>LKMJ01003672.1_pt1 | contig 14342 bp, 16 predicted proteins | sample 643391 | NCBI WGS metagenome assembly LKMJ01 (sample SAMN04112250, study PRJNA286221) | soda lake metagenome | biome: soda lake; feature: Kulunda Steppe; material: water; isolation source: sample PL-Br10 brine of Picturesque Lake | place: Russia: Kulunda steppe | collected 2010-07
TATGATCGACGAGTCCGAGGTCCTCACGCCCGCCGACGACCGCTTCCACATCGACAAGCGTGAGTTCACCTCGCCTTTTGTCTGTGGTGCCCGCAATCTCGGTGAGGCGCTCCGCCGGATCAACGAGGGCGCAGCGATGATCCGCACGAAAGGCGAAGCCGGGACCGGTGACGTTAATCAGGCGGTCCACCACCAGCGGAACATCAAGAGCGCGATCCGCAAGCTCACGGGTATGAACCACGAGGAACGAGAGGAGTGGGCCCGTGCGAACGAAGCACCGATCGATCTGGTCCACGAGACCGCAGAGCAGGGCCGACTGCCGGTCGTCAACTTCGCGGCAGGCGGCATCGCAACGCCCGCCGACGCCGCACTGATGATGCACCACGGCTGCGACGGCATCTTCGTCGGCTCGGGGATCTTCGGGGCGGAAGATCCCGAGGAGATGGGTGCGGCTATCGTCGAGGCCGTCAACAACTGGGACGACCCCGACGCCCTCGCGGAGATCAGCAAGGACATCGGCTCGGGCATGCGCGGCGACGCCAACGCCGACTTGCCCGAGGACGAACAGCTCCAGCATCGCGGCGTCTGATCCACGACGTAGGCTCCGTTTTTGCATCCACCGAGAGGCATCGTCGCGCTGATATTACCTTTCGGTCATTTTCAAGTGTTAACAATTGCCGGTAAGTTAAATAGCCGGGACAGCAAAGTCCCTAGTGTGAGTACTATGGATATTTCTGAAATCGCGTCACAGGAGTACGTCGAAGTCGATGTTGGGACGAGGCTCGGGAAGGTGCGCTCGTTGTTCGACGAGGAGAACCCGAAAGGGATCATCGTCACCCGTGACGGCGAGTACGCCGGTGTGCTCGGGGAGCAGGACGTGCTCCAGTCTCACGTTGAGGACGACGCGAAGGCGGGGGCGCTGATCAAACCCAGTCGGAACGATCCCGCGCCGAAGATCGACCGAACAGAAGGCATCCGGGACGTTGCCCGCCAGCTCGTCGAGGGCGGTACCAAGGTCGCTCCGGTGTTCGAGGGCGAGCAGCGCTACGGGATAATCACGGCCGACGCAATTCTCACGGCCGTCCTCGACAATCTCGACGCGCTGACTGTCGAGCAGATCTACACGGACAACGTGATTTCGATCGAGGAGACTGCAGGCGTCGGAAAAGCGATCAACTACCTGCGCGAGAACGGCATCTCCCGGCTCCCGGTCGTCAACGAAAACGGCCACCTGTCTGGAGTCATCACGACCCACGATATCAGCGACATCGCGATCCGTCGGATGCACAAACAGACGACCGGCGACCGGAAAGGTGACGTCGAGCGGGTGCTCGATATGCCCGTCTACGATGCGATGAACAGCCCGGTGACGACGACGACGACCACTGCATCGGTCGAGGACGCCGTACGGACAATGCTCGACCACGACTACGGCGGACTGGTCGTGACGCCGGAAGAGGACGACAGGCTGGTGCAGGGAATCCTGACCAAGACTGACGTTCTCCGTGCCCTCTCCTACACCGAGGAGGAGCGACTCGACGTCCAGATCACGAACATCCGGTTGCTCGATACGATCACTCGTGAGGACATCCGGGAACAGATCCAGGGGATCGCTGACAAGTACCGGAAGATGCAGGTGCAACATGCACACGTCCGCTTCCACAAGCACAAGGAGAAACTGCGCGGCACGCCGCTGATCCAGTGTCAGATCCGGCTGCGGACGAACAAGGGGCAGGTCGCCGGCAGCGGTGAGGGCTACGGTGCTGACAACGCGTTCCGTGTCGCCAGCGACAAGCTCGAACGGAACGTCCTCGAACTGAAAGGCGTCATTAGCGACGAGGAGTACAGGGGGCAGGTCCTCCGAAAACTCGGCGAGATGTGAGCTATGGCGCGTGCCCGTCCGCCGATTCCAGTCCGGATTCGGTGATCCGAAACTGCGCGGTCTCGCCTGCCGCTTTTGCCCGATGTTTTTCCAGTGTTGCGCGTCTGTTTCCGCCCCTGTAGCGATCCAGTCTGAGCACCGTCCCCGTCCAGTGTTCGAGCGTGTTCCCGCCCAGCGCTCGCGTCTGGTCGCTGTCGGGGTCGGCGAACACCTGATTCGTAACGATCACTGCAAGGTCGTGTTTCCGCGCCAGTGAGAGCAGATGGGTCACCTGTTTGGCGACCTGCCGGAGTGTGTCGCCCTCGTCAGCCTCGTCACGTTCGAGCCGATAAAACCCGGTTGCGCTGTCGAGGACGATCAGGTCGGCCCGGTCGGCGAACTCCGCGGCGTCCCGGACGGCGGTCTGTTGCTCCTCGAAGTCGTGGGCACTCTCGATGACGACGTTCGAGGCGACCTCCTCGAGGCGTTCGTCGTCGACGCGGCCCGACAGTACCTGCTGGAATCGGTCTATCGACAGCCCTTCGGTGTCGATGTAGACTGCCAGCTTCCCGCTCGCGGCGACTTCGACTGCCGCGGCCAGCGCGAGGTTCGTCTTGCCAGCCGCGGGCTGGCCGTACAGCTGCGTGACGGTGCCGCGCTCGAAGCCCTCACCGAGCAACTCGTCGACCGACTCACAGCCCGTCGGGATCGGCGTGCCTGCGTTCACACTCGATCCTTTCGCCGGTTTCCGCAAAAAGCTCCCGGTCCGTGCGACGTGACAGTTAACTCCGGAGGGTGCGAACGGTCGACCAGTGATCGTCGTCGCAACGAGCGATTTCGAGGTGTATCACGGCGTCGTCAACGAGCTTCGCGACCGGGACGTCGAGTTTACAACCGTCGAGCCCACCGAGGACCTGCCCGAGACTACGTCGGTTATCATCACGGACGCCGAAACCAGACACAGCATCGACACCGAATGCGAAACAGTGACGGCAACGCCGGGAGAGCCACGTCGCACAGTCGAGGCGGCGCTGGCCCTGTTGCGAGACGCCGGTGGGCGGCTGGTCGTCGGGATCGATCCCGGCATCGAGCCGGGAATCGCGGTCCTCGCAGGCGAGATAATCGTAAGTGCGTATCACGTCCCACTGAGTGAGGCTGCCGAGACGGTTCACGGGGAGATTGAGGGTGTGACTGACTCGATCGTCCGAATCGGTGACGGTGCGCGTATAGAGGCCGCCCGGATCGTCGACGAACTCGACGTATCCGTCGAACTGGTCGATGAAACGGGAACGACGCCCTATGTCGGAACCGGTGCACGGGGAATGGGTGACGTGCTCGCCGCCGTAAACATCGCCCGGATAGAGGGCGAGCAGATCGACGGGCGGGAGTTCGAACCGACAGACGGGGAGTTGCAGGTGATCAAGAACCGTTCACGCGAGCGCTCCGAACAGAACCGGACGATCGACGAGGCCCTGGCGCGACGGGTCGCTTCGGGGGAACTGACGCTCGACGAAGCGCTCGAAGAACACCGAAAATAGCGGATCAGGCGACGTCAGGACTGCCCTGTCGAAGCGACTGGCTGCCCGTCCTGTGCTCTACCTCGCGCGTGTGACAGACAGTGCAGCGATATTCGACGAGCTTCGTGGTCTCGTCGTCCATGCTCATCCGCGTTCCACACCGCGGGCAATCAGGCATCATAATTCCTTATATTCCTTGGTCGGCTTTATAGTTTGTGTCAATCGGAAGGTGGTGTTCAGCTACGGAGTGAACGGCAAAGCGTGACGTTCTCGAAGTGGTTCATACCCGGACACTCACGTCGTAACGGTATCATCAACCAGTTTGAGTTAGCGTAGAATACCGTACTGCTTCCGAAGCTCTCGGTACAGGTCCAGATACTGTTCTAAGACTATCCCACGATCGAAGCCTGCGAACTCCTCGTCGATGGTCTTCGAATCCATCTCCCCTGCCTCGCGGATGGCGTCGGCGAGTTCGCTCTCCGAGGTGGTCCGGAACCCGCGTTCGCGCCCCTCAACGAGTTCGTGAGCGCTCGAATCGACGTGATACTCGACGATACCGACACAGCCACAGGCCAGTCCCCACAGTAGTTCAGTCGGGAACCGACACTGTCGTGCGGTCTGGACGAAGACGTGTGCGTTCCGGTAGATGGCGACTCGTTCCTCGCGGTCGAGTTCGCCCGCGAAGGTGATCCGGTCATCGATACGCAGGTCACGGGCTTGCTGTTCGTACTCGTTGCGTCGGGGGCCGTCGCCGATAACCGTCGCCGACCAGTCGAATTCACGGAGTTCTGCCAGCCCGAGCAGGAGGCTTTCAAGGTTCGCACCCTCGTCGAGCCCCCGTGCGTAGACGATGTGGCGTTCGTCGGCAGGCTCCGTTTCGCGGATTAACTCGAAGTCGACGCTGTTCGGGACGACGCCGGTCCGGTCGGCCGCTGCGCCTTGCTCGCGTAGTCGGGTCCGGACGAGTCGCGACGGCGTGACGATTCGGTCGGGTGCTGATAGCCCGCGCCGGGCAAGAAATCCGTCGCCGACCGTCGGATCGTACCAGTCTGTGAGCAACGGAACGCGGGCAAGCGTTGCACCAACGCTTGCGGCGGCGATCGCGGGCGGATACGTCGCTCCGGCATGGACCACGTCGGGATCACAACTGTTGATCGCGAGCGGTAGCCCAAGGAGGAACCCGCGCGTCGATTCGGTCGACCTGACGACTCCATGATAGGTAATCCCCTCGCGCTCGAACGTATCGATCTTTTTGTCCCACCACTGCGCACAGAACACGTGAACGTCGTGACCTCGTTCGACTAGCGACCCCGCAATCCGATCGAGTCTGCGCTGTGGCGCTGCGTCGCGCTGGTGGACCGTCTCCAACGTGACCATCGCGACGCGCATACTCGGGTCGGAAGCAGTCCCTCGTTAAAAATCCCGCCGATTCCGTGCAGCTCCGTCGAGACGTTTACACGGGTTCGCGCGAATCCATCACATATGGACGCGGAGTTGCGGGCCGGGGTCGCGATCTACAACGCGGGGGAGTACCACGCCGCCCACGACGCGTGGGAGGAGCGCTGGCTCGAACTGGAGGACGGCACCGACGACGAGCGGTTCCTGCACGGCCTGATCCAGTTCACTGCCGCGATCTATCATGCACACAATCGAAATTGGGCGGGCGCGACGGGACTGGCAGAGAGTGCGCTTGGCTATCTCGATGGACTACCCGATCCCTATCGTGATGTCCGTCTCGACGGTGTCCGAACGTATCTCGACGTGCTTGCCGATGACCCCGAGGTGATCGAACGACGTGATCCCCCGGAGCTTATGTGGAATGGTACTGCGCTCGGTCTTCCAGAGCTTGAGGTGGACGCAGCGTTCCTCGTGGCGTCCGTACTGGCCGAGGAAGATGACCGCTGGGACGAGTCCCTCGTCGAGGACGCCGTGAGCTACGCCCGCGAAGAACTCGACGCGGCGGAGACGACCTTCCTGACGCTCGTACTCGATTTCGTCGGCGATCACGAGAACAGAGGGCTCATCTATCAACGTCTTGTCGAGCACGTCGAACGGCGGAAGCACCGCGAGGAGGACGTCGACGGGCTCTTCGAATAGCTACTTGACGCGCTGTTTGCCGTCGAACTCGGCGGAGTTGTCGCGTGGTTCGTAGCCCAGTGCTTCCTTCGCGCGTTCGAGGGAGTAATACTTCCGGTCGTTGTCAGAAATCCCATAGACGATCTCGTAGTCGTAGTCGGCTTCGAGCGACCGTTCGGCAAGGTGTGCACAGTCACGATGGGAGAGCCACATCGCCTGGCCGCGCTCGTAGTCGATCGGTGGGTGGTTCTTGGTGAGGTTACCGATTCGCAGACAGACGACATCGAGATCATACTGGTCGTGATAGTATCGACAGAGCGTCTCGCCCGCTGCCTTGCTGACACCGTAGAAGTTCCCCGGGCGGGGGAGTTCGGTGCCATCGAGCCGGAACTCATCGTGTGTCCGATACATTTCGGGTGTGCGCTCGTCGGTCTCGAATGCGCCAACAGCGTGGTTCGAGGACGCGAAGACGAACTTCTCGACGCCCTCATCGACAGCGGCCTGCAGAATCGTTTTCGTCCCATCGATGTTGTTTTCCAGCACGCTGCTCCATGGGGCTTCCGGGCGGGGATCGCCGGCGAGGTGAATAACTGCGCCGATGCCCTCCATCGCGTCGCGCATTGCGTCTTCGTCGGTGATATCCGCGGCAACGAACTCGCCAGGGAGCTCTTTCTCGGGTGGGCTTCGTGCGAGACATCGCCACTCGTAGTCGTCGCCGATGCCGTCGAGGATCGCGGTACCGACCCGTCCCGTCGCGCCGGTGAGTAGTACGGGGTCGTCCATTCATGTGACCAGTGGTATAGCCCAGTAAAGTACCATGCGGTTTCTCCCGATGAACGAGTCGCTCGGCTTACGGGGTCTGAGACGTGGTTTCGGGATCCTTTAGTCCACGCCGCCGCGAGTGGTCGTATGGAACCAACCGTCGGAGAGCGCGCGTGTTTCGAGGCCGGAATCAAGTTCGGCACGCTGTATCACCAGTTCGCCGGAACGCCGGTAAGCCCCGACAGCGCGGCCAGTCTGGAACGCGCCATGGAGGAGGCGATCGAGAACCAACCCCACGCCAGCACGGTCACAGTCGATATCCTCGAAGAGGAACTCGATGCAGCGATCGATCACGGTTACACCGAATTGACTGGCGAGTTTATGGAGGTCGAGATCGTCATCGAGTACGAGGACAACGAGGTGGTCACGAGTATGGCGATGGAAGACGGGTATCCGTTGATGCGAGTCGACGATATTCGCCGCGGAGAGTAGGCGAGCCGCCACGATCAGCGCGGCGCTCTCCAACAGCGTATTTTACCCTGGATCTGTAAGGTCTTTCTATGAGTCTCTCTGCCGTCAGCTCCGCGGGCGACGCGATCGATCTCACACGGGAGTTCATGACGCCGTTTTCGCCCGGTCGAATCCTCAAGCTCTCGGTCGTTGTCTTCCTACTTAGCGGCGGTGGGATCAGCCTCTCGGCGAACGTCCCACCGATCCCGCCGACGCTCGATCCGACCTATAGCGGGCCGACCGCAGAGGATGCCACGGTAGAGGAACTGTTCGCCGAAGCGGAAGTTACAGACGCCGGGCTCGGTGCGATCCCCGAAGAGCTGTTGGTGGCGCTGCTCATCGCAGCCGCAGTCCTCGGACTGCTCGCCATCGCGTTCGCGGCGATCGCATCGATCGCCGAGTTCGTTTTCATCGAGTCGCTCCGCAGCGGCGACGTGACGATCAGAAAGTACACCTCACGGCGCTGGAAACAGGGCCTTTCCCTGCTCGTGTTCCGGATCGCTCTTGGGGTGCTTTCGACGGCGTTCGTACTCCTGACAGCGCTGTTCGTGCTGGAACTCGGAGTCGTCGACTCGCTCACTCGTGCACTCGTGTACGCCGGAACCGCGGGTGCACTGGTCGTTCTGACGATGACGGTGATCAGTAGTCTAACGACCTATTTCGTCGTCCCGGCGATGATACAGGAAGACAGGGGAATTCTATCGGGCTGGAAACGAGTGTGGACAGCGTTACGGTCCCAACCCGTCGAGTTCGTAGTTTTCGTGATCGTACAGTACGTGCTGGGGCTGGTCCTCGCCGCGGTGGTTGCGACCGTCCTCGTCTTCTCGGGCGGGCTGATCGCGCTCGCGCTCGCCGTCGTGTTTGGGACGATCATCATCGTGGGGGGGCTCGGGGTTACTTCGGGAGCAGGACTGGCACTTGTCGGGGCCGCCGTGGTGATCGGTCTGACACTGCTGGCGATCATCGCCGCAGTCCTGCAGGTTCCAGTCCAGAGCTATCTTCGATACTACGCGTTACTCGTGCTCGGTGACGTCGATGATCGACTGGATCTGGTACCAGACCAGCGCGAGCGTGCTCGCGAGAGTCAGCTTGGGCTCGGGACGTGATGGACCGTTCGTAACTCGGCTGCCCACGGGATCCGACGAATAACGACCCATACTGACTGATTTCACTTTCACTTTCGGGCGACTTTTTAACAGCAGTCGCGTTGAAGTAGTGATATGAGCCAGTCAACGCTCGACAACGACGAACTGTTCGGCGAAGCGGCCTCGGAGATGCGTGACGATGTCGAGGCCTCGCTTGCAGACGCGCGTGCAGAACTTCCCGACAGCGAGTCGGTCTGGGAGGCGCAGGGCGACAACGTACTCGGGGTGCTAAACGGGTTGCGCTCGGCGCTGGATGTCGGTGCGGCGGCCGATCACCTCCGCGACGCCAAAAAGTGGTTCACGATGGGCCAGCGCGCCGACGCCTTTGACGACGCCGAGGATCTCGAAGCGTCGATCGAGGAGGTCGAGGAGCTGATCGGGACGATCGAGGATGCCAGCGAGCAGGTCGGCGATCTCACCGCAACGATTCCGGATCTCAAAAGCACGCTCGAAGACGCCGCGAGCGAAGACGACGAGGAAGAGTAAGCTCCTGTCGACCACCATTCGGCCGGACAGTCAGTCGAGCAGCAGCCGTCGATCCGTCATCTGTCTTCTGGTCGTTCTACGTCCCGAGTTACCACCGCATCCAGCAGATCCGCGAGTGCGGCCGCCGCGAGACCCAGTAGCACTTCGCCGCGCTCGGCGTCGCCTGCGGTGGGATCTCCGACGACGCCGTTCTCGGTGAACTCCGCAGAGTCGTAGGCGAGGTTGACCCCGCTTTGCCACTCGCCCCAACCGTCGCTGGCACCCTCTCGGGCGTCCGCGATTCGATCCTCATCGACGTGGGCCGGGCTGACGTGACGCAGTAGCGCGGTTTCGAGCGGGCCGCCGTGACCCATCTCGGAGCTGTGCTCACCGACTGCCTCGAACCAGGTAAACGGGACCGCGTAAGCGTCATCGTGGCGTGTGATCCGCCCGGTAACCTCACGGAGTGCGTCGACGTTCCCCCCGTGTCCGTTTACGAGGACGACCCGGTCCCAGCCGTGATAGGCGAGGCTCCCGACAGTCTCGCGGACGTACGAGCGAAACGTCTCCTCGCTCACCCAGAGGGTCCCGGGGAACTGGCGATGTTCCTCGGCGACGCCGACGGGAATCGAGGGGGCGATGACTACCTCGCCGTCGTACTCCTCCGCCCCGGCCTCAGCGACCGCCTCGGCGGTAAAGACATCCGTTCCCAGTGGCGCGTGTGGGCCGTGCTGTTCCGTACTTCCGACCGGCACGATGGCGACATCGGCGTCACTCGTAGCGGCGTCCGTCCAGGTAGCGTCGCTCAGTTGCACGCCGGTAGGTTGTGTGGGCGGGGGTAAATAATCAGTCGTCGTCGGTCTCGGTGCGGGCCTGACGTTTTGCCGCCCGTTCGATGAACTCCTGTGGTAGCTGGTCTATTTCGCCTGCCTGTACGCCCCAGAGGTGGGCGTAAAGCCCGTCGTTATCCAGCAGGTCCCCGTGGGTCCCTCGCTCGACGATCCGTCCACCTTCGAGAACGAGGATCGTCTCGGCGTCCTTGATCGTCGAGAGCCGGTGGGCAATCGAGAACGTCGTTCGATCCTCGGTGAGCCGGTCCAGACTGCGCTGGATGAGCATCTCCGTCTCGGTGTCGACGTCGCTGGTCGCCTCGTCGAGGATCAGGATCTCGGGGTCCTTGAGGATCGCGCGAGCGATCGAGAGTCGCTGGCGCTGACCCCCGGAGAGCTTGACTCCTCGCTCACCGACTTCGGTGTCGTAGCCGTCGGGCAAGTTCTGAATAAACTCGTGAGCTTCGGCCATCTTTGCGGCCTCGATCACGTCCTCTCGGTCGACGTCAAAGGTGCCGTAACGGATGTTCTCCTCGACCGTTCCATAGAAGAGGAACGTATCCTGGCTGACGTAACCGATAGATCTCCGGAGGCTATCGAGCGTGACGTTCCGGAGATCCTGACCGTCGATCCGAACCGCACCCTCGTCGACGTCGTACATCCGCAATAGGAGTTTGAGAACCGTCGATTTGCCAGCGCCAGTCGGTCCGACGAGCGCGAGCGTCTCGCCTCCCTCGACAGTGAAGTCGATATCGTCGATGATAGTCTCCTCGTCGTAGCCGAAGGTGACGTCGTCGTACTCGACGCGTCCCTCTGAAATAGTCAGGTCGGTTGCGTTCGGATCTTCTTCGACCCGGCTTGGCTCGTCCATCAATCCAAATATCCGTGCCGAGGACGCCCGAGCGCGCTGGTACATGTTGATTATCTGCCCGAACTGGGCCATCGGCCAGATAAAGCGCTGGGTGTAGAGGATGAAGACGACGAAGGTTCCGGTCCGAAGTTCGCCTGTAAACGGTCCCGGCGCGCCCTGAAAGACCCACAGTCCCCCCACGATGAAGGTGATCACGAAACCGAGTCCCGCGATGACTCGCAGGCCAGGGAAGAACTTGATCCGGGTCTCGATCGCGTCCCAGTTGGCGTCGAAGTAGTCCATCGAGACATCGTCGACGCGGTCGGACTCGTAGTCCTCGGTCGTGCTCGACTTGATCACCTGGATCCCACCGAGGTTGTTTTCGAGTCTGGAGTTGACGTTCCCGACCGTCGATCGGACTACTGCGTACTTGGGCTGGATGATCTTGATGAAGACGTAGGTAAAAACCATGATCAGCGGGACGGGCAACATCGCGACCAGGGCGAGCTGCCAGTTGTACGCAAAGAGCAAGAATCCGATCCCGAACACCATCACGACGAGCCGAAACAGCGAGTTCATCCCGTCGTTGAGGAACCGTTCGAGGCGATTGACGTCGTTCGAGAGGATCGACATCATCTCGCCGGTCTGCTTGTCGGCGAAAAACTCCATGTTCAGCCGCTGCATCTTGTCGTAGGTGTCGGTGCGGACGTCGTGCTGGATATTCTGTGCAAAGGAGTTGAATCCCCAGTTGCGCGTCCAGTGGAAGGCGGCACCGAACAGAAACGCTCCGGCGATAATGGCGATAGTCAGCCAGAACTGCCCCTCCTGCGACGCCGGAACGATCGGTGCGATGAGACTCCCTCCGACCGGGAACGCCTCGGCATACCCCACATCCTCGAAAAAGACGGCGTCGATCGCGACGCCGAGCATGATCGGCGGGAGCAGATCCAGAATCCGCGCGAAGACGCTCGCGATAATGCCGACGACCGCCTGAAACCGGTACTGGCTACCGTAGGCACTGAACAACCGCTTCATCGGGTTCTCGATCTTGTCCCGCTGCTCCTCGAAGGGATCGTCCTCGTCCCAGTCGACGCCGCTCATTCGAGCGGACTAGCAGACACCGGTTAAAAAGGGTTTGTCAGCACGGGAGATTGGCCGCTTTCTAGAGAGTTCGCGCCTCGACATCGGGATCGATCCCTGCGGCATCGAGATCCAGCCGGATCCGCTCGCGAAGCGGTGCCGGGACCGTTTCGCGCCCGACGGGAACTGCGGTCTCGCCGTCGCCTTTCACCTTCCAGTAGAGCACGCAGTCGCTCGGTTCGTAGTACTCGATGCTGTAGTACTCGCCCGCGCCCTCGTAGTGGACCCGCGCGGCGAAGCCCTCGCGCTGCCAGCCGTCCGCCTCGGTGAGCGCGTCCAGCGTCTCGGTCATACGGGTTCTTCACGTCACACAGTGCCTATGAGTTTCGGTCCGTTACTTCTGGTACTCGATCTCGACCCGATCACCGACGCTTGCCCCCTGCTCGGTCATGTATCCTTCCGGCACTTCGAGGACGTATTTTCCTCGCCCGCTGTACTCCTGGTCCTCGCCGTCCTCGTCGGGTGCTGGTTCGGGCGCGCTGTGGATCGTCGTGATCTCGCCGTCGGCGTCGACGAAAACGATGTCGATGCCGAAGGACATGTTCCGCATGACGTAGGTTCGCTCGTCCTCGTCGTCGTGGACGAACAACATCCCCTCACCCGCATCGAGGGAGTCGTGTTCGCTCAGCCCGGTGAGTCGCTCGGAGCGAGTGTCCGCGACTTCGGCATCGACGACTGCGAGCGTCTCGTCGTCCTCGCCGATGATCTCGACCGTCGCTTCGGAGTGCTCGCTCGACCACGGGAACAGACCCATCTGGCTGGCGTACAGGCCCAGCCCTGCGAACGCGAGCACAATAAGCGTCAGCGAGAACGCGACCCGGAGAGGGCTGTCGACCATAAACGTGGTATCGGTCGGCACGAGGGTAAGCGTACCGACCGAGAAAGAAAGCGTTATTCCGGTGGGTCGTCTTCGTTTCGGTGTCGGGTTCGTGGTCTAGCTGGTTATGACGTGGCCTTTACAAGGCCGAGGTCGGCGGTTCGAACCCGCCCGAACCCATCCTTGCTGTCGCGAACAGCTCCGTGAGCGACAGCAAGATCATAGAGGGCGGTTCGAACCATGGAGTGCGAGGTGAGCGAGCGACTGCGAGCGAACGGGAACGACAGCGGTTCGATTTTACGACGAACGGACGTGAGGAGTAAATCTCACCACGTGAGCGGTGGGTTCGAACCCTGCCAGTCTCGCGCAGCGGAGCGAGCACGTCTGGGTCTGGTTCGAACCCGCCCGAACCCAGTCGTCACTACTCGCTGTCGATCCCTCTCAAAAAATCCGGTTTCGCTTACGTGTCGTCTTCGGGCGTCGCGAACCCGGCTCCGCCAGCGACGATTGCCGCGGAGGCGATCAGTGTAGCCCCGAGCACGACGTAGTCGTCACTCGGCGAGAGCCCGCCGATTGCGGCGGCGGCGTCGACGATGAAGACGGTCACGAAGACGCTCAGGATTGCGAACACGAGCATCACTGCGGCAGCGATCAGCCCGCTTACCAGTGCGCCAAAGGAGTTGAGTACACTCACAGCAGGACAGTATCTGTATCAGACATATATATTCAGTGGATACCAGTCGTGGGCACTGCATCGTACTGCACTCGGAAAGGTTGTAGTCTTCGAGACAGTAACTGGCAAATACGTTGATTCGCTGATACTCCATACCGTGGAACGTGTCTACTACTCCGACGGACCGGCGGGCAATACTCGCCGTCCCCGTCACCTTTCTGGCGGGCTGTCTCGGTGGCGAGGACGACGAGCCATCGGAGGTGGCGGAAACCGATTCGCACGACGGGTACGTCAGCGTCCCCGATCAGACGGGAGACGGTCGATCGGTGACGGTGACGGCGATGTCCGCGTCGACGGAGTACTATCTCGAACTCCGGTACGATGGTGGATCGACGACCACGGACGCGTTCGCCGCCAACGAGGTCGGGGAAGACCTCGAACTGGAGCTCGATCCACCGCTCGAATCGGATACGGCTATCACTGCGTTGCTCCGGACGACGGGCGACGACGAAACAGTGCTCCGCCACCAGTTCGAGTACGAGGTCGAGGTGCCCGAAGGGGCGCTCACGGTGCGCGAACAACGGGGGACGGGCGAGCAGTTTGTCGTCGACGAGATGAGCGCTGACGCTCCGTATACTCTCGTCGTCGACTACGGATCGGGCCGCGTCGAAACCAACGAGTTCGAGGCCGACCGCACGGTCGACAACCTCGTCCTCGACCTCGACCCACCGATCAGGGAGGATCACGATGTCGAGGCGGTGCTCCGGACGGCGGACGGCGAGTGGGAACTAGCCGACGAAACGGTGGCGTACGTCTTCGAGCGGACGGCCTCACTTCGCGTCGTAGACCAGAGTGGAGACGGACGGACCCTCGATATCGCCGAGGCGAGCGCGAACGTCGAGTACGAACTCGTCGCTGTGTACGACGGAACCACCATCGAGACCGACGCGTTCGCGGCCGAAACACGGGTCGCACCAGAGCTGGAGCTCGACCCGCGAATCGTCGAGGAGACGACCGTCGAAGTCACCGTCCGGGCGGCCGAAGACGCCACACCGCTCCAGCGAGAGGAGCTAACCTTCACTCCCAACTCGCCCGAGGGACCAGTGCTGACCGAAGACGAGGCGATCCGCATCGCGGAGGACACGTTCCCGCTGATCGGCTCGCCGTCCGTCTTCGAGCGCTGGCTGGACGACCCGGTCGAGGTCGAGGCTCACCCCGACGGCTATCGGGTGCGACTGGGCTATCTGGCGGCTCGCCAGCGGGCCGTCTTCTCGTCGGCTGCGGACCGGACGGAGGCGGCGACCGCCGAATTCGCGATCGACGTCTTCGAGGCCCTGTTCACCAGCGACTACCGCGTCCTCGACGTCGAGATAGCGTCCTGGCTGACCTCGGGGACCAATGATATGGAACAGATGGGGACCACACGACTTCATCGGGATGCTGTCTCGGGAGTTAACTGGAACGATCTCCGGGACGATCCGACGGAGACCCTGCCCTCCGTCGCCGAGAGCTACGAATTCGAGTACTTCGACTGATCGACGGCAAGCCGTGGGGTGTGGTAGCCAACCAGCCGTGATTCGAAATCCTTTTTCCTTCCATCGATAGAGTTAGTGATACACCGCACGGTGGGCCGCCTTAGCTCAGACTGGGAGAGCACTCGACTGAAGATCGAGCTGTCCCCGGTTCAAATCCGGGA
>LKMJ01003673.1_pt1 | contig 14342 bp, 14 predicted proteins | sample 643391 | NCBI WGS metagenome assembly LKMJ01 (sample SAMN04112250, study PRJNA286221) | soda lake metagenome | biome: soda lake; feature: Kulunda Steppe; material: water; isolation source: sample PL-Br10 brine of Picturesque Lake | place: Russia: Kulunda steppe | collected 2010-07
ATCTTCATAGTCGTCTGAGTCGACTCCCAATGCCTCGACCTCATCGGCGTCGAGTCCATGGGTTAAAGCCAGTTGCCTCTTCTCTTCGAGGTCGAGACTCTTGAGAATCCCGAGATAGCGCTGGCAGAACTCATAGAATGAACCTGTCATATGACACCCTCTTTCCTGCTTGAGTGCCCGGAACAGTTTGGCTTCCTTTGAGCTGCTGTCGTGAGAAGACATTGAAGAGCGGAACCACTTGGGGAAGTCCACATCAATATACCCCTCATATGGGGACGTGAGACGGGTCTTAGGGAGTTCGCTCAGGAGATCCGAGGCATACTTCCAATACCTGTAATCTCTTCTCTGAGCCCTGCCCAGCCATATATCCGCCCGTGAAAGAGTATCGTATGCTACTCCAGATTCAAGACCCCGCCATTCCTGAGACAGATTTTCGTCTGCCCACATGAGAGCAGAACCGGGGTCCCTGAATGTATTGGAGTCAGCACTCATCGCGTCCCACCATGCCTGCATATCTCCCCCGAGAAGCGCCTGAATTGTATCGAACTCATTCTCCGACCAAGTCCGCTGATCTTCCATCGGGGCAACTCCCGTCGAAGACCAGTTCTGCAAGTCGTTGATAGCACTCCTGAGGTCAGGGCGCTGAGCGAGTTGGTTCAGGTCCGCTGTGTCGAGGTCGAGACCTTCCCTCTCGGCGATCTCCTTAAGTTTGGCTTTCCTCGACCGAATACCAAGTTTGAAGTCGTAAGTATTCGATGCTCGCTTGATCGGATCGGGGACACTATACTTGTCATTGGCGGTCAAGATGATCGGATTCTTTGGGTCCCTGAGAGCATCATAGAGATCGGACTTATCGACCGAGTGATGCCAATTATCGACCTCGTCGAGCAGGACGAGTTGATAGTCTGAGTCTGCTGGGGATGACCTCATCGACCGAGTGACTCGACGCAGGTCCTCACTCCGCCGAGCCTCCGAAGCGTTGATTTGATTGAGAGGGTAACCGAAGTGGTCTGAGGCGACCCATGCCGTTGTCGTTTTCCCTACTCCCGGTGGGCCGATGAGCAACTGAGGTTTGTCCCCCTCACTCCAGTTCTCGACCCACTCCTGAATTTGCTTGAGGGATTTGTTATTCCCCTGTATTTGACTGAACGACTCAGGCCGATACTTCTCTACCCAACTGTTTGATTTATTTTCCGTCATGGTTTGAGTTCGCTGAGTGTATACTCTGTATCGCTCGCCACTACCTCTCGGATTCTTGAACCGGATAACCCATAAACACGCCCAATTTCAGGACCGGAGTATCCCTGCCTCGCAAGGGCGATAATGGTATTGTTTCGCTGTTCCATACCTCGGCGCTTCATCGCTTGAGTATCGACGCCACAACTCCTGACATAGTGAGAGACTTGGTTCTGCTCGCAGTGAAGCAAGTCGTGATTTGCTCGGGCTGACTTCGCCAATAACCCGAAGCGGGTCAAGAGAATACGGCGGTTCTCCATGAGTATACCAGCGGCATGTGCTTGCCATCCGGGGTAACAGTCGTCCTCATGCTCAGTCTCGACGCCATACCCAGAGCCATTCGATTTAATCCGGGTAACGACACCCCCACATTCACAACTCACGGTCACGGGTGAATACTGCTCTCGGTGAGTATACTGTGGGTTAATCCATCGAATACGCTTCGATCCTCGGTTGAAGTGAGGGGGGATCTCCCAGCAGTCTGCCAACCACATAATCTCAATGGGAAACCACGCCTCATTAAATTCATCATGGCCCTCATCCTCAGCATATTTGACGACATGTCTTCGAGTGAATGACGCCGAGGTCGCTGGTAGGGAGTCAAGGTAGTCCCGGACCATCATAACCGCCTTGACTGGTTCAGTCTCCGCATCTTTATATTCCCCACCGGGCAGTAGCCATTCATGGCGCTCAGCCTCGGGGTCAAGGGCGCCAATGTCGAGGTGAGATATTGGACTACCAACCCCATTCGTCATCATTATCACCTCCCTCATTCTCATCCTCACTCTCGGTTTCCCAATCAGACCCCCAGTCTCCGGCTGCTGACTGCGTCTGAGCGCCCTGTTTGAGTTCCGTGAACTTCCAACCAACCTCACCGAGAATCGGAGCGAGAGGCCCCTTCAATGACCTCTCAAGCGTCTTGTCGAGATCCAACTCGAATCCCTCGGGAAGATCTTCATCCCACTCCAATACGAGGACATCTGTCGCTGGGGTCATGGGCGGTGTCGTCCTGATGAAATACATCCAAGGATCATCACCCATGCCCCAATCACCGTCTAAATGACTATTCGAGTAACGGCATGCCCGAGCAGCCTGAGTATTTCCATATTCAGCCAACTCCTGACCTACAGACTTTGGCAAGGCGACCTTATAGAGATCTATATCCCGAGAGCGAATCCGCTTAATAATGTCTTGGACGTATTCAGACACTTCCTCGAACCCATCGCCGGATAGGATTCGATTAATGACCTCGGGCTGAACCTCAGACGTCAACTCGGGTGAATCAGACCGCTTACTCTCGAAGCCGGTCATGTCGATTTCACCATCGACGTCCTTCCCCTCTTTCCATACAATTCTACCAGCGTATCGCTTCTTGCTACCCGCCTGAAAGAACCTCCTGTACAGCTTCTCGAACTCATATGAGAGCGCATGTCGATCGGTTCCATGAAGATCCTCGTCAATGTGGGGATGAGGTCCGTCAAGTCCTGACTCATAGACACACTCGACCATTCGGTCATTGATTGTCTCTTCGAGAGCATGCCCCCGGTCGAGAGCCGTTGCTTTGCTCTCGTCCTCATCTGCCAGCGAGATCATGACCGAGTCCGTATCACCGTAGTAGACTTCAAGTCCCTCATCCTGAGAGACTTCTTTTCCCTGCCAGAGAGCATACCGGGCAGTGGACGTAACAGCGTCCCCAAGCCCATACATTGCCAGCCGCCAGTAGTCCATTGACATGACTCCGTAGAAGGAGTTCATGATGACTTTTACCGCTGACTGCTTTCTGTCCCATACATCATACATTGGATCGTCGGGGTCAAACTCGTCCCGCCTTGCCTTTTTCTCTGCTCGCTCAGGAAACAGGCGCTTGAGATATTTGGGAATGAGTCCCTCCTCAGAGAGATCCGACCACATGGAATCGAAGTCGATCTCTTCGAGGGTAAAGTTCCCACCCTCAGCATGATCGGCATCCGGTAGCATTGGGACATCAATATACTCATCTTCGGGAGTTGGTTGTTTGTCCTCATACCAATGGATTGTCTCGGGAGAAATATTCCATGTAATAATCACGCTCGGGTAGAGCGACTTCAAGTCAATGACGCCGACCCAGTCCCGAACACCATCGCTGGGGTCAAGAACAAGGCCACCAGCATTCTCAGGAATGTCCTTCTCGTCGGCGGCTGGCAAGATCTCATTGTCGTCTGCTCGGGACATGATATATCCATCGACCAAACGCATCTCTGAGAAGGTGTCATATATCTGGACCTGAGAGAGTTCAGCGAGTTCGTAAAAGAAGTCATGGATGCCCTCAATCCGGTCGAGAGCAACACAGAGCATGACGTCCATTATGTTATATGCCAGCAGTTCACTCCGGGCTTCCTCATATGCCCAAGTGATTGAGACATTTGGCATCTTCCCAACGCCGAGAACTTCCTTCGAGACATAGTCGAGTCTCTTACTCCGCCACTCGGACCATGACATCTTATCACAGTAAGCGTCCATCATATCGAAGGCGGGAAGGCAGTCAACCTTTCTCTCAGTCTGATATCCATTGATCCACCCAATGTCACTCAGACGGTGCTCATTGAGATCGTCGAACTTCTCGAAGCGACCGAGAAGATACTCCCAATCGAAATCCACCCAGTTCCAACCTGAAGTCAGGTCAGGGCGCCTCTCTTCGACAATACTCAGGAAGCCGCTCAACAGCTTCTCTTCGGACTCGAAAGATCTCAGGTGGATATCCCTCTGTTGCTCGGTGGAAAGGCTCTCAGCGGAAATATGCTCGTCTAAGAGGCCGCTGACCTCACTCGGGTCAACTCTTCCCTCAGGGTCGAGATGAAGGACGATATATTCGTCTGTTTGGGAGTCCCATATGCCAATGTGACTCACGGGGTTATCGAACTCTTCCATCATTTCGTCGAAACTGGAGTCAGTGACCTGCAGGACCTCAATGTCAGCGATGAATATCCGAGGTTCAATTTCCTCATCACCACTCACTTCGACTTCCGTCTCAATGGAGTGGATTGAGCAACGAGAGGATTCAGGAACTCGAATATGACCCGAGAGTCCATAGTCGATCGTCGCCCTTCGGTAGAAGGGGATATCAGACTCCCATGTCTCATCAAACTCTTTCGTATAATCCTTCTCTGAACTCCGGGCACCACAATTACCCGGAACCCGGACATCCACTCGTTTGAGAGGAATACCATCGAATGATTTGTATCCCTCTCGAAGTTCTCTCACATCCTCTTTACCCTCGACTCGATCAGCCTCATCTGCCCGAGCGTAAAAGTAAGGGATGGCGTCCTCGACGAGAAGAGTGCTGCGCTCATTATTCTCATCTCGACCAGCGAGTTGAAGTAGGACCTCGCCATTCTCAGTTGTATAGTCGACTGCTGTTACTCTCATTAGTTTCATGATTCACCTTTCAAGTGAGCGAATATGGCGAACCAAACGCCGATCATGGTCACGTGTAGAATAATTAATCCCATCGCAACCCACCGGCTGAATGGTGCCAGCCATGTAGCCCATATTGCTCCGAGCGATCCGATGATATGGAGTCCACCGAATATCGCTGTAGTCTGCTCTTCTCTCATGCCTCGACCTCCCCTTTTTCTCGAATTGACGTTAAGCATCGGTTTCCGCTATTGGCTGTTTGAGGAAACATGAGTCAGTAGTCCTCCCATGGGACATTTCCCATGCCAGTCGATGCCTCGGGACACCAGAACTCATACCCACACCAATAGCAATGGTCTCCGGGCTTGGCAGGGAACTCACCCTCTTCCTTCGCTCTGAGCAAAGACTTTGCCCGAGACAGCATGTATTGCCAGTTCTCGTCAGTTGGGTCCAACGTCCTGACCTTCCCCTCTTTGACGTAAACAAATCGAATTGACTCCGGCTCTCGGCCGTATTCGTCATAGAAGGCGGCCATGTAAATCGACCCCTGAATCTTTTCCTCGTGAGCAGTGTCGTTCCGAATCCGTCCGGTTTTCCAATCCCAGATCTCATCTTCAGTGACGATGTCCATAATGGCCGTGACCCCAGTGCCCATATCAGGACGTTCAATGTCATACTCGACCCTTTTCTCTACACCGACGATTTCAGGCTCCCGCTTACAAAGATATTCGGCTGCCTTTCGACAGCATTTGAGCCCGTCGTCATAGAGATCCTGAGGCAACTCGAATCCCTCCATCTCCGCGTACGTGTTCTGAAAGGCGGCCTTGACTGCCTCGGGGTGTTCGAGTGGAACCTCGTCAGACTTCAGGACTTCCTCAATGGACTCATGAACCCTCGACCCGAGTGTGATGTAGTCCGAGTCCATCTTGGTATTCTCTTTCCCCTCAATGTAGCGCATCCAGTATTGAAGAGGGCACTTTGCATGAGACTTCACCTGAGAGGCGCTAATATTGTAGTCCTCGTTATCTTTGTCAGCGTAGTACTCACTCATGGTGGCAACTCCATAAGCATACCACCCTCAGTTCGCTCATATTGTTTATCGGATTTGACCACCCAGAGCGAATCTTTCGAGTGTCGCTTTCCGCATTGCTGGCAGACAGCCACACGATGACTTTTCTCAGGTTCATACTCAGTGAACGCGTGGCACCGAGTGCAGTTCAACCTAAGTGGGAGTTCCTGCATAATTCACCCCTCATACTCATTGAAGTCGAGATGGTAAGCGACATTCAAATCTGCGAGTAGAGAGTGGAACTGGACGTTCGGATTCGCACCGGACATTACCCGCCACTCACACTCTGCCAATTTATCAATGCACTTGACCCGTCCGGGCTCAGGCATGCTCTTCTGCTTGAGAACTCGAAGGAAGGAGTCACAGAGAGTCTGGGTATTCGCTCCCTTCTTGAGCAGTTGAGTGTCGAGTCGAGTCATGGCCTCGTCGAGACTCCCACTAATAGCAAGATCGACAATGTCCTCAACTTCAGCATCATTCACAACGCCAACAACTGTCTCAACCGAGGACTCGGTCACCTTGCCATTGACCGCCGAGGATTGAAGTGAGTTGATAGCACTCCGGGCGTCCCCTCTCGACTCCTGAATGATCTTGTCTATAGCCACCTTCTCAGTATCGAGATCTTCAGCGTCGGCAACCCGATCCATGAGCACCCGAATATCGTCCTCTTCGAGACGCCCGAATCGGAACATAGTGCATCGAGACTGAAGAGGTTCGATAATCTGGTTCGGATAGTTACATGAGAGGAAAAACCGAGTCACATCAGAGTGGTCCTCCATGATCCGGCGAAGAGCAGGCTGAGCGTCCCGAGACAACTGATCAGCCTCGTCGAGGAAGATGATCTTGAAAGCGGCATCGCCCGCTGGATTCGATCGGGCAATTCCCTTCACCTTGTCCCGAATCGTGTCGATTCCCCTTTCGTCGCTGGCATTGAGTTCATCGAGATTGTTCCGCCAGCCGTCACCGAATACCTCTCGGGCAAATGCCTGAATGGCTGCTGTCTTCCCGACACCCGGCGGACCAGCAAAGATCATGTGAGGAACTTCCTCATCCGTCGAGTATGTCTTCAGTCGGTCAATGACCGGTTCATGACCGAGGATGTCGTCGAGTGATTTAGGGCGGTACTTCTCAACCCAGAGAGTGTTTTGGATACTCATTGTTTACCAGTTTGCTTCGGCTGCCGATTTTGTTTTATCGCCTGATTCATTCTCTTCCTCAGACTCTTCCTCGGTTGGATTCCATCTGATCTTAGCACCCGCTTGGAGTGCTGGGTTCTCTTCCCGAAGAGAGCGCCACAGGTGATATCGATAACGTTTCCCATAGGACTCATCGTCGTCAACATCGACTGAGAGGTATGAGATGGCCTCAGAAAGAGCCATCATCCACTCATCAGACTCAACGTCCAACTCACCAAGTCCTGCCTTCTCATAGGCATCTTGGGCTTCCTGTTTGACCCAGACTTCTGCCTCAACGGGATAGTTTGAAGCACCCTGCATGATATTGAGGTCAAGCAGTGGAATCTTCTTATTCCTGACCTCTGGATCTCCCTCGTCAACTGCTAACGCTTTTTCATCTTGCCACTTCGTCTCTTCGGCACAATCCAAGTCCCTCGTCTGTTTCTCGCCGTCATACAGATCATGGGTCATGAACGTCCGAACTATATTGATTCTCTTTGTTTTTCTTACCATGGTTTGTTTCCTCCTTGGTACCCGTAAGTCGGGCACTCCATTTTATCATCCGCCCTCGTGCACAGACCCTTTGCCTGCATGGTCTTACAAGACCAGTCCCCCTTACCCGACTCCTGCAGACTCTTCAACTGATACATTGTGGTTTGTCGATCGAAGTCGGTCCAATTTAACTGTCCAATAATCTCAGTCGTTTCCTCGGGGGAATACCCAGCATTCAGGAACATGATACCAGTCTTGACCCTGACATCGTTCGGGGGGTTTCGACCGAGTGCCCGTTCATAGACGCATGGCATTCGGCAGATCTCTTTGACGAGAACTTCTGCGAACTCTTCTGCCATCGTCTCCTCGGGAACTGGGCGCATCTTTTCCTGTCCAATGCCTTCCTCATAACCCGGCCCAATGTATTCCTCGACAACCTTCATCTCCGGCCGAGAATCGGGCTCTGAGCCAATTGCTGGTCGAGGCGAGAGGGAAAGGTCAAGAAGATCCTTCGGTTGAATCTCAGCCAACTCAGCGGCTTTGAGAGGAACCGTATAGAGTCGAGTCGGAACACTCGAATCCTCTTTGTGAGCGATTCGCTGAATATTGGGGAACCTCATGATCCGAAACGGTTTCCCCGACGCCTTCTCGTCAGCCGTTGAGAGAGTCAGTTCTGAAACCCACTTCCGGCAATTTGAACCCATCTTATCTCCGGGTCTGCTGGCAGTTGGCTGATACAATTGATGAAGATGAAGCCCCGTCCCCGAAAACACTCCGAAGACCGGTATTCCCTCTTCAATGCATGCGGTCGCCAAGCGCCGAGCGTCATCGCAGACATCCCCGAGGACTGCATCCCGAACATCAGGGTCCTCTCTCATTCTCTCAACGACGTAATCATCAGGCGCGTTGTCTGGCAATATTGGATGAGACCACCGAGCGTCAGCATTGGGGTCTGCTTTCGCTGACGAATCGAAGTCAAACGACACCTTGTCTGCCAGCACAGCGCACCCCTCGAACTCACCATCTACCTGACCGGGCTTATACGCCGACAGAGAGGCGTAGAGATTTCTATTCCCCGCAACCTTATTGGCTACTCCGTCTAACTCTAACTCGGAGTGAACGAGGTATTGACGGAGTTCCATGCCATCCCAATCAGGGGTGGTGACTCCGACCGCCCTCGGGAACTCTCCGAAGAGGAGTTGCTGTGCTGAGTCCATTGTGAACCTCAGTTATTGACCGAACCGTTTACGTGTCGAATTACCCGACCATTGCTTCCCTCTTGGACAACTGCGAGGGGGTTATTCCCCGGAGCAGTCTGAAGTTCCACAGGTCCACCAATGGCGTCGAAGATCTCCTCGAATCCATCGAAGTAGTAGTTCTCGACATCCGGCCCCTCGACTTGCTGGGCGCCGAGAGTTCCCCGGACACCAGAACGCTGATCATCACCAACGCCAATCCTGAACTCATCATCCTCGACGACGACAGGATAGAACTCGGCGTCCCGGTCATCCTTCACAGCCCGAATGATCGTATCGATATTCGAGACCTTGGTCGAGACCTTGGTTGGTGCCTCATCGCCCGAAGTATTCGTATAGCGATTTGCCGAATTGAACCGAAGCGGGAGCCAGTGAGGGACATCACTGAGAATGTCCTGACTACCCGGGAGTTTGACCCATGCTTCGAGAGCACCATTTGCTCTGAAGTATGTCGAGAGTCGTCGATCTTCAGATCCCGTGAACTCGACCTCGACAGTGCCACCCGAGGAAGCGAAACTCAGATATGTCAGCGCTTCCTCGACCCCGAGAATTGCTTCGGCGCCAACCTCGAACTCGAACTCACTCCCAGTATTGTCTATGGCAGTCTCTTCGGTGACCGATCGTTCGAGTTCAATATCGTCAAAGAAGTCCTCTCCGAATGAGCAATATGTGAGGACAACTTCACCGGGTGCCGCTTGAAGGACTTGGACCTCATCCTCAAGGATATTCAGATAAATGTCTGAATGTTCAGTGTCTCCGCTGAGACTGGACTGCCGAATCATTTTCTCGAACTGTTCAACTGATGCTCGTAGCGTAGCGTGGGTTACTTCACTCATTGTCAACCTCGAAACCGTGTTTGTTTACAAACTCTTCAGTATGCTGCCGGATTACCCGATGGACCGAGACATTCTCACCGGCGAGTTCGAGAATGGAGTCCTTCATGCCAGCGGCATTGAACCACACCATCTCTTCCTCGGGTCGGGAGATGACCTCAGCGTCGTCGGGGATGACGAGGCGTAGCAGGTCCTCATATGACATCCGGGCGTCCTCATCGGGAATAACGCCCTCCTCGACTGCCATCTGCTTGACAGCCGGAACCTCTTTTAGTTTCTTGAGAGTCTGCCGATCCTGCTGGCGGACTCTGACGTTTCGACTCTGCTCTTCCTCTGTTTCCTCACTCATTGTATTGCTCGGGATCGCCTCGAACGATCTTGACATCAAGGTCGCTCTCAAGTTTCGATCGATCCACCTGAGAAGGTGAAGTCTCTGCCTCTTCAATCGCCTCAATGGTGTCTCGAACCTTCGGGAATGTCGGCCGTTCGAGTTCCATAAAGAGGTTATCAGTGAAATTCGACTTGGTCAGGTCACCGACTTTCAGACCCGAATCGTTCTTTCTTGCTCTCAAGATCGTATCTGCCTTGTGAACATTGTTCTTTTCACCTTCGGGCTTCATGGGAGTCCCGCCATTACTACTGCCATCCATGACAGCAGCATAGTCCTCGGTTTCCATGGCCGTCCAGATGAAGTTATACCGGGAGTCCGTCATCCACTGGCGGAACTCGGAGTTGTGCATGCCCTTGATATGCTGCCAGTCACTCTCTTGGGATGAACCCATATTCGAGGACAGCGTGACCTCATCATTGTCCTTCATGGGATACGCCTCTGTCTTGTAAGCCGTTTTAGCCCACTCCCATGCCAGAGAGATTGAGTCGACGACGATAGTCCCAGTCTCGTCCTTCTCTTCATGCCACCAGTCGAGCCATTCGATCGCTTCCTGTAGGGCATCCTGAGCCTCACGGAATCCCTGAGGCTGCCAAATCTGGATCTCCCGATCGTCGAACTTGTGGGCAATGTCTTGAGCCTTACCTTCGAGGTCGAGGAAGGCAACCGGCTCAGGGGCCGTATAACAGAAGTGAGACTTGAACAGTCCCGGTGGACCCCATACCAAAACCTTCCATCGTCGTTCTTTAGCAGCTGCCTCTTTGACACTCATCGCGCTTGAAGGCTTGGGCATGCCCGAGGAATCCCCTGAGATCTCCGAGGATTCGGTCTCAGCCGTTTCACCACCAAGGTCCGGCTCATCATCCTCCATCTCATCAACGCTCTCAATGGAAGGCTCTGGCGATTCCTCGGCTTCCTCACTTTCCTCTTCCTCATCAACCTCATCGACTGGAGTCCCACCCCAGCCCGAATCTTCAGACTCTTCCTCAGACTCTTCCTCAGTTTCATCTTCCTCATCCGAATCCTCGGTGATTGAATTGAGTCGGTTCTCGACAATGGTTTGCTTCTCACCGTCGAGTTGGGAGGCCGCCTCTCGAAGAGTGTCCTCATTATCAATCTCCCCGATGTGGTTGACGTAGTCGAGTTCCCCGAGATCATCAGCTTTCCCGTCCTCAACAGCTGACTCGAACTGATCAGGGAATGATTGTTCATCTTCCTCAGACTCCTGCTCAGAGTCATCTCCGTCATCGACGTCGTCTGTCCATGAACTCATATTTAGATTGTATCCTCTTCGTGATCGTCATCCGAATTATTCGAGGACTTGGCGTGACCATGCTGACGCTCGAACTCGACAATCGGAATGATCCCCATACCCTGCATCCGATACTGGCCCTCATCAGTCTGTTCGATATAGCCGTAAACGTCGAGAACAGAGTTCTCGCCATATTCGAGGAGGTCCGGGGGCATACCGAAGACCTGAAGCCCCGGAGTCCTCATACGATCCGAGATCAGTTCCTCGGGGACATCTTCCTCACCGAAAGCGGTATCGTCCATGAGAGTCATGACACCAAAGCCGTTGTCATTCGAGTAAACATCAACGACTTCCCCTCGAATCCGCTTGACATCGATCCCGAAAGCGAGTTCGTATCCATTCTGATTCTTGGTGGTAACATGCTCAGCGTAAGACTGGAGCGTGACCCAATCCTCTTCGGTGATGAAGTGCTCATGGATCATGTCCCGCTTCGCCTCGCGGTCGGATGGTAATTCAGAAATAGGATCAGACTCATCAACTTCGTCAGGACTGACCTGCTCGAACTTCGACTGTGAAGTCGAATTGACGAGGTATGTCGGGTTACCACCCTTTTTCAGTGACGGCTCACCATCTCGACCCCCGACCTGTCTTCGAGAGACATATCCTCGAACTGTATTGAGAGGACGGAAACATTCCCCAGCATGCTCAAGGTCGACCCCATGACCGGAGTCGATGAGGAAAATCGCCACACCAGCGGGGTCATCCGGTGGGTTAATGATTCCAAGACCGAGGATGGCGTCATCATCCGTTACGAAGTAGTCACCCTCTTTATACTGGTAACCCAATGTGAGAATAGGCAACTCCTCGGCATCCCGACCACCGAAGCCCCCACCGCCCGTAATATTCAGCAAGTCATTCTTGACAATGCTGATGGCGTGGCGTTTCAGTTTTTCCTCGGAGAGAGCCGAGGTCTGATTTGCCTTCATGTCCTCGACCTGCTGTTCAACTCGTTCTCGAACCTTGTCCTCGCTGATGTCCGCTTTGGCAGCGATGGACTCGATCAGTTTTTCTGTATTGTCTGTCACTTCTAACCTGCCGCTCTGAGGCGACATTTTCTGTGAGGGACGTCATCCCCATTAAGCATCGGTTTCCTATAATCGCCATTAGCGAAAACATCAGGGCACGGCCCCCGACGCCATCATGCGATTTACCTTATTCAGTTCCCTTCACGTTCTGATGATTCAGGCAAGATGTTTCCGCTATCGGCCAATAGCGAAAACCCTTGCTTAATTAGCCCAAAGGGCTAAAGAAATTCACATGGGAGAAGTCGATGAAATCGATGGTGTTGGCAATACGGCAAAAGAACAACTTGAGGGAGTCGGGATAACAACGGTCAATCAGTTGGCAAACGCTTCCCTCGAAGATCTTGAAGAGGCTGGGGTTAGAGCACCAGATAAGATACTGAACCGGGCTCAAAAGCAAGGAGTCCAAATCCAATCAGGTGAGGAAGTCGAGGAAGAGCAGAGCAATTCGAGTTATGTCTCGACGGGCATGCAGTCCTTTGACAACATACTCGGTGGTGGACTTCAAGGAGGGTTCCTCATTGGACTCTCAGGGGAACACAAAGCGGGTAAGACTCAATTCGCCATGCAAACATTGGCAACTGCAGCTGATACAACTGACGGACATGCTGTCTATATCGAAACCGAGCCAAACCGGTTTCAAGTAGATCGAGTCAAATCGCTTTGTCGAAAAGATGACTCATACAAGCGGATTCATCGAATACAGGCTTATAGTCCAGATGAGACAGTAGATAACCTGAGACTGCAGAGAAATGCCTATGAAGCAGTCAGAGATAACTTCGATAATGTCTCCATTGTCGTAGTTGACTCATTCGTTGCTAACTTCCGTCTCTCAAACAAATTCGAGGGTAGGGGAGATCTCAAAAAGAGATCGAATATCATAGGAAATCATCTCAGTGGTCTCCAAGGACTCGCTAATGATCTCGATTGTCCTGTTCTCATAACCCTACAAGTCTACGGTAATCCAAGTCAATATGATCATTCAGTCCCTATATGGGGAGGTGCTCTAATGCACCATACTATCACTTGTCTTATTCATATGTCTCATGCTAAGGGTGAATTGAGAGAAGCGCAACTAAAGGGTCATCCCGGAGAACCAGATAAGGAAGTTACTCTCAAGATCCCAGAGAATGCTCCGATTGAAGCTATGGAGTAGACCGATGGAAAGGAGAAAGAAAAAGATATCCTATGGGATATCCAAAAAGAAAGACGAAATTCCTCGAATGAGTGCAATGAACACTTCGATGGTGGTATGCTAAAATGATACTCAGTGACCGAGATATTGCCAGAGCGTTGATGAACGAGAAAATTGTTCTCGACCCAATGCCCGAGCCCGGGCAGATTCAACCAGCATCTCTTGATGTTCGCTTGGCTGGCGAAGCGTTTCACCCAGCTTCCTGCTCTAAATTCAATGACGGATTCACTATTTGCTCTGGCGAGTTCTTACTCGGATCGACGCTCGAACGAATTGAAATGCCGAACGATATCGCCGCTATGTTGACTGGACGCTCAACTCTTGGACGAAAGGGTGTTACTGTCCATGCTACCGCTGGGTGGATTGATCCGGGGTATGAGGGAACCATTACCACCGAGATGACTAATCTCAGTTACCGCCCCGTCGATATCGATCATGGCATCGTCGGTGCTCAGCTTGTGTTCTTTCCTCTTAGCTCTTCGAGTTCGGGATATGACGGGCAGTATCAGGATCAAGAAGGACCTACAGGTCCCGGTTCACTCTAAGAGGAAGTATTAAATCAATTGGAGATTGTATATTGAATCGGGGTGGATCACCCGACCTGCCCCTCGCCCGCCGACGCCATGGTGCGACGCCCACATCCCCGCACCATATTTTATCGTCGGTTTTCTCTACCTGAATAGAATGAAGTAGCCTTATGTGACGAGAGAGTCAAGAGAGAATCGTCATGGCAGATAATGAGTTCAGTCGAGAAAGGGCGGTATCGTGGCTTGAAAGCGTCGGTGGCGAGAAGGGCAAGGAATACTGGCAGGAAGCGGAACACCAAGAGGGACAGGCATACTGGGAAGAGATGGTCACGAGCATGTCTGATCTCAAAGATGACTTCGCTATGTTCATCATGACAATCGGTGAGTGCCCCGAGTGCGGGCATGACCGGGGATATTTCGATGTCGAGGACAAACTCCGGTGCG
>LKMJ01003674.1_pt1 | contig 14341 bp, 14 predicted proteins | sample 643391 | NCBI WGS metagenome assembly LKMJ01 (sample SAMN04112250, study PRJNA286221) | soda lake metagenome | biome: soda lake; feature: Kulunda Steppe; material: water; isolation source: sample PL-Br10 brine of Picturesque Lake | place: Russia: Kulunda steppe | collected 2010-07
ACACCGGGTTATTCGAGAGATCGATGACGGCATCCTCCACGTTCTCTTCAAGCACGTAGTCGGGATTGTTTAGAATATACTGGTCGATGGCGTCTGATTGGGGAACAAACACGGACAGTGAGTCGGTGGTACCCCGGCCTGCACGGCCGATACGCTGCCAGAATGATTGTCGGGTGCCGGGATAGCCAGCGAGTACTGTCGCATCCATTGACCCGATATCGATACCCAGTTCCAGCGCACTGGTCGAGATTACCCCGTCAACCTGACCACCGTTCAACTGATTCTGCCTTGTTGCGGGTCCGGTTAGTAGGTATTTCAGTCGCTCTCTGAGTGATTTTCGTGAAATTGATGGGTGAATTGGGCGCCGTCTTGCGATATGAAGTCCAAACGGCCGCTGGTGAGGAAGTGTAAGAACCTTGCTAAACAGCATGTTGATAAGCCGGACGAACCCGCTGCGCCGGACGGCGACAGCGGGTTCGCCGAGTGGGCCCAGATCACGTTTATTCTCTTGGATGCTGAACTCGACAAAACCCTCCGCGAGACCGAGGCGTGGTTCAACGACTCTCTTGCCATCCGTGAGGAACTCAACCTTGAGAGAACACCAGATCATACGACGCTCTGCCGATGGGAACAAAAGTTCGACATGCGTGAACTTCGCAGCCTGCTCCGCGCCTCAGCGGAGCAGGCTGGCTGGACTGGGGAAGCCGCCATCGACGCCAGCGGGTTCCAGCGCGATCAGACGAGTTACCATTACCGGAACCGCGCGAACTACTCGCTGCAGACGCTGAAGACGACGATCTTGATCGATATGAACACACTGGCGATCAAAGACGTCCACTACACGACCCGCAAGAGCTGGGATGGGCACATCGGAATGCAGGTCTTCCGTCGGAACGCGGAAGACCTGCAGATCCTGACTGCTGATTCGAACTACTCCTGGAGTGATCTCCGTGACGAATGCCGCGCTAAGTCAACGCGGCCACTGATCAAGCACAAAGAGCACAACGGACTGAAGAAGGCACACAACGCTCGAATGGACGAAGATCTGTATCACCAGAGGTGGATGAGCGAGACGGGGTTCTCCTTGTTGAAGCAGGATGACGGGGAGAAGTTACGCTCTCGGAGCTGGCAGGCCAGTTCCGAGAGCTGACTCGGAAGTGCATCGTCCATAACCTCTCGCAGGCGGCGAGTTAGGGTTCGCCGCCTGCGCTCCTTCTCTGGACGTATTGCCCAGAGACATCTCCGTCACCCGTTCAAGGGTTCTCACAATGTTCCATAATTCTGATGGTTCGTGAATTAGTCACGATGGCGAGTAGTGCATCATCCGGGTATCGAAATCGGCAGATACAGGAGCTCTCGTCCACCGAAACGGAATATCAAGATAGGTATTCGGATGCCGTCTTGCGATCAACACGGCAACAAGAGGCGTTTGTAGCTACGCTGGGTGATTCTGCGTCGATCATCCTCGCGTCAGTCGTAGCGTTGGCAGTCGCTCAGCACATGGACGTCAGACTGTTCTCGGTTTTGAAGTCTCGAACAGTTGGTCGACATCGATGGATCCGAAACTGCGGTTCGACGGCCGCCAGCCAGGGCGTCGATACGGTCGTGTTCATCACACTCGGGTTCGCGATTTTTCCGGCTCTAGGTCTCGGTGGCGACCCAACGTGGGGATGGGCGTTGCTCTCGATCGTTGTCGGCCAGTACTTGATCAAGCTCTTGGTCGCACTTGTCGATACGGTACCGTTCTATGCGGTAACGGAGGCTGTCGACACCAAAGCCTAGACAATTTCACTGAGAATCGTTTTTAAACTGCCTTCTAGCTCAGATGCCTGAAGGACCGCGATTTCTTGATCGGATTGCTCCTCGAGTGTTGCGGTCTCCTCCTCCAGATCTTGCACCACCAGTAGCCCGTTCCAGCCCGACCCGAAATACTCCCCGTCCTCACGACCAAAGACGTATTCCTTGTTGACCCGCAGGAACGCGAGATACTCGAGTGTCTCCTTGACGCCTCGACGAATCGTATCCTCGTTGGTGCTGTTTTTCACTTCGACAATCAGGTACTCGTGCTCGCTCTCATCCTCCGAGATGATCTCGAGGACGATCACGTCAGGACGGCCGGTGTGGTTCCGGTAGTCTTTCTTGAAGTAGTTGCCCGCGACCTCCTGTGCAATGAGTTGCACCTGGTCGGTCCGCGAAAGGTTCTCTTCGTCTTTGTCCGGAACGGCGACGAAAGAGAGGTCCCGATCTCGAGCCGATTATCGTGGTAAAGGACGATCTCTTTCTCCCCGTCGAAGCGGGCGACTTCTTGGCGGTCAGTGGCGATCGTTTTGAACTGTGGGTGGGTCTCCCGGAGGTCCTCGAGTGTGGCCACGAACCGAAAACAGACGAGTGACTTCCTGACTTCAGCCTTAGCGTCCGAAATCAGTTAGTCATTATCGAGACAATCATTACTCAGAGTATGACCTTTTACGATCGAGACGACGAACTCGATGCGCTCGATTCCGCGTTTGATTGCTCTGCGGTCGGGGTTGTTTACGGCAATTTCAGGCAGATACTCCTTGCCGGTCGCTATCTCTTGTAGGCGGGAATTGGATGGAGACATCGATATTATCGACGCCGCCACGGAGAATCGGCTTCTTGCTCCGGCCGCTGGTTTCAAACTCGACAACACCTAACGACTCGAGTTCTTTGAGGTTCCGATGGACTTCCCGGTAGTCACGGTCAACGATCGAGGCGGTATCGCGGATGCTTGCTGGTTTGTGCTCAGCGATTGCTTCGATGAGTTCGAGATTCGATGTCCGCATAAGCCGTTCGACATCGTCGAACTTCTCGAAGTTCAGTATCTGGCATACCTTCTGTTCGATCGACTCGTCGCTCTCGCCGGCTTCAGCGCGACGCAGTCGCTCTCGAGCGGCATCGCGGTGTTCGTTGGCTTGGCGAAACGTGATTTTGAGCGTGTTTTCAGTCATGGTGTTCGACCTCCTCGATGAACCGGTCCCGTAGGTCCATCATCCCCGGAAATTCGATTTCGTCGACGCTGTCAGGGGTGTGGCGTTCGTGCCGTCCAACCGTCCGATTCTCATTGTCGTAGCGAAGAATGGTCCCACGGCTATCGACGTATCCGTAGTGCAGTGAGTAGCGATACCCGCTCGGATACTGCTTGTCGTCGGTCTTGATAATTTTTCGTCGGATGACTCGGTCTCCAATGCGGTCCTCGACGTCTTCGATGACCGTGTGTCCCATCCCTGAACTATGGTATGAATCCCATCAATATAAAATATGGGCCTTATCCCATAGGTGAGTGATCGCTCACCCTCTCCCGATACGCTCGAACTCGTTGATGACGCTTTTTCACTGGGCTTTCCGAGGTAGGGTTTAATTGTCCTGATAGCTCGTCTTACTTTTCGAGAGAGTCGCCGAATTCCTTCTGGAACCCTTCGAGAAGTCGTCCGAAGCCCGATTGGAGGAAAAACTTGGCGTCCTCTTTCGCCTCGAGGAGGTGCTTTTGGCGTTTATCCGAGTACTCCGTTGCCATCTCGTCTATTGTCTCTTGGCGCCGGATCCAACGCGCTTTTTTGAGTGGGCCAACTGTTTCGCTGATTACTCCGCGGTCGGGGTTGTTCACGGCAGCTTCAGGAGGCCGACTGTCTCTTCGGCACCAACCGTCCCACCCCGTTCGCCACCGAGTCGGCGGAGATAGGTCTGATGCGAATATTTACCCTCTTGGTGTAATTTTTCGATCGATAGTGACCACCACTCATCAAGAGCAGAGAATACCGGAATGTGAACTTCGGATTCGGTTTCCGAATACGTTTGTTCGACTTTTGCAACCCGCCACAAATCCGCAATCAAGAAGTCGTCGGGGATCCGAGCAGAGGGATCGAATTCGGCTGCTTCCAGTGCGGCTTTCCATGAGCCAAACCGACGTCGGTATGCTCGAGAGTCGAACCGGCTGTGTTCTTCGAGATCGTCAAGAAATGGTCGCCGGTCGACTTCGTTAGCGACCCGCCAGAGCTCACGACACAACTCTGCATCGTGGAACGCTTCCTCGAGTGCGTCACTCCAACTCCCAAATCTAGCGATGTAAGTCTGTGAGTGTGGTGTAATCGCTGGTGACTTTTCTTCGTTGTAGCGCTCGAGATCACTGATTGTCGGCAGCCGCTGATATTCCTCGTTGACGTCTCTGAGGTGGGTTAGTAGTGTCGAATCGGAATACCCTCGAGTTGAAGTGACACGGTGGTCATCATCGCTATTCATCGACTCTGAATTATTGGAGTTACAAAATAAAGTCAACGGGCGGCGTAGGTGACAAAGGTCATCGCCCGTAGAATGTGGGATGAAGCAGAGACGTGTGGCCGTTCAAATTATTATTTCAAAGCACCGGTTGTGAAGTGTGACCGATCTCAACTCAACGCAGTTCAATCCCGCCCTGTTACGGATTGAACGGAGCCTGGCCTTCGTGTCACTGGTCAGTTTCGCTCTATTCGCAGCAAGCTTGCTCATAGCGACGTCCTCGGTACTGCATCACGGGGCGTTGCCCATCCATGCGAGAGTTGTGTTCCCAGTGATTGAGTGGCTTCCAGCACTCATACTGGGTCCGCTAATCGTTTCAGTCGTGACTGCCTGCTTCAGTGGAGCCATACTGGTGCTTAGAACTTTGGTTGCTCGGTAATTTGCTACAAAACAAGTCTCACAGAACCGTTCAAGCCGTACCTGAGATGTCACGAGCTTGATTCTGTGAGCCGGAAAACAACTTGGCCTTTTATGTATTCCTGATGTTATAAAATTGGGCGGGGTAGTCTACTAAAGCGAAGTCGTTTTGAACGGACGTCCTGAGTTTGGGATGTATTATGAATGATAATGCGCTTGCGCAGCTGCCGCTATCGGCTCCAGCACCGGAAACGGTTCTAACCGGAGACAAATACACCCAACTGTTGATCGAACAGGACCGAAACACCGTCTCGAATGAGACTCTCTTCTCTGCGCTTTGTACCACGCTCGTGCAATCGTTTTCTGAGTTCCAGTTCGGCCGCGTTGTACTCGTTGATTACACCACTGCCTGGGTCAAGCATGCAGATGAGTGGGCAACCGTGGAGATTGTTTGGGGAACTGATCCGGTCATGCGAGGCGATGTGCAGGTACTCGAGGAACTATGCGAGACGGAGTATTTGTTCATCATCTCGATTCCAGTGGTCAGGACAGAAGCTGCTGAGTACGTCGACACTCGGACGCATGTTGAGTATACGTCTATCACGAGCCCGTTTACCTGGAGAATCGACGGCTAAGCGCTGATCCTCGGTGAGTTAATTTGATTTGCACTACTTTTTTGAGATCACATAGCAGCTGACACTCCATCCGTCGCACTCTGCGGTAATCGCTAACGGTTCATCGTCAGCCCACGAGAACACCGGCGTAGTACTCGGACAACAGCGTTCGTACACCTCGTGGACCTCCGAGGCCCGGTAAGTCGCCTCCCCAGTTCCAGTACAGTCACTCCACTCCCAGCGTTCCTCTGTGCGTTCAGATTTAATCGTGACTCCCGTGGTCGTCATGGTGAGCGTTGCGTCGGAGCCACGGCAAGATGAGTCAAGAAAAGCTTCGAATCGCCAATCAGCGACGTCGGCTTCGGCAGTGTGGCTTTCGTGAAATGAGGGGAGATCGTAATCGGCTATTCGATGATATCGTGGCGACTCTGCAACTTGCGGCATCGATGGAACGGTTCCGCCAAACCCGTTCGCTTCGATTGTAAGTTGGTCATCATTGAGCGCAACAGTAACCGTATCGGGATCAGTATGAGACACTGCGCGCTCTAATGTGGCAATATCACGAGGCCAGATGCCGACCACACCTGGCGTTTTGCACTCGAACGCTGGCAGTTCACTCGCAGGGCAATGTGCGTGTGTGACTTTGGTTTCTGCATCCCCCCGGATCCAAATGCCATTTTTCTTGACTCCGACCATGGCTGCTGAGTATTGGGGTACTGAGTGGGCCAGTCGTTTGATGTCTGAGGGCCGGAACTCTGCTTTGGCCGTTATGTCGCCGAACTCGAGCGGCCACCCTACTATTTTGAGATCCAGTTCGATTATCTACTTGTGGGGGGTGAACTTGTTGCTTCATATACTTTTTTGGACCAGATAGTTGATTTCCGACCACTCTCAACTTTGACCGCGGTTCTAGCATCCCTCAACAATATCGACACCCTCTGGATCTCTTATGCTAACATGTATCAAGTCATTAACTTCAAGTAAACTGACTTACTTATCTGACTGTGCCATTACGAGAAGCACGGTCAATTGATCAACTCTATTCGAGGGTTGCTGACTCCGATATTGTTCTCACTGATGAAGCACCCCTTGCACTTGCACTTGACACTCGAGTGCAAACCCCTCGAATCGGTCGGTTGGCAGCTACGCCGAGAAGCTATGCCGTCGAAGAGATGTTTCCTGACGATATCCGACCGATCTTTTTCGAGATCGTCACCCAGACCGACATCTCGTGGAAGCAAGCAGTGCGAGCACTCGAACTCTGCATCGACTGTTGGACAGCAACTGGTGACCGGAAACAGATACTCGAGTATTCGGAGTTCGACACCCCAGTGATCCAATCCGTCGTCTCACTACTGGGGGAACTCGAAAGCAGCTATCGGGCCATTGAGCAAACGACGCTCTCATCGGAGCAAGCGGTTGCGGTGATTGATGAGCCACAACTTTCTAACCTCGATCGAAAACTCCTCGCTCCTGATGCGTACGAGACCTACTCGTCGCTGGGTGATACGCATATCCCGTTCCCCGAGCTACACATCTTCCCGTCGGCGACAGCTATCGTTTCGGCGATCGTTGACCAGATCGACCCTGACATAGCGGATCGATTCGGGATTGTCCTTCCCGAGGGGAGTCTGTACAGCGCACTGATTGAGTCTGCCCTCGAGGCACGGGACATATCCTACCGCGGTGGCCCTGGATTTGAGGATGATGACGATGTGCGGGCACTGTTCCGACTGGTAGAAGCGACGTTCTCGGGATCCGACCAACGGGTAAAAGAAATTCGGCCAGTACTTACGACAGCTGGGATCGACCTTCCGAGAGATATTGAAGAGCAACGAGTCGACTCGCTTGAGCCAGATCAGCTTGGAGCCTACGTAGAATTCAAGGAAGCCCTCGACGAAGGGACGTTCCGTGATGTCGTGTCGGTGTATGAGTCGATTAGCGGTACAGGATTACCCGAACTTCGACGCGAATTTCGGAAGCTTGGAATAGTGGATGAAAAGGTCACAAAAGACCGCGTTTCACGCGTTCGGTACTATCTCGATGCGTTTACTGTTCCAACAGATTCTGATACGACCGATGGAGTGCTCTTGGCAGATGCGACATCCACCGCTTACGTTGACCGACCTGTCGTCTTTTACGTCGGTCTGGGCCCAGAGTGGGCACAGAGCCCGCCGGACTATCCCTGGGTTGATCGAGAGGCATACTTAGAACGCGATCTCGAGCGGTTCCAACGGTTGCTCCAGAACGGTACGCAACGGTACTATTTCGTCCAAGAGACGAAGGCTGGAAGCGACGTGACTCCGTGCGTGTATCTGCGGCGTCTCCACGACGAACCGTTTGACTCATTCGGTGACCTTCCACACACACGATACAACAGAAACACTGTATCGTCAGTGACTTCGCCGTTCCCTAAGCCAGACGATTCCTCGATATCAACCCGTTCCATCGAGACGATCAGTCAATCCCGACTGAAAACCCTCGTAAATTCCCCTCGAGATGCGTACTTCGATCGGTTGGTGCAATCGCCATCGTCAGTTCACATGGTTCGCGGAACGCTGCTTCACGAAGCCGCTGAGATCTACGTTTCTACGCCATCAGTACTAGAGGACCAGCGTGATCGCGTGCTTGATGCGATGTGTGAGCGGTTAGATCCATTCCTTGGTAACTCGAAGCAAGCTGTTCAGCGAACGCGCTTCGAGGTTGGACTCGACGCGATCACGGCGTATCTGGACGAAAATCCACCGGCGGAGGGAAGCTACGAAACCTATGATCATCGAGACCACGAAAACCAACTCGCTACCGAACTCGGAGTCACATGTGACTCCCAGCTAACGGAACGCTGGTTTGCATCCCCGTCGATCGGAACTCACGGATATGTCGACCTAATCCAGAACGAGACCTCGGTCGTCGATTACAAGACTGGAAAAAAGAAAGACGCGTCGGATATCCTCGAGGCGGCATCGATCGACCCGGTCGATGCGTACCCCAATTTTCAGGCGCTCGTCTATCTCGCCAAACATCGGGAGGAACGGCCGGACGAGCGTCTGGACATCCATCTCGTTCATCTTCTCGATGGAGTCGATGAAGCCCTCACGGGATCGCCACCAGAACCAGCAGACCTCGTCACAACGATCACCTACGTTCCAGCGACGTTTAGCGAGTTCGTCGCAAGTCGAGATACCTTCGAGAGTGTAACCGATTATGCCGATTCGAACAAGCGGTGTCGAGCGCTGTACCCGCTTGGATACGACGCCTACAGGGACTTTTTCGAGACGCACGAGCTCCCTCGGGCTGGAGACGATCCCGAACGGCGGGCGACGATCACCGAGAAGTTCGTTGCGTATGCCCAAGAGCGCGTTGGAGCGTACAAGTACGTCCGCCAGGGCTGCGAGAAGGTGATCAACGACCTTGACGATGTCCCGGATGGATACGTCCTGCAATCGGACCTCGATGCCTTCGAGCGGTTCGTCGCCGAGCAACTCGAGGCCCTGAACGGGTATCGAACCAGTCGGTTCCCAGTAGCCTATCGAGAGGACGGACCGACGTGGGACCGCGTCGATCATCGAGACCTCATACTCACAGACAGATGACTGAACTCTCACCTAACCAGGAGCAAGAAACGCTGATCAAACATACCGATGGGATCTATCTCGTCGACGCCGGCGCAGGGACGGGAAAGACGTTCGCTGTAACCCGCCGATATGCGAAGATCCTCGAGAACCCGGACATCGAACCTGAGGACATCCTGCTGGTCACCTTCACGCGGAACGCGGCTGCAGAGATGACCGATCGGATCGCTCGCCAATCTCCATACGACCCCGTCCAGTTACAAGACGCTCCAATTAGTACATTCCACGGGTACTGCTATCAGCTACTTCGGCGCTATGGGCACGAAACCCCAGCCAAAATCGGGATTGACGACCACATCCCACAGTCACTCGAATTGATCGAAGATGGGATTCGGGAAGAAAAGCTGTTCAAGCCGTTTGTCACTCGGTTTGAAGACCGTCACCCCAAATACGAGCCATTTTTTGCAGCATTGAACGATCCCTGCTCTTTGCGCTCGTTGATTGCCGAACTCGCCGCGAAAGGCGTCATCCCTGAACGTGACGGCTGGTACCGAGAGACTGACACCTCACTCTTGGGTGACCGAGAGACGTTCATGGACATTTTCGACCGCGAGAATCAACCGAACGAAGGGGCAAATGGGCCCATACAATCTGATGCACGCTCGTCAGTAAGTGGGTGGGATGTAACCGAATACGTTCCCGATGCACCGACAGCTGACGAGGTCGTCGGGTATCCACAGCTTCACGCTGAACCTGTCGAGCAGGCATTCGACGAGGATCGAGCAGACCTCCTTGCCTTCGTCCACGATATCTATTTTGCGTACCTCGAGTATGCCCTCGAGCGCAACTACCTCACACAAGGACTCATGCTCGTGATGGCCTTCGTGATGCTGTGTGAGGACACAACGGTTCGCGAACAGGTTCGACATCAGTACGTGATGGTCGATGAATTCCAAGATACCAACGAGTTGCAATTCAAGCTCACGCTGCTCCTTGCTGCGGATAAAAACATTTGCGTCGTTGGCGATTGGAAGCAGAGTATCTACGGGTTCCAGTATACCGCGGTCGAAAACATCCAGCATTTCGAGGACCGAATCTCGCGATACAAGACGGAATTGAATCGTGACGAGACTCGGATCCAGTATGGTGTCGACGAAATCGAGACGATTCCCCTGAAGAAGAACTATCGATCCACGGAATCGATCCTCTCACTGGCATCAGAGACGTTGACAACGCCAGCAACAAACAGCGAGTCACTCGATGTAGCGGAGATTGAAAAGAACATAACACCACTCGAGGCCACATATCACGTTGATAACAGCCGCATTCAGGCCATCTCACACGAAGATGAACTGGACCTGCTTCTCGATCGCATACAGCATGTCGTCGGAAACGAAGACTACAGTGTTGAGGTGCGGGACGAACCAGCCTCGACAGCAACGATGTCTGTAGAGGAGCAAGCGGCCGCTGAACGGGACCGACTCGGTGCTCCATCGTATAGCGACATCGCCGTCTTCACTCGTACTCGATCGTTTGCTCGTGACCTCCTCGAGAGAGCGACCGAGTACGGTATTCCAATTGCGTATGAGGGCGGAGTGGAGCTTTTCGATACTGATCAGGCGAAGCTGTTGTTAGCGTGGCTTCGGATCTGTGAATCGAACGATCAGCGAGGGTGGGCGACCGTGCTAGAAGAAGCCGGATACACGCTCCCGCACGCTCGTGAGATCCTCAAGGCCGAACAGTATCCCGATGCAATGGTTGCGTTTCGAGATTCCATACGAGACTGTGAAACCATCGGCGGGCTCGCTCGGGTCGTCTTTGACGAATACGGGTATGATGGAGCGTATGCAAACGGGTTGCTCGGTGAACTCACTGGGATGTACGAAACGACGCTTGCAACCCGCAGTGAGGCAATTACGTATATCGAGACCCACCTCGAGGCTGGATCCACGATTGAAATCGATTCGAGTCCGGGTGAAGATTCTGTCACGCTACAGACGATGCACAGCGCCAAAGGGTTGGAGTACCCGATCGTATTCTGTGCAAACCTGAACCGACGAGCATTCCCCAATTACGGGCGCCCATCGTCAGATACGATCCAGTATCGGGAACCGATCGGGCTCAGACAACGATCCGTCTACAGCGACGCGACTGGTCGGCCATACGTTCACACACACTGGCCCTATGATCTTCTCACCGGCTGTTTGCCATCCGAATACGACGAAGAGCGTCGGCTCTTCTATGTCGCGGTGACTCGAGCGAAGCGACATCTGTTCCTCACAGCTGGTGATTCGCCAAGTCCGTTCTTCACTGAACTTCCACTCGAACCAATTGAACTCGAGCCATCCGTTGATACTGAAATCGAATATCAAGAAGACGACGTCTCGTTTTCACTCACGCCTCCCAAACGAACGAAACCTCGCCGGATGAGCGTCCACGATATTATGGATACCAGCGTGTATGAGGAAGTCGCGGATGGACGCGGAACGGAATTCGGAGACGAACTTCACGAATTCGCTGAGGACTACGCACGCGGGGCCGATCTCTCACCGCGTAATGATGATCAGCAACGTGTGGGGGCGCTCTTAGATATGATTAGCGGGACATTCAAACCAGAAGTAACAGCGATTCTACCCCTGGATTTCGATCCACAAATTACACTCGTCGGCATTATCGATCTCCTCGTACTCACGCCGGAACGGGTCCAGATTATTGACTACAAGACGGATCTGTCACGCCATGCAGAGGCCGAATACAGGAAACAGCTTAGCGTCTATTATCACGTGGCAGCCGAGCAGTATCCGGAGCGTACCATCTCGATCAGTATCTTCTATACTGCCGATAACGAGCGTGTAGAAGTATCACCGCTCACGCTCGAAGAGATGCATGAGATTACAGCAGTCACGATTGAGCGAGAGGAGCCCCATCCCAAAGGAGTATGAATATTTACAGGTGCGTTAGTTACTCAGTCTCTATTGGTACTCCTGTTTGTTAGAATTGCGCCCGCTGGGCATGCTGGTAGCGATCTACTGGTCCTCGATCAGATTGCTTTTTACGACTTGTTCGTTTTCCGCCCAAAGAGCACGCGAACTTCGTAATTGTCGAAGAACTCCCTACGTGGCGAGGAAACAGCATCCCGCTATAGAAGCGGTCGCTGCAGGCAGTCCCGACGTCTTCGACACAGCTTCCTCGACGACCATGTTCGCACACTGCTGAACGGCACGAGCATCTGATCCAATCGTACCTGATGCTGGATCTGGGGTATAAGTTACCAGATCTCGATTTGCTGTGGTCGTCACGAGATCGAAATGCATACCGTTTGAGGATACATGAACAGGTGGTGTCAGTCGATTTATCGTAAAGTACTCGCCCTAAGTCAACGGGCTGGATCCTCTGGACTGATTGGCACTGGCTCTAGAATAACCGCGCACTCGCGGTCATGAGTGTGTCGGCTTCGGTAAGAAAGATGACCGAATACCAGCTAGTCTACCGGGAAAGTAGATATATTGGTAGGGATGCAATCAGAACTGAAACAATTTAGGCGCAATTTCCGTCTTAGTCAACAAAATAGAAAAGGCGGGATGAGAAGTATGAAATAACACGTTGTAATCTTGGATCTGGTTTTAATAGGTCCAATCCGTATAATAACTTAGCGTTTACAAATTCGTTTCACGACGTACATACGACAAATTCGATTCAAATTCGTCAAATTTAATAAATTGGGGTCGAGACTCTTGAAATGTTGTTATTATCCACAGTTCTTTGCTGGGGATTTGGAAAAGCCCTGGTACAGCAGACTTGTTGCTTTGATTGCTATAGTTTGAGGTGACAATGGAATCACGATGAGGAATAATATCAGACTCAGTGTCCGAGACAAGATGGTCTTGAATAGCCATCCAAGCGTCTTTACAACCGGCAACAATTAATTTTGGATTCACAGTTTCAATCTCCTCTGCGAAATGTTCCCGACAATAATTCAATCCGATTTCCTTCAAGAAGCCCTTATCTTTTGATGGAAGTTTCGAAAAACGAGTGTGATAAACATCATTATAATAGCTTGATTTGATATCGTTACGGTTTTGTACAACAACATATTCTTCGTGAGATATGGTTTCACTATCTGGCAATGTCTCTAAATTATCTCTCATTTTTGTTATGATCTTCCGGGGGCCAGGTGTATTTACTAAATAGCTATTAAATGCTAGAACTGTTTGCCATGCTAATTCCTCGACATCACCATCGCTGATTTGTCTACCTAGCCAGGTTCCAGATTCAAATTTTGAACAATTCACACCCGCTATCTTTGGGTTGAGAGATGCATACATGATATCTTGATCAAGGAGTGGGGTATTGTGGAAAAATATATCCAAAGAGGCATCATTTTCTTGCAGATATCTTCTAATACTATCCGAATCTTCTGCAAGATCCATGCCTCCTGAAAACTCTAGATAATCTAGTGTAGAAGTAATGTCAAATTCTTTCTCCAATTTTTCAAAATTATCATCACGCAGTTCTTCCAAGTACTTTCGACCTTCACGAGATAACAAATCCATAACTGAACATTTCAGCTGTTAATAATATATCTTCTGGCCAGTTTGGCAGACTGGGTTTATGTGTATTGGTGCCGACGCAACAGCCTTGTGCGGTTCAATCAAGACGACCGACTTCCTAGAGTTCGTCCAGTACTTTTCGAACCTGCCGCGGTTCTTCATCCACACCCTCCAGTAACTGTTCTGCCTTCTCAATTGATTCGCCCACGTGTTCGTCACTGGGCGGCTGTCCTAACTCCATAGCAGGCAGATAGGGCGGCTGACAAAACGCATGATAGGTCGATGCAGGCAACGTCGACGGTTGCCAATCGTGCGGAGACGGCGAAACGGACATCCAGAAAAGCGGGAAGAGAGCGAACCTGCCACCGACGAACCAGGAATTCGATCGTCGACGGGTGTCACAGAACCGGAATCCTCAGATGAGATGTAGCTACTGATGGACTCCACTCTATGCAGAACCAGTGGTCGTTCTACCATAGCCCCCGGAGGCAACTATTTCGAAACTGGTTCAGACTTATATTTGTCATGAGTCGACTGTAACTGACGTATCTTATACAACTTCACGGAGGATAGTTTCCAACTCCTCTTCCAACTCAGAAGCCTGGAGGATGGCGATCTCGCGATCGGATTGCTCTTCGAGTGACGCAGTCTCTTTCTCGAGATCTTGGACCACCAGTAGCCCGTTCCAGCCCGACCCGAAGTACTCCCCGTCCTCACGACCAAAGACGTACTCCTTGTTCACCCGCAAGAAGGCGAGATACTCGAGTGTCTCCTTGACGCCTCGACGAATCGTATCCTCGTTGGTGCTGTTTTTCACTTCGACGATCAGGTACTCGTGCTCGCTCTCGTCTTCGGAGATGATCTCGAGGACGATCACGTCGGGACGACCGGTATGGTTCTGGTAGTCTTTCTTGAAGTAGTTCCCAGCGACTTCCTGTGTAATGAGTTGTACCTG
>LKMJ01003675.1_pt1 | contig 14339 bp, 18 predicted proteins | sample 643391 | NCBI WGS metagenome assembly LKMJ01 (sample SAMN04112250, study PRJNA286221) | soda lake metagenome | biome: soda lake; feature: Kulunda Steppe; material: water; isolation source: sample PL-Br10 brine of Picturesque Lake | place: Russia: Kulunda steppe | collected 2010-07
GCACACACACGCACACGCACACGCACACGCACACGCACACGCACAAGCACACACACACACATACACACACAAGCAGTTGTGCCCACTTGCGCAGACATACAAGCAAACACACAATGGGTCACATACTTGTAGAGGAAGCCTCCCATTCCACTGCTTCTTTCCTTCGGCAGGTGTATCTCTTTTGTTCGTACTTGGTAGACCTGTTTGAAGCTCAGGATGGTATGATGACCTTGATAGACTTAATCTCTGGGCGTTTACCACCTGGTAAGCTGTGCTCGTGCTATTATACAACATAATGAGACCGAAGGACACAGAACAAGGACGTGGTCGTTTGTGAGCCAGGCAAACGGCAGGCACTAGGAAAGGCCACTGGCATTAAGCCGTGGTGTCAGGTCGTTGCCTGTGCCTTCCTTGGGCAACTTGTGCTGGCAAGCTGGTACTGGAAGGTCTGATTTATTGTCCCTTTGAACGCAGATGCTTGGGTGCCCTACCTGGAGTGCCTCGCACACCTGGCCACTTTCTCGTCAACAAAAAATGCCATGCTGCTGGTGAGCAAAGCATGCGCACTTGCCTGCCTGTCTTGATCATTTCCAAAGCTTGAACAAATGTGCTGACCCCTCAATCACTTTTCAATCATGCCTGGTGTCGGCTTGTGTCTGCACACATATTTGCAAGCTACAGCACACAGTCCAGCCCTGCTTTTCTCAACCCTGATTGCCCCCCTGCGATCCGTGGACTGGGCATTCCTTCGCCCCTTCTCACAGCAAGACCCCATTGTTGGGACCATAGCCTCAGCACTCTTTCATCAGTTGCAGCCCCTGCATGGCAGCCGCAGTAAGTGCTTGCCTGTCCCGCAAATACAGGTACACTGCATGTGAATGTGACATCTATTCGACATCCTTTCCTGTGCACGCATGCATCACATACTCTGATTTATATTTGCACAGGATGACATACATGTATACACATGCACATGTGCACAGCTGGGTGCTGTAACACGCACATATCTGTGCACGCACGCAGTTGGGCATGGTGGAACGCCTGGAGCAGGCTCTGAGGGAGGCCCGCATGCCCGCTGATGCCAGAGGGCTGGCCAACACGCTGTACCTGGACCTTCATGCCGCTCGCCGCATGGCTGTTGAGAAGGAATTTGGCAAGGCGGCGGGGAGCCTTGCCTCGCCTGCTGTCTTTCAGGCATAGGTGTCGCGCTTGCACTGTTGCAAGGCTCAGTACATCACCTCTTGCTTGACCTGACCCTCAGGTCACGTAATCTCTTGGCAAGGCTCCCCTTATGCCCCTCCCCTGTCACGTCAATCGGGTCTTGAAGGGGGGTCTTGGCTCCAGCTGCTAGTAAGCTCCCTATGATGGCCTACATGGGAGAAGGATTTCTACTTTGCTTCCTCGATGTGCCCTAGGCTGGGAAGCAAACCTCAGAAGCACAGGAACTACAGAAACACTGCCAGTGTTTTGCGCTCATGGTCTGAATACACAGACACTTTTGACTCTGCCACGTCATGTACGTCTGGACTGTCTTGCCCATAGTCTGCAGCCAATGTCTGAAGCCAGACCAGTCAATGTGGCCCTCATGAGCATGAATTTCTTGTTCACAGAAAGTTGTTGTTTTAGAAAGGTGGACCTGAGCAGCCCTGGGTAACCAGCTTACAATGGCCCTCTGTCTTGCTCTCATGCTGTAACTCTAGGCGCTCACTTGGGTGCACCTTCTAGTAGGAGGGGATATTTCAGGGTTGCCGTAACAAAAAGAAGTTCTATGTGACATAGCTGCACCCTTTGAGTGAGGGCGACCTAGCTAGGGTTGGCATTATATCTTTTTACCCAGGCATACTGAATGCCAAATGCTAGGTTAGGTTTACAAGGGATTAATAAGAATTGGTATATTAGGATACAAAGCTGCAACTGCCGAACGGGGGCAGCTTAGCTGAAGCCAAACAGGCCTGCAATTAAAAGCATCAGAAGGCATGCAAGGTGGTGTTCTAAGATCTGCGCACAGCATTCCAGGCACTGCCGTGGGAGTATGAACGAACAAGGCCAGGCCATTGGTGTCTGCTTGGCTAAGAAAGTCTTTTAAGCCTGCTCGCGGAAAGCTGTAGTGTTTGAAAGCTACAGATATTGGTAAAAAAAACTCAAAGAGTCAAACGACGAGACACTCGAAGGGAAGTTCAAGAAAAAAAACAGGCTCCTCAAGTAAGGCAAGTCTAAGGGCACACAAGCCCATTGGTAGTATAATGCAGGTGGCTGTCCATTTGTTTGAAGTTGAAGTAGCCACGGGCCTCAGGGAAGTCCTCTACTTGCAGTGTGTGGTGGTGTGCTTCAGGGTCATGCTCTTTAAAGTTCAGTGCCAAAGTGAAAGCACTAAGTACGAGGTTAGACCTGACATAATTTTTGCAATGAACAGACTTCAATGATATAGAGACCGCATTCCGGAAGTTCCTGAGCAGACAGGAAGCATATCGACACACCTTAATTTGCCAAGAGTCTGGCTGTTAAATCAAGACACTGTCTGGCAGAGGGTTACTACCCTTGGAAAGGTTACTATGGATTGGCATGGCCGTTTCAAACCTTTGTAGTCACTCATGTTGATTTTGAACGGCTCATTCAATGCTATAAGTTATTGCAGGCACGTGAACATTAGCTCGAGGTATGTTGCAAAGAGCATATGAGACCTCAAATGTCCAGCTTCCTTTTTTATGTACCAGCAGTAAATCAGCCTCATTGCTCTTACTCAACTAGGCATTGTTGGTTGTCAGCAGGCTGTTCCAAAAGCAAAACCCAATTTTGCTGTATTTCTAACCCAGTTACTGGGCCAGAAGAAACAAATTGGCAACTGGCTTGTCTCCCATAATAGGCAATGCCTTTTTGTGCTTCATTTCGCGCACAAAAGGATCTTGAGAAAGCAAACGTATGAATGTGGGCCTTATTTCTAACGGAAGATGTGAATGTGAGAGCATTTGTAGACCAAACCTGACATCGGCATAGACCTGCAGAGACTGCAAAGAATTGGAAAATCCAGAACACGGCATGCTTCCTCTTCTTGATACCCAACCCTGAACAAATCTTCTAGACTCTGCATATGGCACCAGCAAAATTGCACGCCATCTGGTTTGAGGCATTTGTCAACCTTCCATTGTGGCTAAGATTTATGCCCAAGTGATTTTATTCTTGCATATTCTCAAGTGGCGTGTCATTGTAGAGTAACAATGGCTGGAGTAGAACAGCGCTATGACCTTGGTCTTGCATATATTCAGTCCTTCTGTTATGCGTGGAATCTGTCAAGTTGGAGGTGGAGGTGAGGGGCAATGTAGGCAAATAGAGCAATGTTGCCAGCATGTTCAGTGTGGGAAAGTGAATTTTTTGCAAGGCCATCATAGCCAGCTTAGTTCATGAAAAGAGAGTATACACGAGGATTCAGTGGGCATTCCTGTTTCAGTCCTTGAGTTGCCATGACTTCCTCTGACACCTTATCACCGTCAATGAGGATGTAGATACTTTTTTGGTACATAGCCCTCACCACCGAGATCAAGTACCAAGGAACATGCATGTTGTGAAGATGGGTCCAAAGCTTCTCTTTTTGGACAATGTCGTCGGTAGCGGTGAGATCAAGGAAGGCAGCAGATTGCTTCTTATTGGAGTTTGGCTACTGTGAGAATGTGCTGTAAAATGTGGTAAAACGTGTCGCTTGAATTGTGTTCCTTGTGGGATAGAATCTAAAATGTGTGTCCAAAATCTGTTTCTCAGCTAGTGCCCATTCTGTCAATAAGTTCAGACAAAACAAAAGCGTACAGTCTGTATATGCACCCATTGACGGCTATCAACCTAAAGTTTTGGGGAAGAGAAAGCTCAGCTTTTTTGTGTCAATGCGTAATTTTAGTCTTCTCCCAGGCCTTCACGTAAGAAAAAATTGATAAGATCTATTAACAATGGAAGGAGTACATCTGTCCTTTCTTTTTTTCTCTTGTCCCTCCTCAAAAACTTAGTCTCTGTTTGTCTGATAATAAAGTTCGGGAAGGGGTCGAACACAGGTGATGAGGTGGCATTCATGCGTGTAATATTTTGCTCTATGTATGTGCTCAGAAGGGGTTTCAGATGGGACGTCATATGAGGAAGGGATGAGGCTCATACTTCAAAAGCGGGCAGCTCAACTGAGCCTATCAGGCCTGTAACACGCATAGCCAAATCTCTTCTTGCCTTTGCTGGACACATGCCTCACTCTCTCTCTCTCTCTTTCTCTCTCTCTCTCTCTCTCTCTCTCTCTCTCTCTCTCTCTCTCTCTCTCAAGCCATGCCACCAATGGGTTTTTAGGGCCTGAGGGTATAGTCGCATGGTATAGTCTTTCTTAATCTCTATCAGGGAAGGTATCATGATGATGTACCCATTCATGACTTATGATCTGTACTTCTTCTCAAGTAGAAACATTTGCCAGCCCTGCACTGTGGCTGAGCTACCCTTTCCAGAGTCAGGGACGTACAACCATGATTTCTCTACCCCAAGCTTTCTTGAACCAAATGGAAAGGAGACCACAGATACCATCGGTAGAGCTGATCTGGCTTCCATCACAGCTGCCATCCCTTGCGGCCACTCACACATCATATTATTGCCACTGACAACCTCTCATCGCTCCAGCAAATGAGGAAGCACCTGCTCTACTTAAGCTAGCTGCTGTCAATAGTAGATAGCTTGTTAGCACACTAGTATACCTTTCCTTGTTGTACGCTGGCAGTAATCTGATTGGCGCAGACTTAACGTAGTCCTGCTTTCTTGTATCCAGGACAATGACGCACTGGATGCTTGCACTAGACAAACGCCTCCTTGTGCTTGCCATAAGGGGAGCCTCTAGGCTAGAGGGTGCAGTGTGCCAATGCCACAACACACATGGAATCTATCTGACTTTCTGTCTGGCCTCACCAAGGGGTGAGTATTACTCATGTTGTACCTCCCTTACCTTCCTGTCTGACTATCAGTCAGTCATTCTGTCTGTGTATGTGTGTGGGTGTGTGTATCCAGGCCAGAGAAGTTGTGGTGCAAGCACCAGACAGCCCCCTCTTTCCAAAGAGAAGGTGAGCAGGTAAGCTGCCCTCGCTTGCCAGGTACCGCTTTTAGACCTAACCAGAGTACTAACACTGATAGGTAGAAAGAGTACTACCAGTAGGTGACCAGTAGGTCAGCACTGCATGGCATGAGGCAGGTAAATTATGGGTTGGATTTTTGCGCCGCCCTTAAGTTGTACTCTGGCAAGAAGCATAGAGTTCCCCTTGTATTGCCATTGTGTATGGGCCATTTCATTTTAGAATCATGAACTTATCATTGGCTGTCAACCAACGGTGATAGCCAGCAACAAATCAATCAGCCTAAAGACCAAGCATTCTTGACCCTCCCTTGTAAACAAGCTTGCCAAAAGCTCGGCAGCACAAAATTATTTCTCTATCTCACCTTGACCAGCCACTAACCCATCAGCCTGGCTGGCTGTTAATTCTAACTTATAACCCTGTGTGTGTGTGAACATTGGATAAAAAGAAAAACTACAAGGGGAGCAAGACGCTCCTGCATCAATTGAGGAAAAGGAAAAAGATAACTAGAGGTGGTATGGAGGGTGGCTGACAGGCCCCTGCTCCAGACCAAGGCCTTGAGAACATTTTGTATTTGTGCTTCTAGTTGATGTCAGTTTGTGCGCATGATACACAGAGTGAGCACACAATCTAAGGGCAGTCTCATGGATCCCTTGAATCAGGGTCGAGATTTTCAAGATGATGCAAAATGTTTGAGATCTAGATCGAACCTCACACAACAAGAAGGAATCAGATGGTGTGTGAAATGCAACCTTCTTAGCTGTCAAGCACCTGCATGAAGTATCGTGCTGTTTGCTAGAGGCCTCCAGCTAGTTTCCAGGCCTGGTGTCTTCCAAGTATTTGACTTCTATCAGGTGTTCCTCCCCCTTACTAGCTTTAAGCTCCTGAGCTCTGCGCAATTTCCAATATGATATAGCGTGCTGCACCTGTTGCACCTGAGGAGTGCAAGGTGGTCTGGATTAAATGGGTGAGGGAGAAACCAAAATGGCATCAGGGCGACTGGAGGTAAGCGTGTCTTTGACAAATAAACAAGCATCAAAAAGACAGCAGGGTAATGTTCTATTATATGCATGCTCAGGAATTTGAAGGCGTTTCTGGGCCAAACGGTGAGTGCTGCCAGCATCCAATTGAACCAAATAGCTTCCAGAGATCATTTGCTGATGGCTTTCATGATGAGCCAGCAAGCACTGTTATGGCTTTAAGTGAGGATTTAAAATATGATATTGTGTTGACAGCATGAGAGAATATGGAGAACACTATCTGCTTGCTGACAAAGTGGACACTTCAGGCTTATGGACTTTTTAAAGCAGACGGCGTGTTTCTGATTAAAAAGGGTGCCTGTGTGATAGTGAAAGACCTTGCGTTTCATTTGGAGGGAGAGATTGGACATGCTCCAAAATGCGCTGCTGTAGCCTTAGTGGACGTGTGGAAGCAGACTCTGGTAATAAGAGCAGTACCCTGTTTTTGAATTGGCATAACCCAGTTTATGGTTCGAGTGCATTTGGGATATTGATGCAGCTAAGGGATTTGGAAGTGAAGTCAATCTGGTGCTGCGTTGAGCTGCAGTGCCATATCCTTGCTGACTCACTTCTTCAAGAGCTAGCCAGCCTGACTAACATTAAAGAAGCAATTGCCACCAGAGCATGCAGTGCGGATGGTTGTTTCAGCTTGGTGCCGCTTTTTGCTTTGCAAGGGGTCAATAAGTATACTGTGTAGGATTGGTATACCGAGTTATCTCAGGTGGGGCTTGATCTAGGCAAGGAGCTACTGCTAATTTATTAAGGAGGATGGTATTCTTGTATTTTTTGCTGCAGCTCATTGTGTGTGTGTGGTTTTGTGTGAGACACTACCCTTTGCAAAACACATTTCTTTTTCCTTTGGCTAGCTTAAGCATATGGAGTTCTGGCTGGTTTGTATGGCAGCCAATTTGGAGCTCAGGGCTCTTGCGCAAAAGTGATGTATTTAGATCTTCCCTACAGATATTGCACTTGAATTTCTTTAAGGGCACATCAGCTGTGAAGCGATATGGGCCTAATTGGGCTGTGCTACGTGAGTGTGAGCACGAAACTCTCTATAAATATTGTTTCAGAGCTACTATAAAGTTATACAACGGCATACTGTCTTCCAATAGAGCCACCCTTAAGCAGGTCCTTCAAGCTGACTTCGAGCTTTAGCCTGGGGCTCAGACATATTGGGCTTCTGACATTCTTTGGCATTGCAGGGCTGCAACATATACATACAACCCTTCTTGTAGGCGCAACTTATTTGTAACTCAAATTTCACTGCTGACCTGTGGTTTAAGATGAGGAAAGCGTGGAGGGACATTGCTGATATGAAACCTCAGGAGAGCAACAACAAACTTTGCGACTTCACACGGGGGACTCCTAGATGGGGGGTTAGGCAATGTATGAGCACCTCCACGCAGTGTCCCCTGGTAACGGTGTGTCCCCTGGTAACAGTGTGCCTGCACACCAGCTGAGACGCAAACGTGCTCTTTAACACCAGGTTGGGGCAGCAGCAGCCTTGGAGCTGGCTCAGGCGCTGGAGGGCAAGTGCACGGGCGCTGGGAGGAAGGTTGCATACCGGTAGCCACAGAAGTTGCTGGCAAGCAGCGTCTTCTACGTGGAGTGTCTCGGTATTGGGTCTGCATAACTAATTGCGTGATCATTCCCCTGTAGAGCCCTGTGGGTGTGGTGGCTCCAGCGAGCCCTGTGTACAGTGGGGGGTCTGTGCTGAGGCGATAGGAGAGGAACCTCTATTATTTAGGGGTGTGTCTTCAGTTGCTGAACATGGCTCAGCTTGGTGTTGGCCTCAGATGAACTCTTCTGTGCTTGTTCTTCCTCTTGGTCTGGTGGGCCGGGAGATGGGCCTGGGCTGCGTGCTTGGGACCTGCTTTTGTGGGTAGGTATTGTTTTTTGCCCCTGCTCTTGCTGTTTGGAACTTCCACTCTTGAAGTTTTGGTGGGGTTTTCCAGTAATTTTTGTTTCCCTGTCTCTTGTGGGGGGTTTAAACCAAGTTGGCGTACAGTTCTTCGGACCAACGTGCTTACCTTTCCTTATTTGGTGCGGGGGTTGTTAAGCCGCCTGCAACGCAGGGGGCCCTCCCCATTTGCTGCCTAGATACCTACAGCTGGAACTGAGTAGGCATGTGCTTTGTAACATTGCTTGTTTTTGCTTGCGTGCCCATACCTTCAGAGTTGAGGCTGGATGTTGACAAATCCAAAATAGGCACTGTGACAAATGTGACTTGCATGATATCCAGGACAAAAGCCACGTCCTTTTTTGTGTCCTTGCTTGGAAACGTGTATTTGTGAAGAAAACTTGCAAAACAATTTATTGATTTTACTGGGGCTCATAGAATTTACACTGGAGACACTGGAGCTTTCTACTTTGACTGACATCAGTGCTGAGGATGTGAATTTGTTTGTCTTGAAGCAGACGTACTTCTCACCTTTTTTTCATATTTTTCATTCTTAAGAATATGGATATTTCTTGTCTGGCTGGCAGCGCCCAGCGAGCCCTATCAGTCAACCCATCTGGCTGAAGGTCTAAACCCTGGTCTAAACCAATTGTAACAAACAAACCAGCTACCTTGTCAGACTGTCATACATGTTCATTTTTAACGGCATGATCAACTTTGCTATTTTATTTCAGACATCATAGATTACTTTTTGGCTGGCAAAGCATACACTTGGTCCTTTTATGGCTGGTTGTCACAGAATTAGCAATTTGCGCAAGAGCACCATTCGATTGACAGGCCACATGCTCTCCTCTGGTTAACTAAATGCTACACTATTGCCGCCAGTATGTATGCTTGGCAGATCTGAGGCAAACGGTTCATCAAAAAGGGCAGTGAGTTTGACAGCCCCCTTCAAACTGCGCATTTGTGCTTTCTTAAAGGTGCGCTTGGTGTGAAAATAACCACGCCTAATTGGGCTGCGTTGCGAGAGTGTGGACAGGAGCCTTTGCAGTTTTATTGGTTCCGTGCTGCTGCCAAATCTTTTAAGTCTCTACTTAGCGGGAGCTGCTTAGTTGCTTGCTCAAGAAGATGTTACTTGCAGATATTGCTCTCAGTGCTTCTTACAGAAAGTGCTGGGCTGCGGAGTTCATAGAGACGTGTCAGGGTCTACGTGCGTGAGATAGGTATACCAATTGCGTTAAGGCTGCAGTTCCTCTTCCACTACAAGACCTTGTGGTCAATTTGCGTGAGCAATTGCATGCGGTATGGAGGGACTTGGATGGCGCAGACCCTAGGACACACACTCACTAAATGGCTACTTATTATGCATGGATAGCCTCGCCTCTCAAAACCAAGCAATGTATGGGGCCCTCCCCATTTGTTGCCTAGGTACCTGGAGCTGGAACTAAGTAGGCATGTGCTTCAGAACATTGTTTTTGTTTGCGAGCCCATACCCTAAGAGTTAAAACCGGTTGTTGGCAAATCCACAATAGGCTCTGTGACAAATGTGACTTGCATGATGTCCAGGACGAAAAGCATGTCCTTTTTATGCTTTTGCTTGGAAATGTGCTATTTGGAGAGGAATTTCGCAGGACAATTTGCTGATTTTACTAGTAGGATTTACATTGCCAGTGGTGACACAGGCACTTTTTACATTGACAACATCAGTGGTAAGGATGTGAAATCGTTTTTCTTCAAGCAGACGTACAATTTGATTTTGGTATCACTACTTTTTCCTTCTGAGACTATGGATATTTTTTGTCTGGCTGGCAGTGCCCAGCAAGCCCAGAAGTCAACCCTTCTTGCTGAAGGTCTAATCAGGCAAATGGATTGTGACTTTTTGGCTGGCAAAGACCAGCCACAAACCAATCAGCCTAACAGCCAGGCTGAAAATTAACCCAGCGTGTAAACCTCTTAATCCTGGTACTTCCCATACAATTCACCAAAAGTATCTGGCTTTCAGTCAACTTGATTGAATACCTATCTTCTGCTATGTGCGCTTTTAGTTTTGGGTTGGGTTGCAGGCCTTTTAAGCTTCAGCCAAGCTGCCCTTTTTCAAGGGAAAAGCTATGTAACCTTACCTAACCTTCCCATGCTTTGTCAGTAACCTGCCTTGTTCTGCAGGTACGCTGTGTGAGCATCTTTTTCCAAGTAGAGCCTCCTCCATTCCCTTGCGGCTCACAGTCTGAGAAGAGTGTGCCCGCTCAATAGTCAAGTGAAACATAGATTTACATGAGGCAATCCTTAGATTAATACAAGGCATGCAACAATGCCGCACATTCCTCAAGCTCACCGGTGCTAATTTCTAGTGAGCAGTGGCATGGAGTACATGTAAAAGCAATCAAGCAAGCTTCCATCAGGCTTGAAAGAGAATGTGGAATACATCAGCCAAGAATCCTTTTACTATGCTTCTGCTGACGACCAAAAACACGCTGACTCATCAAGTGCAAAACCACCTGCTACTACAGTTTCTTATGTATGCCCTGAGGTTTCTACATGCAAGCTTGGCTGAACTGGGAAGAAAGAATTGACCTGTACCCACCCCTTTATTCTGTCCAACACAGCCTTTGATCCCTGTCTCTGCCCACTCAATGCAGCTGCTCATGACAAAACTTGGTGTGCTACAGCAGTCAAGTGGTGCACTCGGGCTTCCATCTGAGCATTGAAGCATCAGTGCTAACAAAGCCAAGGACAATGAGTATCTGCCAAGGCTTGAAACCCCAATGCATACAGAGCGCACAACACAAAATTGGCGGAAATAGGGTACAAGGGCACCCTCCGACCTTCCTTGCTTGAGGAGTTCTTCCCAGTGTGTCAACCGTCCTCGCACTATACTTGGCCAAGGAAACGAGAGCAAACAAGCATGCGCGCACCAAAGGAGGCCAGGTGAAAAAAGTGCACAGAACATAATGCAGGGAGCAGAAGCATGGAGGCAAATGACATGCTGACACGTGGCTGCCCCCATCAAATAATGAGCAGTACTGAGCATACATGTTGTAGCAACACGCAACACCCCCTTTCTGTCTCATCTGCTGTCATGAGTGCAGCCAGGTTTTAGCACCGCCAGGGCTGCAAGCAAGAAATAGCAGGGTGCCGTATTCCTTGCCCAATGCGCTGCGATAGCAACCCTCTTTAAAATAAAGGAACAGTCACAGTCAAAGCTCTGCTGTGTGACACATGAAGATAGGCACTACGTCTGAGACAGCGCCCTGAAGGGACGCAGCAGACACAGCAGCTGGAAGTCAGTGCTCTGTCTTCGGAGCACTCATTTTTCATGGCTTCATGGGCTTCACTACCTGCAGCTATGTGCAGCTCATGGATTTCGAACTCTGAAATGTGCCCAGCGCTCTGCGCCATCAGCATGCAGCACAGCGCTGCACGTGCAATGTCCCTTGGATGCCTTGCACCGCATGCCTTGCACCGCATGCCTTGCACCACATGCCTTGCACCGCATGCCATGAAGTCCCAAGGCATGCACGGACCTGAAAGCAAGAAGAGCACCCTGAGCAGACAGTAGATGGGAACCCACAAGTGCAAATCAGCAGAGGCACTCGAGCTCAAAAATGGCGTTGAGCAGAAACAAATGCATAACCAGCCATGGCGCTCGTGCATATGCCCGTCTCAACACAGATACAGCTCTTGGCCAAGCACCCATTGTTCCTCAAAGCTCACAATTATTACTATAACCTGAACCATGGATCACGCTAACAAACACACAAGTTCTTGATTTTCTCCTACGACCAAAGGAGCTCCAGGCATGCAGCATGCGACCAAAGCAGCACCAGGCATGCAAAGCTCTTCTTGAAAAGCGCCCCCAAGCACACGTTTTGTACCTATGAAAGTGCACACGCGTGAAACAGGCATATCCCCCTGGCGCAGCTCAGCACAGCTGCTGGCCCCACCAACAGCCTCCATAGCATTTGGTGTGGCCCTCCTCCACGTTGTCAAAACTTATTTAAACCGGCCTCAGCAGTGCTTTTGTCCCCCGCTGACAGGCCCCCCACCATCCATGCCCCTGAGCACACCCTCCTGCTTGCCTCCCCTACTCGCTTGCATGAGCTAAAACAGGTACCTCTGCTGCGCACACGCGCACGCCGCACCACGCGACAGGCGCAGCAGGAAAGGCCGCCGCTGCACTGGCCTCCACGCCTTAGCAATTCCTGCTCAACACACGGGGTTGTGTGCAGCCATAGGGCTGTCCTGCCTTTTGATGCTGTGTGCCCTTGCCATGAGAGATACGAAGGCGCACGTTTTGCAGTGATGCCTTGTCAAAGCCGATTGGTTCGCACCCTGCCTCAAGGAATTGGTGCTGGTACTTGAGCTGTTTCCAGGACAGCCAAACTTCCCCTTGTAGTGCCCCAGCCCAGACAACTATCATGCACCCCACTGCGTCTCCACAGGCACATGCACACGTGCGCGCAGGTGTGCTCCGCCTGTTGCCCATGTGCCCAGGAGCGTGCACCGCCCCATGATCCAGCCCAAGCCACACCTTCCATGCCACGCTCCTTCTGTCTCCCCATCTTCCGCTCTCTGCCCCACAGTCCACACTGGGCCACCACAGCCCTCCCAGACGCATCGTCCGCTATGAGCCGCCTCCCAACCTCTAACTCACCACTAAGCCTGGTCCCCCCATTCTCTTACCCTGAAGCACCACCTTCAATGTCACAGGGGCCCTCTGTGAGCTACAGGATGGTCATGACCCCGTCACTCACAACGTGCACGACAGCCATGCAAGCACACCCACAGAATCACTGCTGGCTGCCAGAGAACCCCCCGCTGCCTGGCTTCACGCCCACAGGGTCACACATTCCCTTCTTGTGACCCCTGCCCGCCTGTTTGCACCCAACCCAGGCGACGCGCGTCCTCGCCTACAGCACTGATATACATATGCATAGATCGCACTCAGCCCCTGCCATCCCTATGTAGGGTTAGCACGGCTGTACATGACTATATATCACGCTTGGCCACCGTACACATCACGCTTGGCCACTGTGGCTCTCGATCAAGGCACACGAGACGCAAGGATCTATCAGATTCATCACTCGACGCCCTCGTGCAACAGCATCAGCGCGTCCGCCATCTCCGCCAGCTCGTCCTCCACATCCAACGCCTGTGTGACCGTAAGTGCAACATATGCTGTGTTTGCGCAGAAGGGCTGTGCTTGTACTGAAAGGCTGTGTGTGTGTGCGTGTGTGTGTGTGTGTGTGCGCGCGGGGGTTTGTCCATCTCCGCCAGCTCGACCTCCACATCCACGCCTGTGAGTGCTCGCTGTCCTGTGTCCATGCGAAAGGCTGCATGCATGCGCATTCGTGCATGTGAGCTGTTGACAATGTGCGTTTCTGTGCTCATGGGCACATGGTACACAGCTGTGAATTGCCCATTTCATGACTTTTATTGCCTCTGTGAGACCCGACACAGAAACACAGTAGGATCAGCTAGGCGAGCTAAACTAGCTAGATGAGCTAGATGAGCTAGGTGAGCTAGATGAGCTGGATGAGCTATATGAGCTAGATGAGCTAAACGAGCTATATGAGCTATATGAGCTATATGAGCTGGATGAGCTAGATGAGCTAGTTGAGCTAGATCTTCCGGCATGTAACCCAAAGAATGCCCTGCCGCTAAGGTCTTGAAGCAAAGTCTCCACTACAAGCTGTCTCCGTGCAACCGCGCCCCTCCCAGCGCGGCTTACCCCTCCCAGCCACGGCCCACATTTCTGAGTCCCAGCCATGGCACACAGGTGGAGCACGCCCGCTGGCGCATGCATGCAACTGCACGCCCACACTTAAGCCGCAGTCAGTTGCTTGCAAGAAAAAGCTTCAAGACAGCCCACTCCCCTCAACCGTCCCCGCGTTCACCAACCCGCAGGCACGCCCACTGTGCAGTCATACGAACTGAGCCCACACATGGGCGCACAGCCAGGGGCACAACCCCGCCAGAGAGCCCAAACCACACAAATGCACTGTGTTGCATCACATGTGCACCCACGCCGCTCGCAAACCTTGATCTGGCTTCCGGAAGCCATTCTGCTCTTGCCGCTTGTGCCACCGCCTGCCTCGTCTGTGCCTGACGCCGCGCGTATCTGTTTTGCAGACCGGCCCCTGCAACGCACCCACAAACAGCCACCCAGGGCAGCAAACCACTGCTGTTTTGGTTTGGGGGACAACACCGGCCTCTCCAGGCAGATATGTTGTGTGTGTACACGCGCGCGCGCGTGTTTGTGTGTGTGTGTGTGTGTGAAAATGGTGATACTGCTTCCCTACAGGTCGTGATACTGCTGTGTTCTTAATTGGGTGTGGCAGA
>LKMJ01003677.1_pt1 | contig 14337 bp, 14 predicted proteins | sample 643391 | NCBI WGS metagenome assembly LKMJ01 (sample SAMN04112250, study PRJNA286221) | soda lake metagenome | biome: soda lake; feature: Kulunda Steppe; material: water; isolation source: sample PL-Br10 brine of Picturesque Lake | place: Russia: Kulunda steppe | collected 2010-07
ACACACACACACACACACACACACACAAACACACACACACACACACACACATGCAAACACAGGAGGATGAGGACAGAGCCCGGACACAGTTTACCAGACTTCATGCTTTCGGCATCTCCCTTACTTGCCCTTCCTCGAGAGGTCCTAGTGACAGTCCTTAGCAATGTCCATGATCTACAGGCTCTGCACTCCTTATTTGCATCCTGCCATGAAGCAGCGTTGCTGGCCGTCGACAATACTTTGAAAGCAAAATGGTTGGCCAGGCACAGGCCTGCAGCGGCATGGAGGATAGCAGCTGAGCATAGGGCGCAGGAGCTCGCATTGCAGTTGCTCCGATGTACAGGTGTGTGTATGCGTATGAGCTTTGACATGATCAAGATTTATAGATCCCAAACCACCGAGCCGACATAGGATGCACACTTAGCAATAATCGATCCCATTCTATTAACTTGTGGCAGAGGTCCCTGGGTCGTTGATACCTGTGGATAAAGACGGCTTCACGCCGCTCGACTATGCCACTCGTGCTGGATTTTTGCAGGTTGGTCATGTGACACATTATTGGGAATAACTTCCTGCTTGTTGGCTTGCTTTCTTGCTATTGGAAGTGCAAGGAATCTTGCCGCTCATCAAGTATTTGTGCTCAAATGTGGTGTAGTGTTCTGCTTGCAGTGTGTGTTTGCATTTATCATTGAACAGCATGAAGGAGTAACAATTAGAAGTGATGTCTAAAGCAAACTCATGCTTGCAATAAAGCACAACTTTGACCATGTCTTAATTAGATGAGGTAACTAACCGGTTTGAATCATAGCTTCCTCAACTTCACATTTTTAAGGAAATGACTGCCTAAGGGTTTGCTTCCGGGGCCCAACATCCTTTTTTTGGCTGGAGTGAATACGACTTGTGCCATAGCACTCATTCATGTTGCCAGCTTGGGACATCGTGTACCTTGCACCATGGAGTGGCGCAGGTTTTGCAGGAGCTGCTCCCCAGGCTTAGCCAAACCCCCCCAGGAGATTGTTTGCGCGTGCTTGGCAAGGCCCTGTGCACAGCAGCTAGAGCAGGGAATGCAGATTGTGCGCGCATCATCCTTGCTGCAGGTACGTGTTATCTTGCAAATTGCTGTGCAGAGAGATCGAGCAAGTCATACAGTCTCCTGATGGGCGCTTTAGTGCATCAAAGTACCTTGGCAAGTTGCCAGAGCTCCAGCAAGGAAATCAAGCACCCCTTCACACTTTACTTCAATCCGGCAACAAGGGAATTGTGCATGGCTCCTCATCAAGTAGCTCTATGAGTTGATAGTGTGTCAACATGATACTCTGACATATTTTGCTTATGCAGTCAGAGAAGGCAGAAGAGCAAGCAGTTTGCGCAGGTAGCCAGTCACCACAAAAAAAAACTTTTCGATGGTCGCAGGCGATGGGGCATCGTTTGCAGTGCGATACAGAGACAGTGGAGGGTGGAACAGCTTGCACTATGCGTGCGCAAGGGGCAGTCCTGATGTCGTGGCAGAGCTTTTAAAGGTGCCATCCGACCTAACCGCTCGCACTCCTTTGCACGAGACAGCGCTAGACAAAGCTCGCGCTTCAGGCTGCAACACGTGTGTTGCCCTCTTACTAGAGGCACTCAAAGCTGGTGGACCACACCCGAATTGCAAAGATGGTGGATGGCATACATGAGAATCGTTATTGACTGGTAAGCAAGCCCAAAGATGTTTCAGCGCTTACATCCTGGGGCATTTTACGGCTGTCTTGCTGAAAGGTAACTTTTGCCTTCTTCACTTCAGTGGGATGAGAGCTGTGCTAGGTGAATGCCACGCGGAGACGTCAAGATTGGTTGAGTTGGTTCGCAGACTAGATATCCTTGATTGCATGACAGCAGTACGGCTGTAGTTAAGCCATACCCAATACAAACTGATAGCTAGTATTGTCATGAGTTCCGCAGCTACTTTTACTAATAGTGTGCCCCTTGGTGTGGAGTCTATGGACATTTTAAGTCTAGCTGACAGTGTCATTATGGACTATTTTTTGGCTGGCGAAGACCAGCAACAAACCAATCAGCCTAACGACCTGGCTGGCGGTTGACCCTTAACTTGTAACTAATACCTAGTAAGAACAGAAAAGAGCCATGAGTCTCCTCCACCAGGGAGATGGAATTACTAATGAATCTGGAGGGCAACAAGCCGGCCCCAGCTCCAGACCAAGACCTTGAGAGCAACTATATTTTTCAAGAGTGCGTCTAGCAGTTGACGATTTGTCTGCATAGAGCACAGAATGAGCATGTGACTTGAGGGCAGCCTTGTGGGCTTTTTGTGTATCAAGGCTGAGCTCTTTAAGGTGATTCAAAGTGTGTGAGGTATAGATAGAGCCTCCCACACCAAGAAGAATGGTGTGAAGGATAACTTTCTTGGTCTTCACCCGGTAGGTAGTGTACATGAAGGTGAGGACCAAATTTCACACCACAAAAGGTTCAAGAATGTCTGATGGGTAGTCTACCGCAAACGCTAAAATGATGCCCCCCCTCTCTATTTGATGTGGTCAGTCGGTCCTGACATATTCCTTGACTGGTTTTTCTTCAGTGCTGCAAGGTTCTAAACTGATCAGCCCTTTTTCCCCCTTGTTTCAAGGTTTTTTTTCAAGGTAAACTTTCGTGGTGCTACTGTTAAAGACTCGATTTCATTTTTACTGTTTGTCAGACCAACAGTCGAACTATTTGACCGAGGCCTTATTCTTGTAACCTTGTAACCATGTAGTCTGTTGAGAATACAAAATTTTCCTACAAATCTCCATATGTCAGTAAGGGACCACCAAAACCTCAAGCGCAGGTAAGCGCTCGAGTGCATGCGCCCCACATACCTTTGGCCCTTAACTTGCAAGGCATTTTTCAATACAGGACGCATTTTCCTTGGATTTTCTACCATGGGCAGGTGAAGGAAAAGACCATGGGCGGTAGAGGGGTCCAAGCCTTCTTGCCACAGGTATGGCATTGCAAGTTGCATTGCACTTGTTTGAAATGGTAATAAACTTCACAAGCTGCAGCCTCACTGGATGAATTGGCATAAGAATGTTGGCGCAGCGCCAATCAAAATTTCTATCACTGGAGCGTGATCGTCTGTCACCGCTGTCTGCGAATTTATGAGTGCACACCCTTATTTCAGGATTTGAACTCGAGACTGAACCTTGATATCAGGCAAATCCAACATTGATGTAATGCCAAAGCTGGCTCACTCAAATTAGGATGAGCACGTGACACACAGCTTGGCGGCCCTGCATAGCACAAAATAAACAGTGGAAATTTGTGACACATCACCAAGTTGCAGCACTTTCTCCCAACCATGGATAGCTGACATTAAAAACGCATAACACGCAAGCAAGAGCTCAATGCACAACAAGCAAGGCAATCAGGATCATTTGCAACAGGACAAGAACCATGACGCGCAACCCCTCAGGTCAGATTAACACACCAAGCAGGGGGTTTGCCGTCGCCGTACTTCTTGACCAGCTTGCAAGCCTCTCCATCCTCGCCCTTCGCTGCAAGCGTGGCGCTGTAGTCGTCGGTGCCGCCAGGCATGTTTGCAGGCAGTTCGCTGTGCCCAGGCGGAACGGCGGCAAGCTGTGGACACAACCAGGGTTTGAGGGCGGAGCAGTGGGTGAATCGGTCCCCTTTGTGTGCGTTCAGCTTAGAATCAGCATATAACGCTGCCACATACAAGTCCAGCGATGCCTTCCCATGCCCAGACTGGGGCGCGCACTGCGCCAGCTTTCTGCCAGCATCTGGCAGGTTGCCAAACAGCTGAGACTTTTTGAGCAGAGGTCGAACACCACCTGACTGCCTTTGATCAAAGCGCTGTGCAACACCAGTTTCACGAACGTGTCAAGCAGCACTCAGCGCAGCGACAAGTAAAGCCCAACATGTGCCTCAACTGCTTGAAGCTCAACAGGCTCATGCACTGCCAAACAAAGCCTTTCCAGGGCCCCCTCTACATTGAGATCCAGGAACAAGCCAGCGGCAGGCTCTTTTGGCTTGAGGCGCAACCCCTGTCTGTGCAAGCCCCCCCCGCCCCCCAGCCTGCATAGCAACCGGCTCCTTTTTTTGCATGCCTCCACTGTGCAATAGGCAGAGTGGTCAGCATTAAGTGTGATTCGGATGGTATATGGTCATGCACGGCCATCTGCATCAATAAGCACAAACTGGATTGTGTAAAATTCCGCGCCGCCCGAACCAGAACTGACCTCAGGGTCTACCGCCGCTCCACCCCCAGAGGCCACTGCTTGTTGCCCGCGACGGAATACCGCACCGCCCGCCGCAAGCGCGTTTGCAAACACCTCATCCTCGCCGATGGTCGTGAATGGGTCAGTCACCAGGCGCAGCAGGTCACGGGCTTCAGTGTAGTTGCCAGCCTCCGCAGCCTGAATGGCCTCTTGAGCCATCCAGTTGCGCAGCACGAACCTGCACAGGCATGGCCAGAGAGAGCAGCTGAGAGGAGGCGTGTGTGCGTGCGCATGCTTGCACACTTGCTTGTGCTGCCAGCGCGTGAGTTTGCATGCATGTGTGCCGATGCGTGTGTACAATGACAGCAGGAAGGGGTTGCTGCGCCTGTGTGGCCGGGTTGCAGTGCCTGGCAAAGTAGAAGCCCGATCCAGACTGCACTGGGGTAGCCCGTGTATCAAGGGGAGTTTAAGAGAGTACTATGCCTCATGAGATTGAGGGCGGACGTGCCACAGGGAGTATCAAGGAGGGGTTGAGTAAGTCTTGGCAAGGGAAGCTGCAGCTGGGTGTGGTCTGCCAACTACCCACAAGCCATGTAGACCATGCAGGACCATGCAGGACCATGCAGGACCATGCAGGACTATGCAGGACCATGCAGGACTATGCAGGACCATGCAGGACTATGCAGGACCATGCAGGACCATGCAGGACCATGCAGGACTATGCAGGACTATGCAGGACTATGCAGGACCATGCAGGACCATGCAGGACCATGCAGGACCATGCAGGACTATGCAGGACTATGCAGGACTATGCAGGACTATGCAGGACCATGCAGGACTATGCAGGGACAGGAGCACGCAGACCTAAGACCAAAACGTTTACGTCCTCTTCCATTTCCTTTGTTAAGCTGCTGGACTAGTAAATGCATGTGTCGGTTGAGGTCTCAGATTTGCTGCTGTGGAAAGACCTGCCCAGCCACCTGCCAGCAAGGCCTTAGCACCTCAGGCACCTGACACGTTTTCACAACAGGGCACACTGCAGTGACTGCACCCCTCCAACCATGCTCTCACGTAAGGGCACACTGCACCCCTCCAACCATGCTCTCACATGAGGGCGCACTGCACCCCTCCAACCATGCTCTCACGTAAGGGCACACTTCACCCCTCCAACCATGCTCTCACATAAGGGCACACTGCACACCTCCAACCACGCTCTCACATAAAATCACACTGCATCCCTTCAACCACGCTCTCACATTAGGGCACACTGCACCCCTCCAACCACGCTCCTGCACCTGCCAACCCCCTTGAGTTGATGGCGTCCTGCGCACGCACGCACGCGCCCACGCTCCTGTGACTTGCCATGCACCATGGGTCAGGTAGCGTCTTGCACGCATCGTTACGCGCGCGGCTGCGCCTGCCCTCCGACTGGGGTTTGTGGCTGTATGCACTCCCTCCTGCCCCTGCAAACCACCACCCACCTTGGGTTGGTGGCGTTCTGCACACGTGCACGCTCCTGTGGGTCGGCGCCTGCAGCAGCCTCTTTGGCCAAGCGGTGGCCGTAGCGCTGTAGCCACTGCGACCAGGCCTTACGGTCGGCGGCTGCCTTGACCTGCAATCACACCCGCGCGAGGTCCTGTGGCTGGGCTGCGCCAACAGCAGGTACAGTGGCTGCAATCGGTGGTGCGGGGGTGAGGGGGTACCTATTGCATGGGTGGCAGGGCATCTGTGTGTGCGCGCGTGTGTGCTTGTATGTGTAACTTACTGCCCGCTTAATGCAAGGGCGGGACACCTGAACGTGGCAGAGCGATGGATTAGACTGACTGGAAGAGAACAAGGCAATAAACCCGGGCGCACCTCAGGCGTCAGAGACTTCAGCTTCTCGACATTGCGGACCTTTTCAAGCTCACTGGCCAGCATCTATGCGCATTGCAGGGGAGCATGGTGATGGCAACTGTGAGCGTACGGTGACTGCAAGTGTGGGCATGAGTATTGCAAGTGTGAGCATGGGAATTGCAAGTGTGAGCATGGGAGATGCGAGCAAGGTCAATCAGCGGGTAATTGTGGCCCTAGTTCTGCGCGCACTGCACAAAGGACACAAAGAAAAAGCAGGGTAAGCGATCCAGATATAAATAAGTGTGGCCCAAGAAACATGCCAGCCAGGCAATTTCAAAATATGGATGTCACTTAAAAACTGGTCTAATTCTTCCAGTCTACCTGGAGGGCTTCCAGCATCCACGGACATGGGTCGGTGACCGTCCAAGCCATCATCCATCAAAGTTATCATAACACACAGCAACTATCTGTGAAAGCCATGATGGACACGCATCAAAGCAGGCTCCCCTAGGGGGGGCGATCTAACCCACTAGGGTTCAGGCGTCTGTCATGTGCATGTCGACCCAACAGGAGTTCGTTGCCTGTCACAGGCATGGGGGCTCACCTGGGGGCTGAGGCCCATCATGAACAGGAGTCCAGGGTCTCTCTGCATCAGCATCTGCATCATCTGCGACACACAGGCAGGCAGCAGCAGCGAGCTCAGGGCAAAGGGTATGTATTGCTACAAGCTTTGAGGCCCAAGGGTGCGATCCAGAGTTTGTGAGGGGCGACCACAGCTGAGCGGCAAGCACAGCTGGCAAGGGTTTAATGCAGGAGCTTGGCTCTGTCTCAGGCAGATGTGCTGACTTGGCAGCTTCCACAGAGGAGTGCAAGACATAACTGGGCGACTGAGCCCTGAGTCTAGTAGAGTACCAACATCCATTCGCCCCAGGAGACAAAGCACTTGCCGAGCATTTGCTTCCTTCTTGCAGCCCCCCATCCTGGAAACCGACCTGCAGGTTTTGAGGGGGCATGCGCGGACCTCTTGAGCTGATCATGTGGCTCACATCCGCGCATTGGCCAAGGATGTACTGCAGCACGCCCCCATCAGCGTACGTCAGCTCACCCGCACCTGCGCGCAAGGTCAGTTGATGTGAGGGCGCAGGCCCAAAAGCGGCCATAAATGGGACCTTCCATCAACTGAGAGTCTACTTTTGTTGGGTAAACTTTTTGAGTTGGTTGGGAAGGTTGGCCAGGCAATCCTAGTAGGCTCTGTGGTGCAGTTGATTGGTTATTGCTGGTGCTGCGCCAATGCATGCCCATGGCCACCGCTTTATCATTGTTCATGGTTGCATCCTGATAAAGCGTGTATACAACAATAAGATACCTGTGGGGCTGCACAGGCCTAGCGCAGTGCCACGCTTCAGAGGCACATGAGCTCACTTGATCCTGGTCGGAGTTGAGGAGGGGGGCATGAGAGATGGGGGAGATGAGCAGGGCACTCTGTGGTAAAGGCCAGCTTTGGGCTTCGCCTGCCTCATGCATGCATGTGTCTCCTCCATTTTGGTGGACGGACACACCAACTGCGGATGTTCAACTTAGCGTCACATCCGCTGTGCATGCATCCTTCAGACGCCTCAGACCCACCGTCTGAGGATGATGCAGTGCTCGGCATGGGGAACCTGGACAGGGAACGGAAGGTGTTGGTGAAGTCGGCTCCCGTCTCCGCCATGACCTGCAGAGCACGCAGAGGCCCCTGAGCGCACTGGCTGGCACGCCACCAAGGCTGCTGTCCAGCCCTTGTTTGCACATCATTTAGGGGTCACGTCTTACAAGTGTCCACTACTCTTGTAAGTGCCTGCCTGCAGCTGGTCCCCGACTTACATTCAACAGGTCTTCAATCAGCTTGTCATCAGAGTCGTCCTTCATGGCCAGCAGGCCCAGCTTGTTGCGCATCAGGCGGGTGTACACCCTGCCATGCAGTGAAAGTGAGGGAGCAAAGTTCTTGTACACGAGCTGCAACTTGTACCAATCAGCAGGGGGTAGCCTGCGGCAGACACGGGTGTGCAAGTGCACAGGCGCAGTGGGGACCAGGGTGCTTGATTGCGGCCTCCAATTGTTTGTGTTTCCTTGCAATGGACAAATAGAGGAATGATGGGTGGATCAAGCTCGTGCAATTGCACAGGGGGCTGACTCAGGCGGTGCTGCTTGAGCCACTCAGGCGGTGCTGCTTGAGCTATTCAGGCGGTGCTGCTTGAGCCATTCAGGCGGTGCTGCTTGAGCTATTCAGGCGGTGCTGCTTGAGCTACTCAGGCGGTGCTGCTTGAGCGATTTAGGCGGTGCTGCCTGAGCTATTCAGGCGGTGCTGCTTGAGCTACTCAGACGGTGCTGCTTGAGCCACTCAGGCGGTGCTGCTTGAGCTATTCAGGCGGTGCTGCTTGAGCTATTCAAATGCCTATCTTGAAGTCCCGTGACAGGTGAGACCAGGTGTTTGCCATCCCTGTTGTGCACCCTTACTGCATGCAATCAGCATACATGCACCCCTCAGACGCAGGAGCACACCCCCTATCGGCGCACCGCTCATACTCCACGTCAAACACGGGGAGCTCCTCTTTGGCTATCTTTTCTGGCAGGGCCCACTTGATGGCCTCCCCCAGCTTCATACAGTTCCATCTGCACATTTCAGGCTGGTTCCTGCACCAGCAAATACATGGAGCGTGCGATCCTAAGCATGCCAGGCACAAACTACTTATGTCATGTTCAGTGCATAGTTGCTGTAGCGGAGGCCTGATGAAAGGAAAACAGCTAACAAGGACGCAAGGATGCATTGCATGTAGTCTGTGATGAACTGGCGCAGCATTCTAATGACGCAATGTGCATAGAAGGCGTCGTTTTGGGACTGAAAAACAAGATAAATGCGTGACCTACTTGAAGCTGTAGCGGCCTGAGTCATCACTGCCATTGCAAATGTGGTCTGGGTTATAGGCATCCATGAAGCCTGCAGATGCAGATCATCAGCACAACTAAGAAAACACCAAAGAACGGCACACAGCTGGCAGCAGGAAACCAAGATGATGGAAAGAACTCCCTGCTGATGGCAGGCAAGCGCTGGCCAAATACATGTAACTCACCAAATGGTCCATAGTCAATGGTGAGGCCCACGATGCTCATATTGTCTGCAAGCATGGCAAACACCAGAGGACCTTATGTGCCAGTTGCAAACATTTAAAGCTCAGGGTCGCTGGAACAAGGACAGACTTACCTGACGACCACCACAAAAAGGGTAGCCTGGCCAGGGCCAGGGTTCCTGGCAAGCACGCTCCACTCTTAAATTGCGCACTTATCATGCTAAACTTGACACCATCTGCATCATGCATACCCTGACGCAGGCATGCAAGCTGACCCATTCCAAGGTCAGAAAAGTGGACCAAAGAGAGCATGCAAAGAGCAAGCTGCAAAAGCAGTTCAACACAGGTGAATATAGAGGAATGATATCGAAGCTGCAGGGTCATATATTTGTGCAGAATGGTCCAGCTGAATGAGAGCTGTGGTAATTGTGCAGTATGAAGCACTGCCCTGTCCCTTGTGACGAGAAGGCATTTCCAGCTCCTTAGCATAAGCAGGCTGCTATGCTACTACAGCATGTAGCATACTGATATATGCTGTATATGTAGCGTACTGTGTATAGACATACTAATAGTAATGATACTATACATAGCATGTATACTACTTAATAAATTAAGTACCCACGCATCTGTTCCCACTCACCAGTGTTCAGAACTCCATGACACCTGCACAAGGTTCAGGAACCGTTAAAGGTCTATCAGTCCTAGGCACAGCTATCTATCCAGATCACAACACGCAGGAGATTGTACTCTTCAGAGAGTAGAGCGCTACTTCTTGCCAACTGGAGCCCATAGTGGACAAACCTGAAGCACGTTCCCCTTCAATTCATCTATGTATTAGATTATGCAGCTGGTGAGGAGCATGGTTGTGCAGTGCACACTTTGATGGTGTAGGATGGCACGCCTTCGTGAAAATGATAATGACACGCTTCTACCAATGCGCGCCAAACTACAAGCACTGACCCCTACTTCAGTTCCAGGCATGCTGCTCACAAGAAAAGCACAACTTGCACACCTCACTTTTACCACCCCTTACCATCCCACGCTCTGCCAGCCCGCGCACATGGATGCCGTCCTGCGCACAACCTGGACGACAACCAGGTGCACAGTTTGCAGTTTACCAGCATGAGCGCAGCAGAAATTGCTGGCGCATGGCAGTGCCAAAAGCTTGCCTCATCACCCAGCAGCTAATATCAATACTGCTGACAGTAGCACGGACGCAGCAGCAATCTATCAGCTCACCTCACGGTACCAAGCACCATAAAGCTGGTGCCACTCCGGCTCATTACCGATAGGATGCGTGGCTTGGAGCTGGTCACCTGCATGTGTTGGTGTGAGTTCTTTTCCTTGCACTGCCTCAAGGACCGGTTCCATGTGTCCAAGCAAAAGGCAAAAGCTGGGCAGCTAGGTGTGTGCATATGCACTTCATGAAGGCTTGAGAAGGAGCGCTGCACCCGTCTAATATGAGCTTTTTCCTGCAGCTGTGGGCAGCCGGAGAAGGGACGAAGGATGTCCATCCATCCAGAAGTTATATTGTCAAACTAAGCCAAGCAGCGGCTCGTTCTTGGATTTGAATGCCTACCATTGTGCTCCAACCAGATCTTTGGAAAGTAGTTTTTGATAGTGAAGTGCAGCATTGTGGGCAGCATTTCTGCCTCCAAACCAGCGCTGCTGCCAGCCCGCCCTGCAAATCGTTCAGCCAGGGCCAGAGGATTAGAGCAGATGAGTTGTCTTGCCTCCGTATCAAGCCTGCACCACCTACTTAGCTAGTGGTTAAACGCCTCAATGTCTGTATTGGCAAGCACCTGCAGCAAGAGTCTACTTATCAGTGTTACCTGTGGTGGAGTCGGTAGGCTTGAAGATCTCAAAGCTCCCAAAGCGCAGGAACGTCTGTGCTATGCGGGTTATCACTGTCGCGGGCTCTGCAATTGCATTGCCTGTATGTGGGCATTGGATTAACGCGACAGTTGATGAGTGGCCTGAAATCTAGGCTGACCTGGGGTCTCAGACAGCAAGCACTGTCGATGATGAAGCAGAAGTTGTGTTTGACGATAGAGTGACATCCTGGTTGGTGTTGGGATGACATGCCAAGGACAGGCGCCAGACGTGCACCTTGATCAGGATGCTTGAGCAGGGATCCTGCTGTCTTAAAGGCCCTTTTGAGATGATCAAGCAGGCCTGTCTTGAAAATGCAGGTGTTAAGGTTTGGGCGCTGCTCCCTGACCATCATAGAGGGGATCTCGGATGATCTTGGTGTCTGAAGTCACGCACGTTCCTGCCCGCGTGGTGGGGATGCCCTGTGCAGTGTGTATGTATGCGCACGTGTGAGCATGCATGCATGCGTGTTTGCAAACATGCGCATGCGCATGCACGTGCGCACGCGCACCTGTACATACGCATGCAACACACTGTAGTTTTATGGGCCAAGCTGTGCACTCCAATTCATACCTATTTAATCAGCCATAAGCATCAGAGGAGAGGCAGCAGGCAGTGGAAGACAAGCCGCTAAGTTGTGGGCAAGCCTTCTTTAAGAGACACGACCCAACAAACACACAAGTGCGCACCAGGGCGTGGATGGCCTCGGAGCACAGGAACTCGCGCAAGCTTGAGCGCAGCACTTTGCGCCCGTCTGCCGCACGAGAATAAGGCGTCAGCCCCGCCCCTTTGAATTGGAGCTCCCAGCGCTCCCCCTGTGCGTTCAACACCTGCTGGAGCAGGGCACACAGAATTTTAGGTACTAGCTGGGGTAAGCAACAGCGACATTCATGACAGCAGGCTAACGGGTAGAGGTCAATGCATGACATTGCAAACCTGAGCTGCATAGATTGCCAGCTTGGCAAGCAGACAGGCAGGCAGGCAGCATTTTTTGGAAGTGGCACCATCCTGCTGGAACCAGGCACTAACTGACCTCTTCAATTATAGATAAGGATTGTACTAACAAGGATCTAACACTTAATCCAACACGCTCCGGTCCTTGTATGCAAGTGCCAGCCGGCAACATTGCTGCAGCTGCAGGCAAAAGGCGACAGGAGAAGCAAGCTGGATGCAGCCAGAGCGCACCTCGCCAAGGTACATTGCCGCTCCATCTCCCAGCTGGCCAGAGAAGTGGCCAAATTGGTGGCCGCAGTAGCAGTGGGCGGCAGGCTAGGGGAAGAGGGTGGGTCGAGGATGTCAGTTTGCGAGTGAGAGGGTGTTCAAATGCAAGCAGGTTGGGAGGTGCAATTTTGGCTCAGACGGGTGGGTGGGCGTGGCATGTCTATGCTCCTGACCATGTCCAACATACCATGGCAAACCAACCTCACCTAACCGGGTACATGCTATGTTTATAAGATTAGTGAAAACAGTACATATACGCGGTAGATTTGCCTTCAAAATTTCTGTGTCAATTCTCAAGAAAGTACGGGGTATTTATATGGTTTCCAGCATGTGTTTATCCTCTTTACGGTGGGGTCCTAGGTAGTCTGTTGTAAGCTGTACTAGTAGAGCCCTAGGTAGTGTGTTAGCTATAAAAGAGTCTGTCAGCTATACTACAGTCTGTTAGCTACACTGGACTTTTCTTAGTATACGCCGCCAGTTTTTTGGTAGGCGCAGAGTCGACTGTGTTTGCCCTACCTGGGTTCCTGGAATCTTCTTGTTGCCGGCAAAGTACTCAGCGAAGTCAGGCCGCTGCACCTCCTTGGGATCTGCAGGGTAGAGAGCAAGCCAGCAAGGGGCATTGTCTGCATCTATCCAGAGCTGCTGGCGGACTCCCACTTGATGCCCTGTGGGACACTGTGCAGGCCTGTTTGCTCAGTTGTAGGTTGCCCTCGAGCCAGCAGTGGGCGAGCATACCGACCAACGGTGCGGTTGAGCTTGGGAAAGCTTCAAGGGGGCGCAACAGTGCCATTCTTGCTGGCGGCCTTGGCGTGTGCCCCTGTCTATGGAGCCCTTGGGAAAAGGCGGACCTCCTACACTCACCCAGGTCCAGCAACTTGAGCGCATCCTCTGAAACGCAAACTGTGCGTGGGTTTGCCACTGGCTCGGGCTCCACCTGTAGCCAAGCATTGTAGCAGGCAGGAAACGAGCCTTCATGGATGGATCGCAAGAGAGGAAGGCAGGGTCAGGAGGAGGTTCCGCCGCAAGTTTCCAAGCATGAAGCAAGCATGTATCTACGCCAAGGCAGTCTGCGACCAGGAAGAGGAGGATGTAGCAGGTGCATATGTATGGCGGGTAGGTGCTAGTGCCACGGGCGGCAATAAGCGCAGGGTAAGCCAGAGCTGCACTCGGTGCCATCTGCCTGGTTGTGCAACGAATGAGCTAGACAGATCACACGACAATTTGACAATAAGATTTGTACGCATTGCTAGTAACTAGCAGAGTGGATAGAATGCCAGAGGCAGCCACATGGTCGCAATCTAGGGCAGAACATGCAGGCACACTTAATATTCAGTGACTTTGTGGCCAGTCTGAGGAAGGTGAATGTGCATCAATCACCTGCTTGAATCCTTGCACACAGCAAGACCTTCATCAAAAGAAAGCGGATGAAAAAACTAGATGAATTCAGAGGGGCAGAGATCCTTACTTGAAAGGGTGTGCAATAAAAAGTGGCACACTGAGGAACGCCAATAATATGCATGAGTATGCAGAAAGTTGGCAAGCAGGCAGTATGTAGCAGAATATGGATGGTTATGATTCGTGCGCTCGAGACCCTACAACATGTTGTACAAGGCACACTAGACTACTAATTATGATAGCACATTGACACCACTCTTATGTCCCTCATCTTAAGTTTTGGAATACTCACCACAGAGAAATTAGCACCGCGGACAGTCCTCTGCAGACTTGGGTTGGGATACGTGTCCAACTTCAGGTCTCTGACACTGCTGTTGTCCCAATTCAACTGCTCGATGGCCCTGTGACTAACATCTTCAGCAGGAGCAGCTGCTTGGGAGGCCATACTTTTCAACTCCTTTGGGGCCTGGGTTGCCGTTCGCTTGCCAGCTTGAAATTTAAGGGAAATGAGCGAGCCTTTAAGACGTTGAAGGAGCATACTAAATTTGTCTTGTGTACCGTTGTGCTCCTAGGGATCTTGCGATTAATTAATTAATTCTAGCACCCCCTCGCAACTCACCAGGAGTAAAATAAATTACTTTTTTTGAGAGCTCGCAAGGTATGGTACTTCAGCCACTGCCCCGCCCGGGCCCCCCACA
>LKMJ01003678.1_pt1 | contig 14335 bp, 20 predicted proteins | sample 643391 | NCBI WGS metagenome assembly LKMJ01 (sample SAMN04112250, study PRJNA286221) | soda lake metagenome | biome: soda lake; feature: Kulunda Steppe; material: water; isolation source: sample PL-Br10 brine of Picturesque Lake | place: Russia: Kulunda steppe | collected 2010-07
AGAGAGAGAGAGAGAGAGAGAGAGAGAGAGAGAGAGAGAGAGAGAGAGAGAGGTGTCCCATATTCCATGACTTGCTTCTTTGCTTGCTTCTGCATGCGTGTGTCGTGCTGGCGTGCATGAGTGTGAGTCGCATGGCTGTTGGAGTCTGGAGCTGCATATGGGTCTGTGCGCGCGGGACTGCAGGCGCTGCACGCGGGACTGCAGTCTCTGCAGTCACTGCACGCGGGACTGCAGTCACTGCACGCGGGACTGCAGTCTCTGCAGTCACTGCACGCAGGACTGCAGTCACTGCACGCGGGACTGCAGGCGCTGCACGCGGGACTGCAGGCGCTGCACGCGGGACTGCAGTCACCGCAGTCACTGCACGCGGGACTGCAGGCGCTGCACAAGGCTGTCTGGTGCACACCTGGATGAGGGGCCTTGGTACACGACCGAAAGAGGTGGTGCTGGCTGGTGCACAACTGAGTGGTGGGCTTGGTGTACTCCTTACTAAATGGGTGGGGCTGGCTGGTGCACAGTTGGAAGAGGGGGCTGGTGTAAAACTTAAGAGAGGGGGCTGGGCGCTCATCAAGAGGGGGTTGCGTGTGTGGGCAGGTGGTGGGGAATGCCAGCCACTATCCACAGTGACACCATTGGTTGTGAATTTATACAGTGACACCATTGGTGTTGAGAAGCCACCCTCCCAGACAGAGCATGAAGCCTCTTTTTCTGTGGGGAAGGCGGGCTGCTTTGGTGGGCTGGGCAGTGCTTTGGTGGGCATGTGTTGGGCTTTGGTGGGCATGTATTGGGCTTTGGTGGGCATGTGTTGGGCTTTGGTGGGCATGTGTTGGGGGTCAGGTGAATTAGAATTAGGGAGCATTGCGCAAGTTTGTTGCTCCCTCGGGGCCTTGCGCCGGTGCTTCCACGCGCACGCGCGCACATACACATGCAATCATACACAATCGCACACATAATCACACACATGATCACACACACACACACACACACACACACCCCGCAATTCACAACCACACACGACCACGCACTCACACACAATTGCACACACAATCTCATGCACGCTCGCTGCTGTGCGTGTGCCCCCCCCGCAGACCGAGCTGCAGCACATCCACGCGGAGTACGGCATCGTGTCCACCACACTGCAGCAGGTACTGGGCCAGCAGATAGACAGCGCCAGCGCCAGCAACGGCGGCAGCAGGTGCGTGGCTGGGCCCCCAGCCCAGAGTGCACACAACAGCTAGGTCGCGGATCATGCGTGGGGGGGCTGGCACCATGTTCGCCAAATCATCCCTGTGAGGGGGTGTCCCCTGTGTTCAGCATGCGCCTGTGTTCAGCATGCGCCTGTGTTCAGCATGCGCCTGTGTTCAGCATGCGCCTGTGTTCAGCACGCGCCTGTGTTCAGCACGCGCCTGTGTTCAGCATGCGCCTGTGTTCAGCATGCGCCTGTGTTCAGCATGCGCCTGGAGGCGATGAGCTGATTGTGGCAGCAGTGCATCACACCTCAAGGTGCTCGTGCAAGCGCGAGCACCCAAGGTGCTCATGCACCTTGCATGGCAGCAGTGCATCACACCTCAAGGTGCTCATGCAAGCGCTCAAGGTGCTCATGGAAGTGCTCAAGGTGCTCGTGCAAGCGCTCGAGGTGCTCGTGCAAGCGCGAGCACCCAACGCGCTCACGCCCAAACTCCCTGATGGAGGCGACAGGGAGTGTGGGCCTCGCATGCACGCCCCGACACCCAGGCACAAACAGGGCAACAGTGCTGGCCAACCACGCCCTCTCCCTCTCGATGTGTGCTGTTGCCTGCCGTGCGTGTGCGGCACGCCACACCCCCCCCCCTACTTGACGTGTGCTGCTGTTGCCTGCCATGTGTGTGCAGCACGCTGGAGGGCAGAGCCAGCAGCGCCGCAGGCTCTGTGAGCCACACACCCCTGACCGGGGCACACACACCTGCGCAGCCGCTCTACCCGCAGCACGCGCAGTGCCCACCCTCGGTGCTGTCAGCAAACACTGGGTTGGCGGCAGGCGCTGGGGCCGCTACGCCTGTAACACCTGCATTCTGGAAGGCTTGAGCAACAGCTTGTGATATGTCTTGACCGTGCCGTGATGGCAACTTGCATTTATTGACTCTGTGCGCTGGTTGACTTTTGGGGCACACCCATTGGGACCTGGACCTTGACATGTAAGCTGAGGCTTGGTAGTTGGAGCACGTTGATTCACAGAAAGGCGCTGATAAGCCGTAACGTCTGGAGTTTAATTGTCACGCTGAGAGACTGCTGCATTCAAACTTGACTCGGAACATGACCAAAACTGGACTGGACTGGACTGGGCGCTGCCACGCCTGTTGCCCCCAAGGGCTACTAGTAGAGGGGTCTGCTCCCTGGTAAACATGTTACAAGGTCGCTAGGAGCAAACAAGGTGTTACTGCGAGTTCGTCCGTGACGTGCTCAAATACAGCTATAGCTGAACTGACAATGGGATCAAATACTCCTCCAACTGACTCAACCGACCTCCGGGTCACAATGCAGCATAAATGTGGCACTGCATAGATCTGGCGTGACATCATTTATTTTGGCCACGAAACCCATGGGCCGCCCTTGACCTGCCATGCCTGACAGTGCACGCTCTGCTCTTCGACAAACGTTTGGGATGCAGGCCTGGTAGGCTTCTGAAGCCGACTCAGCTGCAATTGTTGGGCAGGTACAGCCATATTACATTCAATATAATTCAAGCTGGCACTCTGTTGGTTCCAACCATCTCCATAATACAGACAAACAGGAGATCCTGAGGAAATGCCGGCGGCATCTTAGATTCTTTCACATTGCGAGCGTATGGTGCCTGGACACCATGAGCCCCCTGTTCCTTGACCAGGTAGGAAGTTTTTTCAACTCCAAAGCTAGCCGTCACGGCGGAATTCATCAATGAGTGATATAATTTATGCATGGAATATGTCTATAAGAAAGCTAACTTAGCTGTTACGTTGTGTAACATGATGTTGACACTGAAATACACTTCATGAGCCGCCAGTATTGGAAAGCAATTCTATCCACTCGTCAATCTTACTAAACAAGTAAGGTTTAGTACCTGCTTAGTACTAAAGCTTACCTGGTAAACTATAGAGACTTCTCAAGGTGTAGCAGCATCTAAGCAGTTGTACAGCCACAGTGCGCGCCGGCATCACACAACTGTGAGTGCAGCAGGCCTTGGATGCCAGATCAGATGATGCGGCCGAGTCTTGCTGTCCATCTCTGAAGCGCGTCTCTGAGTCACAGAGGGGGCAGCATCACAAAGGTCATCCAGCTCCTCAGGCTCCGCCACATCCCTCACTGTGAGGCGACAGAGCCTCATCTCCATCGTGCGCACCCGTCATTCGTGACACCCGCCTGGCGCGCGGCGCTTGGCGGCGCCGCGCCTCCTGGTCAATCTTGATGCGCGTGCTCAGCCTGCCCCACGCCCACAGCATCGCCTCCTGCAGTGTGTGTGCAGAATGCGAGAGCAGCGCGTGCCATCGTGAGGCGCAGGTGCACCAACCAAAAGCCGCAGGCCGCTGAAGAAGCAAGGAGGCACATCAGAATAGAGCCTCAGATTGCACAGCCCTTGGCTGCACCATATGAAGCGGATGCGCATGGATTTGCACTTGAGTATGGACCCCCCCACCACAGCTTGAAGCAAAAGGAGGCGCACCAGAGCAGAGCCACAGATCGCAAAGCACGTGCATGCACAGAGCCCCCGGTCTCCTCCTCCTGGCAGCATGCCCTCAGTGCACATGCCTCTCTGGACGCAGCCGTGCTGCTGGCTCTGCTGTACCTGCTGCACCTGCTGGAGCACATGTACGCCTGTGCTGGGACCCCCCAGCCTCCAGCACAGCACAAGGTATGCTATACCCTCAGAGAGCTATGGCCAAATGCTCTCACTTGCTGCAGCACACTGGTGCGTGTGACCGTGCACACAAACGTCCCCCGGCAAAGCCCACGCCTCTTGCCTCCTGAGACGCCCATGTTTTGGTGTCCCAACGACCCCTTCCCAAAGGCCTGCGCTTGCTCTGTACAGCCGCCCTCCCAACCGACCTCGTGCACAAGCATGCGCGCATGTCCCCTCCCCCCTCCCTCCCAACCCCCGCGCGTCGTTGTCCTACTTGTGCTGCATGGCCATCCACCTCCACGAACGCGCAAGCACATGCACGCACGCCTGTGCACTGCCTGTGACAATAACTAGAGGTGCCAAAATGATCCAGAATGCTGTCAGGGATGTTGCTTCCCCCCCCTCCCTCCCCACCTTGTCCCGCTCGTACTGCACGGCCATCTTGCGGGTGCGCTGCCGCTCCACAGCGGCGCCGAACGCCGCCAGCTGGCGCGGCCCCAGCGGCGGCCCCAGCACAGCGCAGCCCAGGGCCGCGAGCGTGAGGTCGTGCGCATTGCAGGCGGGCAGCTCGCGTAGCAGGCAGCGCGTCGCCCTGCAGGGAGGTAGGCAGGCACAGGCGGCCGAGGGCAGGCGCGCGTCAGCGAGCGCAGGCGGCGCGTTGCCCCAGCGGAGAGGTTGCCTGAAAGTGGGATGCGGGTCAGGCAGCACGCAGGGTGTGCAGTGTGCGGCATGCTGCATGCAGCAGGCAGCATGAAGCAAGCCAAGGAGAGCAGCATCCACCAGGGACGGATGCCTTTTCTGCACGGCCCAAAAGCAGGGGCTCCACACTCACAGCGCCAGCCACATGCCGGGCGGGTCCTTGCCGAGCGTGGCCAGCGCCCACAGCATGCGCGCGATGCCGCGGCCTGTCATCGCACCGCCGCCCCTGGCTGCCGCCCCCGAGCGCTTGCCGCTGACAGCGGCGGCAGCCTTGGCCCGCGCGGGCGCGCGCCGCATGGCGGCAGCGGTGGCACGGTAGAAGGCGGTGAAGAAGGCGGGCGGCGGGCGGTGGCCCAGCGCGGCCAGGCCGTACAGCAGCGTGGCCAGGGTGTGGGGGGACGCGCTGCATATGGGTGTGGGCGCACATAGGCACGGGCGAGGAGAGCATTTGGGTGAGAGGATGCGCGTGGTGGTGGGGCAGGCAGGGGGCGAGGCCACGCATGCGGAGGGGTGGGGGGGGGATGCACCGCGTGCTGCACCCGCGCTGGCACAGAGAGGGCACTTGCGTAAGCAAACGCGCCTCGCAGCATGCATGAGACGTGCGTGTGTGTGTGAGTGCAAGTGCATGCGTCGGTCTGGCGGCATCTGGATGCAAGGGAGGGGGTTACATAGAGGCAAAAGGGCGCGAGGGCATGAGGCGTACAAGCACAGGAGCACCTGCACGTGTGCTAGCGCAGGAGCACGCGCGCAAGCGCAGGGTCACCCACAAGCATGCAAGGACGAGAAAGCAAACCTGATCTTGCAATCTCAGACATGCACACATGCACACACATGCATGCACACACAAACACAGCATACTTGCACGTGTGTACTCACTTTCACGCGCACACATACATGTAGAACATACACAACGCACTTGCATGCACACCCACTCGCGCACACACGCTAACAATCAAATACACACTTGCACGCACACCCACTCGCACTCACCCACCCATTCACACACACAAACGCACACGCGCAAGCCCACACACCTGCATGCACACGCACAAGCACACACACACACACACACAAATGCACACACGCACATGCACGCACCTGTGCAGGCTGGGCAGGGCGTGGGCAGCCAGGGAGTGCAGCAGGTGGTGAGGTGGCTTTGTGCCAAGGCTGGCGGCTGCCCATACGATGCGAGACACGTCGGCCACACCTGCGTGCACGTGAGTGTGTGCACCTGCTCCCATTCACGCAAGCGTACATTTCTCTTGCACGCACACATACATACACATCCAAACACAGACGAGCATGAGTTTGCCAGCCAACTGTGCAGGCACGCTTGTGCGCGTTCACACTATGTGCATGCAGCGCAACCGCTGGCATGCGTTCACTCATTTGCTAGGATGAGCTGCCTCAGTGCCTGAGGCAGGCTGTTTGGTGAATGCTCAAGTGAAGGCAAGCCAGCATGCAGAACGCATGCGCAAGTGCACACGTGAACGCCTGCGCCTTTCTTGTGCATATGCCAAGCAGCGCAACGACAGTACACCGCCGCGTATCATGAGCGGGGCAGGGCACGGTGAAGGTGTGATTTTGAAGTCTGTGAGATTTTTGCTGTGAAGATGCTTCTGTGTTGTGTAGTGACCCTGTGGGGCTGATGTTCCTCCCTTCTCCTTGGTGGAAAAGTACAAGCTGCATGCATCCTCGAGGCTCTATAGAGCCTCTTTGGAGTCTATTTGAGCCTCTATAGAGCCTCTTTGGCATTTGATCAGACCCTATTTACCCATCCCTATGTGACATGCAACAAAGGACGCATGCGCTACATATGCGCATCGCCTGTGCACCGTGCACAAGCTCCCACCTATATCATTAAGGCCACACACTATCCAAATATGCAGTACTCTCGCGCACACACACGCACACAAACAAACTCAAACACACATGCAAAGACACAAGAACACACATGCTCACACACACACGTTGCACACACACACACACACACACATGCAAGCTCACGCACGCACCCAGCTCTGGAAGGGCATCATGTAGCGCGTTGAGCAGTGCCTGTAGCAGCGGTTCTGCCGGGCGCCAGGCCTGCAGCGCCGACAGCTTGGCCAGGCCCCACAGCACATGCACCAGGGCCGGGCTGGACAGCGCGCGCAGCTGCAGGAGGGGCGTACACGCGCGTGCACATCTGCTTTATGTGTTTTGCGCGCACTCTTGCCAGTGTGTGTGTGTGTGCATGCATGCCCTTGTGCACAGGACACCAAGCACGTGCACGCGCGTGGACACTCCCTGCAGGTGCGCGTGCAGGCTGAGAGCAGCCCCGCCCTCAACATTTGCGGCGCATGCTTGCGCACCCCAGATGCCCTGCACATGTCTGTGTGTGTGTGTGTGTGTGTGTGTGTGTGTGTGCTGGTGCCCTGCACATGCGTGTGTGCGTGTCCTGGTGCCCTGCACATATTTGTGTGTGTGCCTTGGTGCGCTGCTCATGTTTGTATGCCCTGGTGCCCTGCATGCGTCTTTGCCCCCAGTGGTGCTCAGGACAGGTGGCCTGCATGCGTCTTTGCCCCCAGTGGTGCTCAGGACAGGTGGCCTGCATGCGTCTTTGCCCCCAGTGGTGCTCAGGGCAGGTGGCCTGGAGTGTGGCTGGTAGGCCCTGTTCAAGCGCAGCGGCTGCACCTGCGCAGCACCTTGGCTGCACCTACCTGTGCAGCACCCCTTTCTGCGACCGTTGCACCGCAACGCATCCCCACAGAGCTCATCAGCAGCACACCTCTAGTGCACGTCAGGCGCATCTCCCAGGCGCACCTATCTGGCGCATCTCCCAGGCGCAAATCTCAGGCGCACCTCTCAGGCGCATCTCCCAGGCGCACCTCTCAGGCGCATCTCTCAGGCGCGCCTCGCGCGTCCTCCCCTCTCATGCCACTCACCCGCACGCGCCTGGACACCTTGCCCAGCAGCACAGCACTGCCCTCTCGTGCCACTCACCCGCAGGCGCCTGGACACCTCCCCCAGCAGCACGGCAGCAGTGGGGCCATCCATCTGGGCGCCCAGCTTGGCCAAGGCCCACACCTGTTGCGTGTGGGGACGCACGCGTTTGTGCGTGTGATGATGTGCATGCGAGTGTACGTGTGCGTGTATGTATATGTATGTGGCGTGCGCGGCGCACGCATGCTTTTGACACGCGCATGCACATGCAAGGTGCGCGGGGGGTGTGAGGAGTGATAGCACAACCCACGCAAAAATGGCTGCAATATGGTAGCGCACACAAAGAGGAGAAACGGCACAGAGGCCACAAAATGCGCTGGATGCTTTTGACACGCGCATGCGCGTGCAGGGGTGGGCATGGTGAAAAATGGTGGCACAGACAAACAACAGAAATGGCACAGAGGCCCAAAAAATGCGCTGAATGCTTTTGAGCAAAAGTGAGGCAGGCATGTACAATGAGAGAGGATGGGGAGGGAGGGGGAAACAATATCGCCCAGCGCAAAGAGAGAGGCACAGTCGCGCTCTGCTGAGATGGAGAGGAGGAGTGAAATGCTCAGCAAATAAGAAAGGGGAGCATTTTCTCAAAAGTCGCACAGTTCCAAGCTCTGCATGAGCTCACGTGCACACCTACTTGACTCCTTTACACCAAACACCCACATATGCAAGCACACACACGTTCATCCAATCTGACAGCAAGCACACATGTGCACAGGCATTTGCATGCACACACACATGTTGGCAGGCACGCACCGCGTGCCCCAGCGCCGGCCCGCGCACAGGCCCGCCCCCCCTGCCGGCCTCGTGCTGCGCAGCGCCCACCAGGGGCAGCACTGCCACCAGCGCGCGCACGAGCACGGAGCTCATGGGCGGGGGCGGCCGCACGCGCAGCCGCGCCAGTGCCAGCGCCACAGACAGCACACTGTGCGCGTCGAGCCGCTGCCGCGGCGGGAGCGGCGGCGGCGGCCGTGTGCTGGCTGCGTCTTGCACTGTGCTGTCGGCTGCGTCCTCGCGGAAGGCGGCCAGGGGCCCTTGGTCAGTCATCCCTCCTCCCACTGCCGCGTCTGCCAGCTGCTCCTGCTGCTGCTGCTGCTGCTGCTGCTGTTGCGGCTGTCCTCGCGGCTGCAGCAGCTGCCGCGCCGCCGCAGCCGGGCCCCGCCGGGCCGTGGCCGTCAGCGGCGGCAGCAGCAGCGCGTACAGCTGCAGCCTGAGCCGCTTGGGCGGGCGGACGCGCGCGCGGGCCAGCAGGCTGAGACAAGTCACTGCCTGGTGGGGAGTGGCGCCTGAGGCCAGGCCCGCCGCCAGCGCATTCAGCATCACCTGCGGTTGTGAGCCGTGTGGGATTGTGTGTGGGCTGTGTGCTGCATCTGTGAGAATGCAAGTGCGTTGGCCTGCTGTGCATGCCAGGACATTTGCTTGCTTGTGTGCCAGTGGGTGCTTGGCTTGTGTGCCGGTGGGTACTTTGTTTGTGTGCCGGTGGGTGTTTTGCTTGTGTGCCAGTGGGTGCTTTGTTTGTGTGCCGGTAGGTGCTTTGTTGTGTGCCTGTGGGTGCTTGTTTGTGTGCCGGTGGGTGCTTGCTTGTGTGCCGGTGAGTGGTTGTGCGCATGAGTGGGGTCAAGACTGTGTGTATACACATGCCTATTTGTGCGAGCGTGTCTGCGCTTCTGTGTACAGTGTAAAGCCTGGGAAGGGGTTGAGGCATCAAAAATACAGGCATGGGCATGTGAGCTACACACACGCACACACATACACTTCTACATGCGCAAATGCGTACATATACAAACTTCCCCGCACCTGGGGCAGTACACGCCTGCCGTCCCGGGGGGTGCCCACCCCCGCAGGTCCCTTATCAAGGCCGTGGCCAAGCTCTGCGTCTCGAGGTCGGCCAGGGGGCACGCCGGCACCTAAGCCCTCGGCTGCAGCCTGGCCCAGAACTGCACCAATGGCTGTGCGCGATGCAGGCGCGGAAGCGAGTGCCGCTGCCGCTCCACTTGAGCTTTGGGGCACGCCCTCGGCCGCTGCATCCACCTGGCTGAAAACTGCGTGCTCGGCAGCCGCACCTGCCCCCCCCACCAGGTGCGGCAGCAGGCCCACCGCCTGCGCGAGCGCGTCGCGGCCCTGGAGCGCCCCTGTGCATGCGGACAGCACCGCCGCCAGCGGCAGCCCAGCGCGGCGCAGCCAGGTGCTGCTGAGGCGGGCGCCGCTGCGGCTGCGCTTGGGCGTGATGGGCGCCGCCGCCACATCATGCACTGGCGTACACGTAGGCCTAAGGACCGAGGGCGCTGCTGTCGCTGCTGCTGCTGCTGCTGCTGGCGCAGGCTGCAGTAGGGCCAGGCCTTGCTGGGCCTCAGACAAGGCGGAGCCATCACCGCCACCCGTGCGTCGCAAAACCTCCGCTTCCTCTGCCTCATTGGTCAGGCTGGCGGCCTCCTCCTCCTCCCACTCCGTGCCGCCCTCCAGGTGCTGCAGCAACCGCCGCTGCACCTCAGCGTACGCGGCGGCCTGCAGCGCCGCAAGGCCCTGCAGGGCCACCACCACTGCGCCGGTGGTACATCCACTGCCGCCATCCGCCCCCTGCTCCACGCTGGGAGGCCCTGCTCGTACCTCGCCAGCACCGCTGCCGTACGCAGCCCCTCCTGTGCCCGCCTGCACTCCATCCACCCGCTGCACGCCAGCCGCTGGCGGCACTCCAACCTTTGCATGCGTCCCAAGCTCCGCCCCATACTGCCCCAATCGCGCGCTGTCACCATCGTCTGCCCCAGACGCGCCGTCCTGCGTGCGCATGGCTTGCAGCTCTGCAGCCACCAAGCCCTCCAGCAGCGCACCGCACGCCCACACCACACACCCCAGGCTGCTGCCGCTCAGGCTGCCCACGCCCGCGGCCACGCGCGCGCACGCGGCAGGCAGCCAGCCGCATGCAGCCACCATGACAGACGTGCCGCTCCCGTCATCCGCGCCGTGCACGTGCTGCTGCGTTGCTAAGCTGCTGCTGCTGCTGCTGCTGCTGCTGCTGGTCCCCTCGCAGTGCGCTCCCCCACCTCCCATTACATTACCCGCGCCGCTGCCGCCGCTGCTGCCAGGCATTAAGTCCGAGCCGCTGGCCAGCCTTGCTGCACTGCTGCTCCCAACATCGCCACCGCCGCTGCTGCCATTGCTGCTGCCGGCAACCAGGTCCAGGCGCCCGCGCCCCAGCCGCGCCGCAGCCCATAGCATGCACACCCAGCTCTCCGCCGGCGCGCTGCCGCCCTCCCGCACCGCTGCCTCGGCCCGCTGGTAGCAGCCGCGCAGCCACGCTGCGTCGGGTGGGGCCACGCCCACACTGCACAGCGACCACAGCAAGCAACCCAGCTCTCCCAAGCTTGCACTGCCGCTGCTGCTGCTGCTGCTGCTGCTGCTGCTGTTGCTGCTATTCAACATTGTCAGGCTTGCAGCGGCTTGGCCGTGCTTGAGCGACGGTCCAGGGAGATGCAAGTGCTGCTGCGGCGGCGGCGGGGGCGCGGCTGTAGGGTGTGCCTGGAAGTGTGGTGGCAGCGGCGCATCTGCCGCTGACGGAGGCCAAAGGGTAAGCAGGGTCTGCTGCAGGTTGATGGGTCTGCTGCTGATGTGCCAGGCCTGTGTATGGGACAGCAGCAGGGGGTGCACTTGGTTTGGGTGCAGTTAGTTGATGCTGCGTGCTGCCCTGCGCGAAGGCCCGGTAGGTGGGCTGGGGAGAGATATTGCATGTTGGCACATGCCAGCTGCTGAGACATTGCATGTTGAGACATTGCATGTCTGCTGAGACATTGCATGTCTGCTGAGACATTGCTGCTGTGACATTGCACGTTGGCACATGCCAGCTGCTGAGACATTGCATGCTGAGACATTGCATGTCTGCTGAGACATTGCATGTTGAGACATTGCATGTCTGCTGAGACATTGCATGTCTGCTGAGACATTGCATGTTGGCACATGCCAGCTGCTGCAGCTGCAGGGCCCGAGCCTGGGCGCAGGCCAGCAGCAGCAGCAGCAGCAGCAGCAGCAGCAACAACAGCAAACAGCAGCAGCATGCGCGTGAGCAGGGCCTGTGTTGGGGCTAGCGGCTTTTGGCAGCCGTGGTGCCTGGCACAAACGCATGCAGGCGCTGCGCTGCCGTGGTGCCTGGCACAAACGCGTGCAGGCACTGTGCTGCCGTGGTGGCTGGCACAAACGCGTGCAGGCGCTGTACTGCCGTGGTGCCTGACACAAACGCGTGCAGGCGCTGTGCTGCCGTGGTGGCTGGCACAAACGCGTGCAGGCGCTGCGCTGCCGTGGTGCCTGGCACAAACGCGTGCAGGCGCTGTGCTGCCGTGGTGCGGCGCTGGGCTCATGCGCATATATGAGAGGGGCAGCAGCAGCGCCCACCACAGCCCACCAGAGGGCCGCAAAGCACGTGCGTTAGGTGCACAACCCAGCACACGCACGCTCATGCTCAGGGTGCGTCGCGCTGCCACCAAAACGTGCTGCTGGCAGCATGCGCGTGCGCGCTCACACACAAGCCCTGGCACCAGAAACGTGCAGTTTGCAGCATGTGTGTGCACTCGCGTGCGCACGTTGTTGACAGGCAGGGGACTAATTGGGCAGTGGCATGCTATTGACGGGCAACGCACTACACGGGCAGATTTAAATACATGGGCAGTAGCACGCTGTTGACAGGCAACGCACTACACGGGCCTTTAAACACATGGGCAGTGGCACGCTGTTGACAGGCAACGCACTACACGGGCAGATTTAAATACATGGGTTGGGCAGCCTATCCTACTATCAGCTGCCCCTTCCCCCTGCTTGAAGCACACACAGGCCCCTTCCCCCTGCTTGAAGCACACACAGGCCCCTTCCCCCTGCTTGAAGCACACACAGGCCCCTTCTCCCTGCTTGAAGCACACACAGGCTGCCGTCACCAGTGATGAGTGAGTGACTGGCTCAGTCCTGCGCATACTTGTCAATGATTATGCGCTTACACTTCTTAAGCCAGTCACTGAAATGCTTGCCCCTGCCCGCGTTTGTCTGTCCATGCATCTATCGATGCACGCGCAAGACAAACACGTCTGCACGACAGAAGGAATTGCCACACCTTTACGCAGAAGCACACAGACGTAACACGCGCGTACGTACCTGGGGCGCCACCCAGCGCAGGCGCGCCAGCCCATGCAGCAGCGCCACCACGTCTCGTGGCCGCATGCCTGCGCGCAGCAGGGGCGCATGTACGCAGCCCAGCCACACCGCGGCATGCAGCTGCTGGAGCACGGCCGCGGTGGCAGGCGGGCGCGCCGGCATGGCGTGAGTCGTCCACATCCCACTCACGCGCAGGCTGTTGCTGCTGCTGCTGCTGCTCCTGCTCCTAATACTGCTGCTGATACTGCCGCTGCTCGCGCCGCTGCGGCGGGTGCCGGCAACAGCATGGGCGGCGGTGCTGGGGCCTTGGGGCTGCACAGCTGGTGGCTGAGTGCCTGCGGAGAGCGGGGCTGAAGAAGGAGCCCAGCTTGTGCCCGGCTGCTGCTGCTTGGCGAGGAGGTGCAGCAGGCGGGGCAGCAGGTGGGGCAGGAGGGCGGTGGGGCTGTGCTCCATGCCGGCAGCCAGGAGCGCCAGGGCCCCTGTGGGGCAGCAATCACACACACACACACCGTTTGTGCACGCATGCACATCATCACATGGCACCGCACCTGGCCCATTGGGCGGGCAGGGCGCGTTCAGACGCAGTGATGCTAAATGTGAGAGGGCCCAGGTAAAAGCACCGAAGCTCGATTGCGTTCACACACTGCGCATGAACGCATGCCGTTCGATGGGCTGAGGCGGCGCGCGCTTTCCCAGCCCCGCATGCATATGCTCAAGACAGCGTGTGCCAGGAGGGGGTTGCCCTGGAGCTGTGCAAACACAGCGCTCGCCCCCCCCCCTGCGGGTTTTAAGCTCCTGAAGCGTAGACGCCACCTCACAGCCCAGCACAGCAACTGCCACTTGCGCAAGCACGCAGCTGCTGGCATGCATGCTGCGTGCACCGCACCGCAAGCACGCCAGCACACGCCAGCAGTGAGCGCCCGCGACAGTGCAGCACAGAGGCACTGCGCGGCACACTGAAAGAGGCCCAGCAGTAGTTGGCATGTTCCATGCGCCAGTCAGACACACATGCACGCGCCGGACGTGCGCTGCGCTGGCCGCGCACGATGGTCAGGCACAGAAGTAGCACGCCTGATGTGCTAGCTATGCACCCTGGAGAAGGGATGTGGGCAGGCAGGGTGCGCTGGCCACGCACCTTGGATGTGGGCAGGCAGTGCTGCAGGGCTGTGGGCGCGCGCGTGCGGAGCCCCTGAAGGGCGTGCGGGGGTGAGGGGGTGGGAGTGGGCGAGCCAGCTGGTCACGAGGAGGGCTGTGAGCTGCAGTGCAGCAGCGCCTGCGCCTGCGTCATCGGCGCCTGCGCTGGCACCGAGGCCGCCGGGTGCCCTGCTGCTAGGCGCAGTGAGCGCGCGGGGCGGGGCGCCGGGCTGCGCAGGGCGGGGGCCGACACCAGGGGGTGGCGCAGGTGTGGGGGCGCGGCTGCCGCTGCTGTGCTCGCTGCTGCTGCTGCTGCTGCTGCTGGAGCCTGCCCCGCTGTTGGCGGTGGTGTGGCTGCTGTGGTCGTGAGGCTGCCCCGCAGGTGAATCTCGCGGGATCCACGCGGGGGGGAGATGAGCAAGCTGGGGCGGGCGGAGGCCGGGTAGCAGGCGCAGCTGGTGCAGCACCATCAGGGATTGCAGCAGCTGGCAGGTGTGCGCTGGGGGGAGGGCGCTGGGGGAGAGCAGCCTGAGGGTTGCA
>LKMJ01003679.1_pt1 | contig 14335 bp, 19 predicted proteins | sample 643391 | NCBI WGS metagenome assembly LKMJ01 (sample SAMN04112250, study PRJNA286221) | soda lake metagenome | biome: soda lake; feature: Kulunda Steppe; material: water; isolation source: sample PL-Br10 brine of Picturesque Lake | place: Russia: Kulunda steppe | collected 2010-07
ACAAGTGTATCAGATAAGCAGAGAATGAATGTAGACACAAAACCTGAAGTTCGCAAATATGGGCTTAAAATCAGAGGCCTCGCAACCCCTTATTACTCGCAAATTAATTAATGTAATTTTTTTGGGACCTCGCAAGATTAAGGAGTCGCAAGATCAAAGGAGCACAACGGTACTCTATTCTAATATGTATTTGAGAATACAACTATATTCTCGGACCCAATGGGAATGGGGTCAGGGAATATATATTCTAATATAGCGCTTCAGGACACGAATATATATTCTCGTGCCGAATATAAGCCCAATGGGAATCCACCCTATGTGTCCCAGTTTTGCTTGTTTTGCAAGAGCAAAGCCAATGAGGCAGAGATATAAGCCTTTGCCTTAAAAGTGTGCACGGTTTTTTTGTTCATTTCCCCCTCAGACCTGATTTCCTGCGTGCGTGCGTTCATGGAGGCCTCGTCCTTGACTGGTTGTCACAGTTTTCTTTATCATTACTAATTACTGATTATATTTTTTTCTATGGCCAAACATGCCAGTTCATTGATTGCATGTCTACTGTCTTTGTGCAATGCCAGAGCAAGGTTGAAAAGTGCGGTTGCAGCGGTTGAAAGCAACCACATTAGGCCTGCCACATCACGGTTGAAAAGTGCGGTTGCAGCGGTTGAAAGCAACCGCACAAAACCTATCCAAACCACGGTTGAAAAACGCGGTTGCAGCGGTTGAAAGCAACCGCACTAGCCCTGCCACACCACGGTTGAAAAGTGCGGTTGAAGCGGCTGAAAGCAACCGTTGCAACCGTTGCAACCGTGCGGTTGAAGAAATTTCAGCCAAAAGGTGCGGTCATTTAAGGATTTTCCAACCGCTCTGCAACCGCGGTGATTTTAACCGCATGAACCACACTTCAACCGAGCCTGAATGTCTGACGATGTCATTCGTAGCATGGCTATATTTAGACTCAGTGTTCATCCTCTTTGCTTAGAAACAGCCAATTGGAATCACAGATCTTCCATGAGTTGCGACAATATTGCGAGGCAACTGATACTATCCAGGGTGAGCAACATGCCATCTTTCATTGTACACACACAGGTGGTCTCTCTACATCAGCTATGCTGCCCTTGTTTGGCAGGTACAGCATTGAAACCTTCCCAACTTTTACGCAAACATATGCCCACCTGTTCTCTCAGACAGGATCTCTTGATGTGTGATTTTTAAAATCAAAACAGCAATCAACCTCGGTTTTCCCTTCATGAATAATTGCATTCCATGAGCAGGCTAGCACTCACACTTGTTGACTGAAGGCTTTATCCTTGTAATCCTTGTACTCCACAACATATACAATCTTTAGGCTAGGCCACTGATCCGAACTTTCTGAAGAAGTGTTGGATGTGCCTTGCAGGGAAACAGCTTATGGATTCCAGGCATGATCTACATTTGCAATTCGGCTTAGTAGACTCTCGTTAGACAGTCAGGCAAACAATGAATAAACAAGTTGAAAAAGCAACAGCAAGAGTTTCAAACTTGAAGTTACCGAATCACAAACTCCATCGCAGTTCAGGACTGTCATGCACACAAGCAAATATGGAAGCTAAATGGTAAGAGCCTTCGTACCTGACTGCTCATCTGTGTTCCTAGCCACATTTAATTTGAAGAGGCAGTGAATAGCCGCCATGTTTGCAATGGGACGCATATTCCACTCCCTTATGTTAAGGCACACTTAGGGTATGTCCATAGGGCATCTATGCTTCTACAGGTAGATACAGAAGATACTCACTGGTCCAGATGTGCTGCTGCCATCCCATTGCGGCTCCATAACATCCCCACAAAAAAGTGGGGAGGAAAGTGGTGAGAGGGCACGCACGCGTGCGCTCAGCACGGGGATACATTGGTCGTGCACGTTTGCACACGCGCAACAGGCGCGCATGGTGCACGCGCAACCCTGTCACCTTAAGCCAACCATACCAGGCATAGCGGACAATGGCCCTTGACAGCTGCAGTCCAAGCCATCCCGTGGAGTTGGCTCTGCCGCAGCCAGCCACGCAGCCATGCACATCGATGAAGGGACAGAGGGAGCTGTCTGATGGAAAGGCAGGCGGCCTCCGCTCATTTGGCGCTCGCCGGTTCAAGTGCCTTTGACTCCACCCTCACGGTGCCCGTATACGTGCCTGAGGACAGCACAGACTCCGTCGGCGCGGCAGCCTCCACAACTGTGTCGCCTTGGATGACCACGCCTGCATGCACACGCACGTCCGCAGACGGCCACAGGCCACAACCGGTTGAGGCAAACTGGGAGTGTTGCTGCAGTGGCCCATGAAGCCCATCAACCCTCCTAGAAAGGTGAGGTGGCTGCCTGAAATGTTTTGACCTCTGCATTAGGGATTGGGCCTCCGTTTCGCATGGTTGCGCAGCAGGGAGTGGATGCAGCAGCTTATGTGCAAGAGCAAGCAACCCTGATCAAGACTGGTAAGGCCTACAGGATAATCTAAGGCGGGGAGAAGCCTGGCCTGAGCTGCTGAGGCCTGCAAATACAGCTGAGGCCTTCAAAGACAGCTGAGGCCTGCAAATACAGCTGAGGCCCAAGGGCCCACAACCCTGATTCAGACTGGCGGATGCAAATGAGCGTCAAGGAGGCAAAGTAGTGTCTGCTGAGCCCAGGCCAGCAGGCAGAATTGGTACCCACAGCGCTTCCAAAAACGATTGCACGTGTGCACTGGTACATATGCTGCTGTACCCCCTCCCTGCTGCGCAAGCATGCCAGCCTGCTGCATAGCCAAGCACCATGGAGGGCCCGTCCTTGTTGCTGAGGTCCCAGTGTTTGGCAGGCAACAGGTGCAAACCTCTGGGAGGATTGATGGGCTTCATGAGCCACTGCAGCAACACTCCTATTTGCCTCCAGGCGCTCATGTGGCAGCACAATACGCACATTCGGAGTGTCTTGCATGCAGCAGCGCAATACGCACATTTGAAGTGCCTAGCATGCAGCAGCACAATATGCACACACGCACACAGTGCCTTGCGTGCAGCAGCACAATTCACAGACGCACACAGAGCCTCGCGAGCCTGTGCCCCTGCATCATTCCTGGCTTTGCAGGGCTGGCGCAGTTTCGCGGCTGAGCCGTGCTTGGGCATGGCAGGGCTGGCGTGGTTTTGGGGAGGCTGCCACGCACCTCTGGGGAACTTGACAGGTCCCTTGACCACGAGCGTGCGCGCGCCCAGCAGGCTAGGCTCCGATCCGGGGGGGATGTGCGCCTCCATGGCATCCACAAGCTTGTAGTGCGCGTCGTCCAGCTTGACCAGGGGCACCTGCAAAAAAGGGTCCAGGTGCACAAGGGGGCGCATGGAAGGGTGTGTGTAAGGGCGCACGGGCGCGAGGACTCCCCATGAGAGGTAGGGTGCATGAGAAGTGAGGTCTCACTGGCCTCTGCCACATGCGGCATGCCGCGCCAGACATGGACGAGCCCCACTCCTCGGCTCCCCTTTACCTCCAGGGTCGGCCGCACAAGCTGCACTGTGGCGTCCTCCTCAATCTTGTACACGTCCGAGCGCAGGATGAGGAGGTCGTTGGTGGTCTTGACGGGCGCAAAGCGCGAGCGCGGGACCTGAACGGCACCTGCGCAGGGGGGGGGGAGGGGAGGGGGGACAGCACAGGGTCAAAGGGTCAGTAAGGGTGGGCCGCCTTTTCTGTCACCTGTGCCCTGGGGAGGAGCAGGAGGAGGTGCACGCCCCCCCAGAAAGGGAGTGCCGCCTGATGTGAGGTAGTGCTAAGGCGTGGCAGGTGTGAAGGGGAGGTTCCGAGGCCACCTGCTGCAATGCTTGTGCATACCCTTGTTTTGGCGCTTGGAAGCAGCTGTACCAGACGCAGCACAGCCAAGCGTATACAGCGCAGCAAGAGTTGTGTGCCTGGCATGCGCACCTGACTTGCTGAAGCACTCCACAGCAGACCCCATCTGCATGTGCAGTCGCATGTGGTGTGGGGGATGTGTGCGTCTGTGCAAGTGTGTGTATGAGCGTAAAGGTGAATGCAGATGATCAAACGTTCACACACTATGAACAGGCAACCCGGGCCACTGGATGCTGCCCAAGTATAGGTTGCACACCACCTGTCCCTTCATAAAAATGGCGCTCATTGCTAACATAGGGTGTGAGCGAGCCATGGACCTGTTGCAAAGCACAATCCACTAGATGTGCTCCGCACAGTGGCTGCTTCTGGTTTGAGCCCCAGAAGGGCATACCTCTGCTTGCGTCAGGCCAAGTCCCCAGCATTTGAAGCAGCCTGGCAATGCGATCGCTGATCGGCCAAGGAGGTGGTCAAGGGCAAGAGAAAGTAAGCACCCTCTCCAAGCATTGACACTCACCGCTGTCTCCAGCTGGAATACCGGGGCTGACTTGGAGTCCCTGGGGTTGACGGTCTGCATATTGCCATCGACAATGCCCCTGGTTAGCCAATGCTTTGCTGCAGATCAGCTACCTACAGTCAATGGATGTAGCCATTGACTGCCTCTGATGAGACCATGGATAGCAGGCACAAGGTATGGTGAGGCCATGGGTGTGGTGAGTCATTTGCACGTTGCGTCAATACGCATGGCTGACTATGGATCATATACGCATGGTGAGTTTTGTGTGATGCGGGGTGTAATCGCATGCATAATTTGAGGCAGAGTTGAGAATTCGAGGCGGAGTTGAGGGACGAGCCCAGTGGTGCAGGGTGCTATTGCATGCAGATTCTGGGGCAGAGTCTGGTGTTCATTCTGCAGCAAGTGCTCCATTACCCAGCAGCATGCTCAGGGGGGTCCTAATCTGTGTCCTACATCAAAGCTTGATCTCTTCTTTGTCACTCACAACGAACCTACGACCAAGCAGGGGACAACCTGGGGCAACCAAAACTAGGCAGAGGATAACCCAAGGGCGAACCTAAGGACCAAGCAGAGAACGACAAATGCCAACCGAAGGACAATAATAAGGGCCAACCCAAGGACCTAGCAGAGGACAACCCAAGGACCAAGCAGAGGACAGCCCATTTGCTAAGATGGGCAATGCTTTGGTTGCTTAAATATGCGCAACGGCGCAAAGCCAGGACATGACATGCACTTCATCAGCCTGATGCCCTCCCCCCTCAACTTTACCCCCATGAGCGGGCTTTTGCCTGCAATGGGGAACTCTGCATGTGGCATTATGGTCATGACGGGCCTGCTGCTTGGAGCTTGTCTCACTGTTTTTCCAAGGTCTGCTCGCGCACGAGCATTTCTTGCTGCAGCCAGGTTTATGTTGCAGGCCTACAAAGCCACACATCCTCCCTGAACCCTTGCAGGGTCATGCCAATGGCGGCACACAGCATTTTGAGCAGCTGCCATCAAGGTTTTGATTGTGAAAAGATGCAGAATGAATTTTGCTTGGTATGAATTGATTCAGGCATAGCAATGAATTTGAAAAAAGAACCAAAGACAGCTTGATAGAGAGGAGCAACTCAAACAAAACTCCTAGTGCTCTTCGTCACCAGGTCCGCCATGCTGGGGGCAGATCCAGACATTGATCAGGAAATCTGCTAACTTTAAGCAAGGATGCAAACTGTGCAAACAAAAGAGTTTGTAACTCATGCTGGTGCGCACCTTCTTGTTCTTGATAAGGGGTAGCGGCAGAAAACCGCCTGAGGAAGCCAACGTGGACTTCAGCTCCTCCAGGTTCAGCCAAAGGTTGTTGGTGTTAAAAAATTTGTGCCTGCACAGCCACAATCGCACCTCTTTGAGCCCCCAGGCTTGCACCCCTTGCAAGCTGTGCACAGGAATTTTTCTCAAGCCCTTATGCCCGAAGGTCACGCACTGGAGTGCAGTACCTTCGGCGATTTCAGACCCACACTGTGCATACTATTCAAACGCGCACACACACACCTGCCCACATCCTCAAAAGCTGCTTTGTCCGTGTCAGGGCACATTGCACTCTCCCGCAGCATCAGCTTCCCGTCGCTCTTTCGCTTGCACAAGTGGCCGCCCTTCTTGTCGGCAGGTGTGCGCTCACATACCTGGACACAGGTGAAACAAAGCACACACCGCTCGTCAGCGCCATGCGGTCTTCCTCATCCAACTCCATTGGCTAATTAGGCCGGGTCCAGAAACAAACTGTTGCCAGGCTTCTGATCCTAGTGGCGCTTGCAGCATGCCTGATTAATGGCAGCCCTCACAAATTTGCACACCCCATATGATGGCCAGGTCGTGCTTGCCCACCCATGGATGGTGGCACTACATGGATGGTGGTGGCACTTCAGGAATGGCAGCACCTCTGTACTTATTTTTGAGGAGTGCCTTAGCAAACACAGAGCTTCTGCGTGCCTCAGTGTGCACGATTTATCAGATTGCCTCCTAGTGCCAGAGCATGAATGGATCGTGTGTTGTTACACACAAAAACACACTTATGCACCTCCTGCATTGCATTCAGGCCACCAAACATTTAGAGGGCAGCTGCACAACCCCAAGCCCGCACATACCTCCATCAGAAATGCATTGCCCGAGGAAGCGAAGTGTGACAGCAGTGTCAGATCTAGGGTGGCCCCTAGATTGTCACTGCAGATGCACAGTGAGAGCGGAAATAAGTGCACATCTGAGTGCAGAGGCTCATGCATATGTGTGTGCGCTCTCATGTTAACTCGGCGAGTATGTACCCAACCGAGCAAATGCACCCAACATGGACGACCTCAACTTGCACATCAGTTCTGAGTATGTGCCGGTTCTGTGATGCCTGCCACAACTGCAACCTTGGCGTTCTAGGAGCGGACTTGGTAGAGGTGATGACCCCATTAACATGTGAGATTGCCTGTTGATGCACCTGGGCTGGCGTCCCAACATATCTCCTAACTTCCCTGCATCACCAGATGATGGTCCTGAAAGTAAACACACCCTGGGCTCTTTACCTGTTGGAGACAAAAAGGTACTTGATGCCCGCCCCCAGCATCTTGTCCAGCATCCCCGAGCCCAACAAGGAGGGGTAGATGTCCCCATGGCCTGGAGGATTCCACTCGTTCTCTGCGCAGGGATCAGTCAAGGGCCACCACGGATACATCAAGGGCCAATCAAGGGTAGGTTTCCCCATGGCATGGAGGGTTCCGCTCATTTCCTGCGCAAGGCTGAGTCAAGTACATGAGGATGAGGGTCAATGAGGTAACAGAGCCAGGCTTCCATCCTGGCAAAGCTGCAACCTGCGTTTTTGGAGAGCCTCGCCCCATTTGTGCATGCAACGCCACTGCAAGCTTGCATGCCTATTTTGTTCCTCTTTTGTTGACATTTTTCACCACAGGGACCTTTCAGACAAACAATTATCCAACTTGGTTGCCTGAGAAATGAGCAAAGGGTGGTGAAAGCCAGGGTCCAAGTCGCAGTAGATGAGGTACGCACATCACCAGTTGTGTTTGATGGATTCCAAGCTGGGGAATCCATCAAACATGCTGTTCATGGAGGAAATGGCAGGAACAGGAGCACCTAAATTCGGTCCTGCCTGCCTTCCCACAGTGCATTCATTTTGCACTTCCTCACACCAAGGCCATTGCATGACACACACCTTACCCACCCGGCACCAGCACCTGCAAGGATGTCAGACTTGGGCAAGGACACCTTGCAGGAGGGATGGTAGAATATCTAGGCGCTCACCTGGATTTTCTGGGTAGGAGGCGGGCCCTAAGCTGCTTGCATCCACCTTTGGGCTCATGTTCTGCACAGCCACAGCCACAGCTCACACACTGAGAGTGTACATGCTGATTTTTAAATGACCAGATGATCCGGTTGTGCAGAGTGGGCACTTGAGCGCGCACACACACATGCAGTCAGGCATTTGTAAAGCACACACAAGGAATTGTGAGCACTGCGCAGAAGCCTGGAGCATGTCAGAAGCCAACGCTCACAAAAACAAGGCCGACGGTCGTCAATTTCTCTGCGACTGGAGGAACAGATCTTTGAATACCCTGGAAGAGAGCAAGGGAATCAACTCACCTGCATGAGCTCGATGTAAGGCTGCAGACAGGAAGGACAGGAGAGGTGGAAACATCTTCAGATTGTGGGGAAGAGAATGGAATCGTTGTGCATCAGCTACAGCAGGGGACAAATGCTTTATTTGAGAGCAAGAGAGCCTAAACGCCAAGCACTTACAGCTGGGCGTACAGCATAAGAACAGCCACAACACATCTGTGAGCAAGTTTGGGTTGGTACATTACAAATTGGCAAAGTCAGGCGGCATAGAGGTTGCACCAGCCTTCAAGATGTTCAAGAAATTAAGAAATTCAGGAATTATACAAGGAATTGATGGAGTGCACAATGTCCATTTGCCAAGCCTGCACACACGTCCCCAAACCAACACCACATGCGCGAGCATAATCATAAAAGGAAACATGCACATGCAATGCAAGCACTCTTGAAAAAAGGGCTGCACACCCCTGCTTTGGCTTAAGGTGCTTTGTAAAGCATGCCAAAAAAGGCATCAGCACCACGATTGTGGTTTACCAACACAACAAAAGTAGCAGCTTGCACACAGCCGCTCAAATGCATGCACACCAAATTCCAAACTTGCCTCTTGTAGCAGGTCCCCGTGGCGCTGCTGCAGGAAAGCGCGTGTGTCTGCACTTGTGCTGAAGCTGTTCATCAATGTGAAGGCCACGTTTGAGCCATAGGTAGCACGCATGTGCTTCACCTGCAAGGCACAGGTCCAGACGTCTCCATCGAAAACATCAGCACTCTTTTTCCACGTTATAATCTCTGCTGCACCTGTCCTAACTTCCCTTGCTCCCCACTTCACAAAATACCTGCACCACGTATACTCTTGTCCACTGTGACACTCTTGCGAACCGCCACAACAGCCTTAAAATTCTCAACCCCTCCCCCACAAAACACTGCTTTTTAAGCCAGCATTGGCTTCTGAAGTACGTCACCGCAAGGATCAATCATGGGGCAGACCTGAATTAAGCACATCCCCGCCAACAAAAGTGAGGTGCTTAAAGCCAAACATCTTTATTGCTGCGCGCTTGCGGCTGTGCACTCTTGCCTTGCACTTCAATGGCTGCTGACTTCCTTGATCCTTTACTCAAGCACACACACTGAGCTGGGTGGTTTGCGTAGACGCCCTCCTTCCCATACCTCTGGGAGTACAAGGGCACGCACGCATGCATTCACGCCTAGTCCATGCGCACAGTGCATACATGCACACATAAACACAGACCCCAGCAAGTATGGGCACATGCAAGTGTTTGAGTGCAAAGCCCCTCAGTGGTCCTGAGCACCTCCAAAGCCCCCTGCACAGGGCGGCCTAATAGCACCATTATGAGCTGCCTTAGTTTGGCAGATATAACTGTTTAACCCTGCCATAGTGTGGCAGATACAGCTGCAGAACCCTTACCCTACCCTGTCAGCGTCACCCACGCCCCCTGACATTGCCATTCCCCAACCATTTGGGCCTTGCTCCATCACGATTGTACTTTGACTTCGTCTCACAAGTGGAACCTGAAAGAGGCCGCCTGTTCTGCGTGGCATGATCGCAGCAGTCTAACCCCTAGGATTCTAACAAACAACACTTGTTCACTTAAAAATCCACATTTCCTCTTGCACTCTCAGCCAAGCTTGACAAAATCACCCATACCCCCAGCTCCACGCTGCCCACGCACGGAAGGGCCCCTCGTCCTGCCTGCTTCCCTACCTGCTCCGCGATGAGGTCGAGGAAGGTCTTCCCCTCCTTCACAGGCAGCAGGCTCTTAGCTTTCTCCAGACCCATGGACGTGCCCAGCCCACCGTTCAGCTTCAGCATGGCGGTCTTGCTCAGCAAGCCCTGCAATGCAGAGGTCATTAGGTTTTTGACTTACAGATGTTGCATAATCCCCGGTGTATCCAATCTCATTACGAAAAAAAAGGAAGCTGAGCAAGCCCTGCAGCGTAGCGCACATTAGAACGCTTTTGAAGCAGCTGGGGGATTGGCCACAAGCGCCGCCCTCCTGCTTCTATGTGCATCAGCTCGTGACAGCGGCCATGCGGCACAAAGAGGTGCGGATGCAAGCACAAGCCTATGGGCAGCAAAAGTGGGGGCTTCCATCTCTTCAACAAGCAGATCTTCCACAGGAAAGGCTTCAAGACCCGTCTTGCGCAGCGAGTAGCGCAACTGGTGCTCAGGGCTTTGCGGCAAGGATGCATGCATGCACTTGTGGTGCCACATTGCCGCAGCTTGACCTTGCAGGCAACCTGGCTGCACAATCTGACCCTTCCCTGCCGGCTCGCAGGCCCTTGCTGCCATGCAACCTTGCTGCAGACCCGCACGCGGCAGACCACAAGCGGCTGACAGCTGCAGACCACCTTGCTGCACGTGGCCCGCACCTTGCTGCATGCGGACCGCACTTGGCAGAGCACAGCAGCAGACTGCACATGGCAGAGCGCAGCCCTCACCGACCACACCTGCTCCAGGTGTCCTTCAGCCCAATGAGCAATTAGCCACAGCATTGGAATGGACCCCCCACCTGAGCCAGCCTTAACACAGAGCACCAATCGTGCACATCATCGCATCCACATCCCAGCCCCTTTTTGTTGTTCACACATGGCGAGCTGCGCCACAGGCGCGCGCACACACACGCACAAGCAGAACAGCAGCAAACGAGGCGGAGCCACCTTTTGTGTCACTCCTTCATAAGCCCTACACCCCTGCATCCTGAGCACTGGCACACTGCAGCTGCTTAACTCAACAGGATGCCTGCCAGCAGATCTCACATTGCGACTTGCTGCATGTGCAAGCAAGCAGAACCCCTCCAGCACAGTGCAATCCAACGGGCCCAGTCAGCTGTAGCCCCCCTCTTCTCACAACAGCAGCGCCAGCAGAGAAGGTGAGCAGCACGACACACGCAAGCTGCCTCGCACGTGCCTTGATTTCGTCCTGCTTGGGCGCAGGGAGGTCTGTCAGGTTTGGGAGCTGCACCACAGGCTCTATGTCTACCTCCGGCACCTGCAAAAAGTGCGCACCGGCACAGCACGCCTGAGCCACAGAGCTCGAGCAAGAGGCATGCATCCGCAGTGCAGTGTTCTCACCCCTGACTGTGTCCTTGCTGCGAGGCTGGGCAGGGCCACAGCAGCTTTGCGGCAGGGCCTGGCTGAGGGGTGCAGATCACAGTGTGATGCGTTTCTCAGTTCACAGTGTGATACACTTGCGCAACACTTCATGGGAGTGCCTGACCTTGAGCTTAACTAAGCGCAGGTGTTGTTTACAGGCGAGTTGCATCGTGCTGCAAAGACATTGAACATCAGTCTCCAGGCAACAAGGGGATCAAACAAAGGAGGGGCAAGACGCGAAAAATGACGACCTAAGTCTAGACTGGGCATGCATCCTTGGGCTGAAGTTTTGCGACGATGAGGGATGCAACTCGGAGGGTGCCTGCAACAAAACCTTGCTTGTTGTTAAAAAAGAGGGACGCATCTACAGCAGAGATGTTCTGTGAAGGGGACGAATTCACACTGGAAGGTTCACAGGTCCGGAGATCTTCCTCCCTAAAACATCAGCTTTTACCCACCAGGCCCGTCACTCCCGCTTCCAGCTGCTTGTAATTGTTCTTGAAAGCAGCAATGGCAGCTGCTGACAAGCCCCGTTGCTCGCACTTCTTCTGCAGGGCATCCCATTGGCTCGCCTGCACGTTCAGCACAGAGAAGGGTTTAAGACACGAGGCAGAGACCCTCATGTGCATAGGCTCAAGCCAAATAGGCAGATCAGGAAAGGACATAGGTCAGGGTCACTCGTAGGGAGGAACTCGTACTGTGAAGGAAACGCACCATTGTTCTTCACCTCCTCCTTTGCAGATATCCAGTCGAAAGAAAAATAGGCGTCAATGTTTTAAATTATTTGATTACTTTAGTTGGTGAAAGCCAAAAATATGAATGAACAAGGGAGCCGTTGTAGTTAAAAGGAAAATGATAGCACAAAATGGATAAATTTTCACGTAATACTAATACAAATATGGTCTTGTTATTACTCAGCTGATGATAATTGTGAACTGTCCTTTGAGCACTAATAAGTATTCATATCACTTATCGACCTGCACATCTATAAATGTCTTGCTAGAAAGGGTGACTAATGCCCCAAACCAGATGCCACGCAATTTTGCTGGCGCCATAGCCAGAGGATTTCTTCGGAGTTGTGTGTCAACATATGTTCCTGATGCATTAGGAAGCTTGTCATGTTCTGGATTTTCCAAGGCACTTTCTGCAGGTCTATATGGATGTCAAGTTTGGGCTTCAAATACTCCCATGTTCAAACCGTCCACTATAAGTGAGCCCACATCCATGACGTATGCTTTCTTAAGATACCATTGGGTGTGAAAAGAAAGAAAAGAAGAGGAAAACAACGTAGGCAGTGAAACCACTCCCTACATGTACATCAATTGAGGAAAAGGAGACACATTGGCTTATAGAGGTCTCCTCCACCGGGGAAGAGGGGGAACTAATGAGGATCTGGAGGGTGACAAGCCACCCCCTGTTCCAGACCAACACCTTGAGAGCAACTGGATTTTTTAAGAGTGCGTCTAGTTGTTGTCAGTTTGTGTGCATAGAGCACAGAATGAGCATGTAATTTGAGAGCAGTCTTATGGGCTTTTTGTGTATCAACTTGATACTATCAAGGCAAAGCTCTTTAAGGTTAGGTAACATAGCTGTATCCGCCAACCGAGGGCAGCTTAGCTGAAGCCTAAAAGGCCTGCAACCCAAATCAAAACTAAAAGCGCTCATAGCAGAAGATAGGTAGTGTCTGGAAGCCAGATGTTTCTGGTGATAGCAACCGGAAGACGCTCGAAGGCAGTTCACGAGCACGCAAGGGCAAGAACATGGCAAAGGATGACCTCTGGAGAGATCAAAAAGAGCAAGGCTCGCTGACTAGCTACTTTAATCAACCAGCCGCCAGAGCGCTCGCACGTTTGCGAGCTAGTCCACAAGCACAATCTTGAAGGTTGTCTGGTCTTGATGGATCTCCATGGTCCTCTGTCGGGGGAGTCCCGGTCGCCTTCCTCTTTGTCGGCGTCAATGCTGTCAGCCTGCGGCGTTGTTGCTCTTGCTGCTCTTGTTGCGGTTGCTGCTGCTGCTGCTGCTGCTGCTGCTCCCTTGGTTGCTGTCGCTGCTGCTGTTCAAGCTGTTCAAAGCTCTTTAAGATGATTTTAAAAATTTTAGCTATAGATAGAGCCTCCCACACCAAGAAGAATGGTGTGAAGGATGACTTTCTTGGCCTTCAAGCGCTTACATAGAGCCTGGTGTTGTTTTCTAGAGGCCTCTAATGGTGTCCAGGCCGCATATCTTCACAGTATTTGACTTCAACAAGGTGTATCTCCCTCTAGTTGACATTGAGCTCGTGGACTCTGCGTACATTTCTGGTGGGTTGTCTTGGGTATGACACCTGGCGTAAATAAGGAGTGGTTGGCGATTTGGATTTGTAGTAGGTAAGGGAGTGACCAAAATGGCATCAGGGCATCTAGAGGTGAGTGTATCTCTAGCAGATAAACAAGCATTAAAGAGCCAGCTGGGTGGTGTCCTGTTACTAGCATGCTCAGGAAACTGAAGATTTTGTTGGGCCAAACGGTTAGTGCTGCCGGCATGGACCAAACATCCTGCCAGAGAGCCTTTGCAGATGGCTTTGATCATAAGCCTGCAGGCAACATGATGGCAGTCAGTGATCATACCCGAGATGATTGTATGTTGACGCCCTGAGAGAGTATGGATAGCACTATCTGCTTGCTGACAGAGTGGGCACGGAAGGCTGGTGGGCATTTTAAACCAGACATCTTGTTTCTGGTAAAGAAGGGTGCGGTAGTGCAAGATATTGCGCTTCATTTGGAGAGAGTTTGGACATGCTCCAAAAAGCGATGCTAATGCCTTTGTGGACGTGTGGAAGCAGACTCTGGTAATAAGAGTAGTACCCAGTTCTTGGGTTGGCATAACCCAGTTTTTGTTTTGAGTGCATGTGTGATTTTTGTGCGACTTGGAGATTTGGAAGGTAAATTAATATGGGGCTGTGTTGGGAAGCTTCAGTGCCAGATCCTTGCTGACAGCTAACTAGCAAATATCAAAGAAGGGATTGCCACCAGGGCCTGGGGTGCGGATGGTTGTTTCAGCTGGGAGGCTGTTTCCGTGGCAGGCTTGGTATTTGGCAAGGGCGTCTGCACATTCATTTCCGGCAATTCCGGCGTAAGATTTTACTTTACAAAGGAAGATGTGGGATTGAGAGTTACGGATAGTATTAGAAAGAATTTTGAGAAGGTCTCCTTGGACATGATGACGGTGTTTCTCTGGACACAACAATTGTTTCCTAATTTGATGGAGTGAGGTAAGGCTGTCTGTGGCAATATGAATATGAT
>LKMJ01003680.1_pt1 | contig 14330 bp, 13 predicted proteins | sample 643391 | NCBI WGS metagenome assembly LKMJ01 (sample SAMN04112250, study PRJNA286221) | soda lake metagenome | biome: soda lake; feature: Kulunda Steppe; material: water; isolation source: sample PL-Br10 brine of Picturesque Lake | place: Russia: Kulunda steppe | collected 2010-07
AGGATTCCTAATCCTGGTGTCGCAGGTTCGATTCCTGCCGGGGGCACCATAAAAACAAGTGTTTACACAACGGCGAAAAAAATCATTCGGCGTCGTGAAAGCATATTGTAATCATTGCCATCATACTCATCGACCCCAAGCGGTACCGCTGACCGTCACCCGGACCCGGGAAGTACCGGCTTCCACCTCCGGTTCCGGGGCACTCAGCATGGCGGCTTCGGCCCGAACCATGGGACGCACTGGCGGTTGCCGCTGATCGTCAATGCTGACCTCGTGGGGCCGCCACTCCCGGCCGGTCAATTCCACCGCTTGCTCCACCTCGGTGCTTTCCAGTTGCAGAGTTTGGCGAATCCGCCAGCCGACCCGGCTGCAGGATACCTGCATCGCCCACATTTTGCAGCATTCAGCGGGTAAAATCACTCTCAAATTTATTGTCGCCGCAAAAAAACAACCCCAAGAGACAAGCTCCGCACGATCAACCATAACCAACGACATAAAAAATATCTTTGCCAAAATACAATTTATCTTATAGGTTACGCGCACATTTCCCCAGCCGCTAAACATTTGATACAGCTAAGAAACAGCCCCTGGCTTCCGGACGGGCAACAGCGACGGCCAGGCTGCAGCAGATCCGTCGTCGCAACCGGTGAACCAGGTCGTTTTTACCAGGAGAAAACCACCATGCAGATCGAAGCTACCCAGCACAACGACAAGGCTTGTATTTTTATTGACGGCGTTGTGGATGAAAAAGGCGCTGAGCAACTGAAACAAAAGATCAATCAGTTACCCCTGGTAAGCCTGCGGGAGGTGGAAATCGACTGTGGCAAGGTCAAGCACATAGGCAGTTCCGGCATCGGCAAGCTGCTTCTGCTTTACAAGCAACTGGCCAGCCATGGCGGCAACATGAAGGTGATAAACCTGTCCGGCCCGCTTTTCGAGCTGTTCACCGAACTCAAGATGGACACCCTTTTCACCATAACCCGCCAAAACTGATAAAGGGTGCAAATTATGTTTAACGAACTTAACAGAGCGATCGACCCGATGATTGACAAACTAACCGTCAAACAGCAGATCAGTGCCGGCTTCATCCTGATGATCGGCATTCTCATGCTAAGCGGCCTGGCCAGTTATATCGGGGTGAACTTCATCATCCAGGACGCCGATGAAATGGCGGCCAGCAACCGTCTGGACACCGAGCTGGCCCAACGGGAAGTCGATCACATGATATGGGCCAATCAGCTCAACCTTCTGTTCACCGACGAGTCGATTACCAGCCTGAATGTAGCCACCGACCACCGCCAGTGCGCCCTGGGCCGCTGGCTGCACGGAGCAGGGCGTCGGCAGGCAGAGCAACTGCTGCCCAGCCTGGCCCCGCTGTTACAGGAGTTGGAACAGCCCCATTTCCGGCTCCACCAATCGGCGATCAAAATCGACTCCCAATTCCGGCCGGCGGACCATCAGTTGGCCAATTATCTGCGGGATATCAAGGCTCAGCATCTCAACTGGATGCACAAGGTCAAGGACGCCCTGCTGGATCCCGGGATCAGAACCGCGGAAGTCCAGACCGACCACCAGCAGTGCGCCCTGGGCACCTGGCTGTACTCCGACAATTTCACGGAGCGCCGGCGGCAAAGCTCGGAACTGGAAACCTTCTGGCAGACCGCGGAAGACCCTCACCATCGGTTGCACGAAAGCGTCATCCGGATCAACGAATTGCTGGCCAATAACCAGCGCCAGGCCGCCATTGATCACTACCATGAAGTCACCGTACCGGCCGGAGAGAACACCCTGGCCGCTATCGATGAAACCCTGGCCTGGCTGGATGACAACCTGGCCGGCTACCAGGCCGCCCAGGCCACCTACACCCAGGAAACCATCCCGGCCCTGAATGAGGTCCAGGACATTATTCACCGGACCAGGAATCATGTCGAGGCCAACCTGGTCACCGACGAGGGCCTGCTTGATACCGCCATGGGCCTCAAGATCCGGGTAGGCCTGGTGGTGCTGCTGGGCCTGGCCGTGGGCATAGGCATCACCTGGCCGCTGACCATCCGGCTTTCACGCACCCTGGAGAGGGCCTCCCATGAAGTGAGAAACAGTTCCCACCAGGTGGCCATGGCCGCCGGGGAAATCGCCTCCAGCAGCCAGTCGCTTTCCGATACCGCCACGGAACAGGCCAGTTCCGTGGAGGAAACTTCGGCGGCACTGGAGGAAATTTCCAGCCACAGTACGCAAACCGTCGATCTGACCACCGGCTCCGAAAAGCTGATGAAGGAGAATATCAGGAAATCCGGCCATTCCCTCAAGGCCTTGTCGGAGCTGACCCAGAACATGACCCAGATCGAAAAAGACAGCGGCCAGATCCGCTCAATCATCGCCACCATCGACTCTATTGCCTTCCAGACCAACCTGCTGGCCCTGAACGCGGCGGTGGAAGCAGCCCGGGCCGGTGAAGCCGGGGCCGGGTTCGCGGTGGTGGCCGACGAGGTCAAGAAACTGGCCATGAAAACCGCCCAGGAGGCCAACCATATTCAACAGTTGCTGGCCACCACGGTGGGCCGGATCACTTCCTGCGCCGGATCATTAAAGGACATCAACCAGGACTTCGACCATATCGTCGAGACCGCCACCACCATCGGCGACAAGAACGCGGCCATTACCGAAGCCACCGAACAGCAGGCCAAGGGCGTCCAGCAGATAACCCAGGCCACCAATGAAAACTCCGATGCCACCCAACGGATTGCCGCGGCGGCGGAAGAGTCCGCCGCCGCCTCCGAGGAGTTGAGCGCCCAGTCCGAGGAGCTGAAAAAGGTGGTGGCAGAGCTGGACAAGCTGGTTTTCGGCAGCAAGTCTCAGCAATCATCCGAGAACCACCAGGAAGAAAGCTGGAACGAAGACCAAGAGTGGGGTTGGGACGAAGAGCCGGCAGACAGCAGCCGGATCGATTACAAATCATGAATCATTGGCTTTAGTCGTCAACCTTCGGCTGCATCGCCTAAAAAAAGGCCCCGGACTATCCAGGCGGATGATCCGGGGCCTTTTTTTGCCCTCACCGGGCTTTTGTTCTAAGAAGCTTTGTTAAAATCGATCAGGAGATTTCCACCAGTTCGATATCAAAGTTCAGATCTTCTCCGGCCAGGGGCGGGTTGGCGTCCAGCTTGATCGATTCTTCGGCAACATCAACCACCTTGACCACCACATTCTCGCCGTTGGGGCCGCTCATCTGCAAGCGCTGATCCACCTCCGGTTCAAGATCCGGCGGCACCTGGCTGCGGGGAACATCGATGATCAGCTGATCCACCCGGGGGCCATAGGCCTTGTCCATGGGAATGGTCACGTTCTTGCTCTCACCTACTTCCATGCCGCTGACCGCCTCGTCAAAACCGGGGATCACTTCGCCACCGCCGATGGTAAAAGACAAGGGCTCGCGTTCTTCGGAGGAATCAAATACAGTACCGTCGGTCAACCTTCCGGTATACTTGATCTTGACGCTGTCGCCTGATTTAGCCTGAGTCATAAGTACTTCTCCTTTTTTAGGGTTCACGGCACCGCCCAACAGGTCGGTAACCGAAATATTGATGGACTCGCAAATACTGCAAAAACCGCCGCCCGGCAACGCCGGAACAACAAGCTACAAAGCGCACCCTGTGTGTGGTCGCAACTTTATGCGGCTACGACAATATTTCTGGCTACTATAACATATCGGCAACGGGAATCACACCCCCCCCGGCAGCAATGGTTCCCCCGGCCTCCGGCGTCGAAGAATCCGGATCAGGGCCTCTTCTATATCTTCGGTAGCAATGGGCTTTTCAATAAATTCGTGGACCCCCAGGCGGAAAGCCTCGGCCAGCACTTCCTCGTTCATGTATGCGGTCAACAGGATCGTTTGCGCTTCGGGTTGCAAGTCCTGCAGGACGCGCAAAAAATCCAGACCGTTCATGCCGGGCAGGCGAAAATCGGTGATAACCACGTCAAAATTCCGCATCTGAACCATTTGCAGGCCGTCTTCGGCACTGGCCCGGACTTCCAGGCGACAGCCTTCATTGGCAAAAAAAAGTTCCAGGGAATCGCGAATCAACTCGTCATCCTCGACCAACAGCAGGTTGAGGTGTTGCAGCATGGAAAAAAGATTGTCCCTGTTGTGGGCCAGCATCGTATCATCCTCGCAAAACAGCCCTTCAACGTCATAACGGCGCGACCATTTCCGATCCTGTTTCTTCTATAGTCAGATCATGGCATATTAAGTGCCGCTCTGTCATGTGTTTTTCCATCAGCCTCTTTCAGGATTCCGCCCCGGGCAGATAAATTCGAAAACTGGCCCCGCCCAGATCGCTGTCGCCGGTTTCCAGGCGGCCACCATGATCGTTGATGATCCGGTGACTGATATTGAGCCCGATCCCGGTACCCTCGGGTTTGGTGGTGTAAAATGGATCCAGAATCTTGTCCCTTGCCTGCGGGGGCAAGCCGGGGCCGCTGTCATCGATCCGGAGTTCCACCTCCCCTTCCCTGGCCCGGGTGGTCAGTCGCAACCGCCGCGGCTTTTGGCGCGGCAGGTCATTCATGGCCTCGACACTGTTGGTCAGCAGATTAAGCACCACCTGTTCAATCTGACCGGGGTCAATCAGGCAGGGGGGCAGCTCCGGGGCCAGGTCCCGGATAAGCTCAACCCGGTGCTTTTCCAAAAAAACCCCGGCCAGTACCAGGGCCGCGAGTACCGGTTCGTTGAGCGACAAAGGCTGGGGCCGAAGGTTGCCGGGCCTGGTGAAATCCATCACCCGCCTGATAACCTCCTCAATCTTACTGGAAGCTTTGGTCAGGCGGTGAAGGATCTCCTCCACCTTGTCCTTGTATTGGGGTTGATCGTGGATCCGGCGCAGGGTGGCCAGGGAAACATTGATCCCCGACAGCGGGTTGCGAATTTCGTGGGCAATCCCGGCGGCCACCCGGCCCAGGGAGGATAACCGGTCCTGAAGCCGGACCAGTTGCTCCAGTTCCTTGATCCGGGTGATTTCCATCATGCTGATCAAAAGGGTCTTGCGTCCTCGGAAATCAATGGGCCGAGCCCGGCAATACACCCAGACCAGGGCGGAATCTTCGTGCCGCCCGCCGGTATAGAGCCGAAAGTCCAGGTCCACCTGGGGTGCCTGGCCGGCGGTGATCAGCCGGTAACTTTCCCGCACCTTGTCCCGATCCTCGGGATGGACGGCGGCAAAATTCTCCAGATTAAAGGGCCGCGGCGGATCCCCAAGCAAACGCTGTTGTTCCGGGTTTTGAAAGATGATCTCACCGTCCTGGATCAACGAAATGCCCACCAGGGAGCTTTCCACCAGCTCCCGGAAACTCCGCTCACTGCTACTCAGCGCCTCTTCGGCCTGTTTGCGCTCGGTGATATTGATGGCGATTTCCATCCGCACTAGTCGGCCATCGAACCAGTGAATGGCCCGACCGATGGCCAGGTACCAGTTGTTGTTCCAGGGATTGCGATACTCCCGCACCACCGGCGGCCCGGGCTGCCCCTGGGAGTCCAGGAGCATCCGGTTGGTGCAAAGCAGGCAGGGCCCTTGCCGGTTGGCACCGGTTTTTTGGTAACACCTACCCCCCACCACCGAGGCGTCGAAACTGCCCCGGTCCCGGCCGGTCAGGGCCAGAACCTCGTGGGTTTCCATGTCCGCCACATACACCCCGCCGTCCACGGCCTGGAAGACGGCAAAAATCTCATCAAGCTGGCGCCGCAGCGCCGCTTCCGTCCGGCGCTGCTGCTCCTGCTGCCGCCGCCGGACCAGGCGCCGGCAATACCGGCGGCAGTACCAGGCGCCGCCGGCCCCCAACCCTCCCCCCACGAGGAAGGCGAACACCACCTCCGGGGTCATCAGAAACTCCCCATGCCGCTGAACTCCTGCCATGCCGCCCAGGCCGCCTTGAGGGGACGGTCTTCGGCGTAATGCTCATAGCCCACCAGATAATGCCCGTCCCGGTTATGCCATAAGCGGTGAAAAAAATCCCGGACCCCGGCCACCGCCGGATCCGTGGTTAAGGCCCGAATCTCCAGGCAGTTCTCCAGGTTGTAGCCGTTGAGATTACGCCGGGTCAGGTTGGCCGACCCGGCGATAATAACAGCCTGATTGGCAGAGGAAGCAGTCTTGCCGGCGGAAGCAAATTCAATCATGGTCAGCTTGGCGTGGAACTGTTCGCCATGGGTATTGAACCAGTTGATCTCCAGGTTGTCTCCACCCCGCTTCTTGAGCCGGGCCGCCATGCTCCGGTTGGGGATTCCGTGCTTGTCGAGTCCAAAGGCGTCCCGGCTGGGGTCCAGGATCAGCCGCACCTTTACCCCGCGCCGGGCGGCGGCGGCCAGGGCGGCCATGACCTGCCGCTGAGAGAGATAAAACTGCGCCACCCAGATCCGATCTCCCGCCGCGGTGGCGACAAGGGCCCGCATCAGGGCATCCTTGATGGCGTTTTCGGTGAGATGCCTGGCAACGGGATTATCAGCCGGTGCCGGCTCCCCGGCCCCGAAATCCTCCAGGACGGGAGCATCCGGCGCCAGGGGCGATTCCGGCGGCAGGGCGTCGGCGGGCAGATTGAAATCCAGCCCGGAAAAACGGGCGGTGGCCAGTTCCCCCACCGCCAGGTCGGCAATGATCTCCCCCCTGACCAGAAAAGCGATGTTATTGTGCCGGGCGGAAGCGTCATGGATATTACTCGAACTTACCAGGGCAGCCCGTTCGGTGATCAGCATCTTGCGATGATTGGCCTTGAAGTTGAGCAACCGCAGATAGGAGGCCAGGTTCATTTTAGGCCCGTCGGCGGCAAAAATATTGGGCAACCGCCCCCCGCCGCCGGGGCGGTACCACTGCAGCAGGGACCGCCACAGACCTGAATAAACGGGGTTGGAATCGGGCAGCCGGGTCAAATCCGCCATGACCACCTCGACCCCGTGGGCGGCCAGGCGCTCCAGATGGGGTTCAGGATAGGAACCGTAACCGGTGTTGACCTCATCGCTGATAAACAGCACCGGCAGCTTGGGCCGTCTCCGGCGGGCGGCGATCAGGGCTTCGGTGAAGCGGGCCACCGGTGATTCCAGGTCATCCCCCAAAAACTGCCGGCCGCCGATACCGTTAAAAAGAAAAATGTTGATAACAATAAAGCGCTCGGCCTGCTCGATCTCATCCAGCATGGTCGCCAGGATCCGCTGTTCAACGACCTGCCGGCCGTCGCGGGTGAAGGTAAGATCGTATAAAAATTCAACCCCGGGCGCCGTCCGCCACGGTCCTTGCTGGGCAAATCCCGACGGCGGCCGCCTGGTCAGGCCACGCACCACACCAAGGATCCAGATAACCAGCAAGCCGGCCAATAAAAACTTCATATACAACTCCCCGTACTTTTTTTCAGCTTGTTGCACCAGGCAGCTGATGTCAAGGGCCAAGATGGTGGACTTCACCCGACGTTATTCGATACAATGAAAGCCGATACCGCCGAGCCGTCTTACCGGATCACCGGTTATCTCGGCCGAAAAGACCTGAAAACAAAACTGTATTCAGTAACCGGAGAAACCCCATGGACCGTCTGCACCATTCCCTGGCCCGCTGCCATGATCGCCGCCTGTGCGACATCCTGGAAACAGCGGGCCGGGCCGCCATCGCCGCCGGCGAAATCCTGCGTAAACTGTACGCCACCCCTCTCAAAATCAGGCACAAGGGACGGATCGACCTGGTTACCGAGGCTGATCTCGCCGCTGAGAAGTCGATTATGCGGATCCTGCACGAATCCCACCCGGAGATCGCGGTGCTGGCCGAAGAATCCGCCGCCGCTTATCAGGAAATCAGCCGGGATACGGGCCGGGTAATCCCGGAAACCGCACCGGACAGCGGGCCGAACCTTAACGGCCCGCTCTGGGTTATCGACCCCCTCGACGGCACCACCAACTTCGCCCACAGCTACCCTTGGTTTGCCGTCTCCATCGGTTACATGGAAGAAGGCCGGTGCATGGCCGGGGTGATCTACAACCCCGTGCTCGAAGAATTTTTCTGCGCCGTGACCGGCGGCGGGGCCTGGCTCAACGGCCAGCCCATCCAGGTATCCCATGTTAAGGCCCTGGACCAGGCCCTGCTGGCCACCGGTTTCCCCTACACCATCGCCCAGCAAACCGATGTGGTGATGGCCCTGCTCCAAAAAATGCTGCCCCGGGCCCAGGGCGTAAGAAGGGCCGGGGCGGCGGCCCTGGACCTGGCCTATGTGGCCTGCGGCCGCCTGGACGGCTTCTGGGAAATCAACCTCAAGCCCTGGGACACGGCGGCCGGCATCGCCCTGCTCAACGAAGCCGGCGGCCGGGCCTCGGATTTCAGCGGCGGGGAATTCTCTCCTTTTAAACCGGAAATTCTTTCCTCCAACGGCCGGCTGCACGCGGCCATGCAGGAGATAGTCGCCAGCCCGTAAATGATTACGGCCTGCAGAGTCCAAGAGTGACGGCACCTGAACAGCAATAATCGAGAGGACCAAGCCATGATCACCGCTGCCCGCCCCATCCTGCTGCTGTTACTGCTGACCATGGCCGCCTGCGCCCCGGAATCCCGCCTGACCACAGCCGTGGTGGACCTGCCTCCCGAGGAAGGCACTTACAGCCTGATCCTGCACGGCTGCAACTACGGCAACGACCCTTACACCATCGCCTTTCTCTGGCCCGAAGATCAGCCCTACACCTTCGAACCCCACTCCCCCGCCTTCCAGTACCGCACCAGGGAGGGCCTGCCGGCCGGTGAGGCCATGGACCTGGCCCGGGATTTCGTAAACTGCAGCCCCCACTTTCGAAACGCCCGCCTCAGCGCCATTTATGACCGGGAAAACAGATTGATCGGCTATGAGCTGCGGCCCCTGTACGTCCAGCCCTCGCCCTTTCTCCGGCGGGACATCCTGAGGGTATACTACCGCCATCAGGAAGACCATAAAATCCGTATCAACATCATCACACTGCAAGATACAGACCACAATGACATGGACGATAACCGGTAATTTGTTTACCCTGTACCCGACACGGTTTCCCAACCCTGCCAAACCTTTTAGGGTCATTATGGCTGACAATCAGCGGGTAGCCCATCCTTTGCAGCCATCAATTGTTTGCTTGTTGTAGACGCGCGGCTCAGGTACACTTAAACTCAATTTCTGGCAATTGCCGCGAACAAGATGATATCATTGATAAAACCGTAACAGCGTGGAGCACGATTGGATGAATCCCAGCAACCAGGGCCGCACCACTGTCGCTTGGCGCGGCGTAGTAAAAATCGGTCTGGCCCTGCTTTTGGTGCCGGCCGCGGTAAGTGTAGCTCCAGCCCAGGATAATGTTGAACCGTTGCGGGAACGAATCGAGGCCCTGGAAGAGCAGATCCGGCAGCTTGAGGCCCAGCAGGACCGGACTTCCGGGGCGCCGGCGCCCATGCTGGAGACCGCGCCGCCAACCGGGGATGGACCCGGCGGCCCCGAGCCGGCAAATTCCCGGCAGACCGAGAGTCTCAGCGACGCGGTATTAAGCACCGAACGGGTTGCCGACGAAGCAGAAGCCGAACCCGCCGAGCCGCCGATTGATATCGGCGGCGCCCTGCGATTTAACTTGGGCTATCAGGATTTTGCCGACGCCTCCGAAAGCAAGCGGGGGGAAAGCGGCCTTGATCTTTTCCGGCTCAACGTTGAAGGGCGGCTGAGCAATATTATTATCTCGGCGGAGTATCGATATTACCCTTACATGCACACCATTCACCACGGCTGGCTGGGTTATGAATTCCAGGATGAAAGCCAGCTCCAGTTCGGCATCAACCAGGTACCATTTGGTCTTCTGCCCTATGCCGCCCACAACTTCTGGTTCGGAGTGCCCTACCATGTGGGCCTGGCCGATGACTACGACATGGGGATTAAATATCAGCGCTCCAACGGACCCTGGAGCATTCACCTGGCATTTTATAAAAACGAAGAGCTCAATGATCCCACCAACCTGAACCGTTATTCCTTTGACCTGGTCCGGGTCCGGGTGGATGAGCAGGAAAACGAGCAGGTCAACCAGTTAAACACCCGGCTGGCCTACACCTTCGGTGCCGGCACCGACTGTGAAGTGGAAGTGGGCGGCTCCGGCCAATACAGCGAACTGTACAACCACGAAACCGACAGAAGCGGCGACCATTGGGCCGCCGCGACGCACATTGACAGCCGCTGCGGCCGCTGGAACTTGCAACTGCAGGGGCTGCGATACAGCTATGACCCTTCCAACCCTCCCGGGGTAAGTGACGATGTGGTGCGGGTGGGGGCCTTTGCCACCAGCTACGATATCGCCAGCGAGGCCGACATCCTGGTCGCCAACCTGGCCTACAACTTCGAGCCCCCTTGGGAGCAGATCGACCAGATCATCTGCTATAACGATTATTCACGCCTGTACAAGGACATCGACGGTGCCGTCGATTCCCAGATCAACACCCTGGGCTGCGCGGTGGGCAGCGGTCCGCTGTTTACCTATATCGACTGGATTTATGCCAATAACATGCCTTTTTTTGGCGAAAATGTCTCCATGGGACACGGTGGCGTGGATGAATGGCGCGGCCGTCTTAACATCAATGTCGGTTTTTACTGGTGAGCCTGATGATCAAGCGTCTTATTGCTCAGTTCAGCATCGTCGTCGCCTTCTGCCTGGCAGCTTTGCCGGCAATATCCCAGGAGCAGCTCAACGTGGTTTCCTGGGATGGCTCCTATGTCAAGAGTCAGATTCTCGGCTTTATTCGCCCCTATGAAGAAGCCACCGGGGTGCGGGTCAACGTGATCCATTACAGCGGCGGCATCGAGGAGATTCGGCAACAGGTGCGGGCCTGGAACGTGCAATGGGATGTGGTGGATTTCGAGCTTTTTGATGCCATTCGCGCCTGTGAAGAAGGGCTGCTGATGGAGATTGATCACGATGCCCTGCCGCCGGCCCCCGATGGCACACCGGCCGGGGAAGATTTTCTCCGGGGCAGCCTGACTCCATGCGGGGTGGGCAATGTGGTGGGCTCCACGGTGATCAGTTACAATAAGGAATTTCTGGATAAACACCCCAGCAACATCAAGGATTTTTTCAATCTCCGAGAATTTCCCGGCCGCCGGGGCATGCGCCGTTCCCCCCAGGGCAACCTGGAGTGGGCCTTAATTGCCGACGGCGTTGAGCGTGACCGGGTCTACGAGGTTCTGTCCACCAGCCAGGGGGTTGATCGCGCCTTTGACGTGCTTACCCGGATCAAACCCTACATCGACTGGTGGCGTACCGGCGAAGAGGCCCTGCGAATGCTGGAAACCGAGCAGGTTGCCATGACTTCCATCTACAGCGGCCGCATTTACGATGCGGTTCAGCGCGGGGAACCCCTGGAAATTCTGTGGGACCACCAGCTCTGGGTTTACGATGTCTGGGGTATTCCCAAACACGGCCGCAATACCGAGCTGGCCATGGATTTCATTAAATTCGCCACTTCCACCCAGAGCCTGGCCCGGCAGGCCAACCTTATTCCTTACGGCCCCGTGCGCAAATCCTCCCTGGAACTGATCGACCCGGACATGCTGCCCATGCTGCCCACCGCGGAGCGCAACCTGGCCACCGCCATCGAGCTGGATGCCGAGTGGTGGTCGGAAAACCTGGGACGGCTGAGCCAACGGTTTGAGCGCTGGCTCCAGCGGCCGGTAATGGTGCCGAGACGGCTGCCCCGGTGATGTGATCAGCTAAACAGCCGGCGGCAAAGCCATGGCTGCCCAGCTCAAATTAACAGATGCGGGGCAGCAGTTCGCCGGTGGGCAGGTCGATGATCCGGTGGGTGCCCAGGGGGGTGCGCAGGGCCACCAGGCCGGGATTTTCCGCCCCGACCTCACCGATGATCGCGGCCCGCCGGCCCAGGGGATGGGCCCGCATGGCCCGCAATACCGACTCGGCGGCCTCCGGGGCCACCACCGCCAGCAATTTACCCTCGTTGGCCACAAAAAGGGGATCGATCCCCAGGATTTCACAGGCCCCCCGCACCGGAGCGGCCACCGGCAGGGTTTCTTCGTCGATCACGATCCCGGCCCGGGAGGCCCGGGCCATCTCCGTCAGCACCGCCGCCACGCCGCCCCGGGTAGGGTCGCGCATGGCCCGCAGGGCTGGCCGGGGATGATCCCCGGCGGTGGGGTCCGGCTGGGGCGGCAACCCGGCGGCGGTCATGATTGCGGCGGTCAGTTCATGCAGAGCCGCGGTGTCGCTGGCCAGTGGTTCGACAAAACTCAGGCCCTGGCGGCAGCTCATGATCGCCATGCCGTGGTCGGCCATGGTGCCGGAGATAATGATCTTGTCCCCGGGCCGCAAACTGGCGGCGGAAAGCTCAACTCCGGCGGGGACCGCGCCAATCCCGCTGGTATTGATAAAAATCTTATCGCAACTCCCCCGCCCCACCACCTTGGTATCGCCGGTCACCACCCGGACCCCGGCGGCCGCCGCGGCCTCGCCCATGGCGCCGACCACCCGGCGCAAATCCTCCAGGGGCAGGCCCTCCTCGATGATCAGCGCCACCGACAGGTAAAGGGGGCGGGCGCCGCCCATGGCCAGATCGTTGACGGTGCCGTTGACGGCCAGCTCACCGATGCTGCCGCCGGGAAAAAACAGGGGATCAACCACAAAGGAATCGGTGGTGAAGGCCAGGCGCTCACCCGGCGCCAGCTGCAAGTCCAGCACCGCCTGATCCTCCAGGCGGGAGAGCACCGGGTCGGCAAAGGCCGGCACCAGGGTCTGCTCAATCAGCTCGGCAGCCAGCCGGCTGCCCCCACCATGGGCCAACTGCACGCCGGCATCGGACGCCGCCAGCGGCGGACAGGAAAAATTCTCCGGTTTAATCTGTGACGACATCAAGACACCCTGGTAAAATTTAAAATAAAAGAACTCCACAGCCCGGCCCCAGGTGCCTTAAACGTTCAGCAGTGCCGCAGGTTGCGGTGAGCGGCACGGCGCCGCGTACATCAGTACGCAAGCCGGGCCGATCGCCGCAAGATGCGGTGCTGCTGAACGTTTAAGGGCGGTGCATGTAGGCCGCGCAGGCCCCCTCGTTGGAAACCATGGTCGCCCCCAGGGGGTTGGCCGGGGTACACTCCCGGCCAAAGGCCGGGCACTGGGGCGGTTTTTGCTCGCCGCGCAGAATCGCCCCGCTGATGCACATGGTTGCTTCCCGGCCCTCGATCCCTTCCAGTTCAAACTTGTTTTCGGCGTCGTAGGCGGCAAATTCCGGACGCAACCGCAGACCGCTGGCGGGAATCTCCCCCAGGCCGCGCCAGTTGCGGTCACAGACCTCGAAAACCTGCTCCACCGCTCGCCGGGCCGCCGGGTTACCCTCGGGACGTACCGAGCGACGGTATTCGTTTTCCACCCCGGCCCGGCCTTCCTCCAGCTGGCGCACCAGCAGCAGAAGGGCGGCCAGAATATCCACCGGCTCGAACCCGGCGGGCACCATGGGCACCCGGTAGCGGGCGGCGATGGCTTCATAGGCCTCAAGGCCTTCCACGGTGCAAACATGGCCCGGCGCCAGAAAGGCCTGGATGCGGTTGTCCGGGGCCGCCAGCAAGGCGCTGATGGCCGGCGGCACCAGGACATGGCTGACCAGCAGGCTGAAGTTGGTCAACCCCAGGCGAGCGGCCTGCTGCACCGCCAGGGCATTGCCGGGGGCGGTGGTTTCAAAGCCCACGGCGAAAAACACCACCTGCCGGTCGGGGTTTTCCGCCGCCAGGTTGACCGCTTCCAGGGGGGAATAGACCGGCCGGACATCACCGCCCCGGGCGCGGATCTGGGCCAGACTCTCCCGGCTGCCCGGCACCCGCAGCATGTCGCCGAAGCTGGTGAAAACCACCCCGGGCCGCCGGGCCAGGGCCAGGGCCTTATCGATAAGGGCCACCGGGGTAACGCAGACCGGGCAGCCCGGCCCGTGCACCAGTTCAAGCTGCTCGGGCAGAAGCAGGTCGATGCCATGGCGGATGATGGCGTGGGTATGCCCCCCGCAGATCTCCATGATCACCCAGCGCCCCCTGGCAACCTCGGCGATTTCCGCCAGCAGACGCCGGGCCAGGACCGGATCCCGGTATTCATCCAGGTGTTTGAACATTGCCCGCCCCTTTCAGTCCTCGTCTCCGGCATCGGCCAGAGGACGGCCGAAAAGATCGACCCCTTCGCGGGCCGCCGCCTCCTGGAGTTCCCGCCAGGCTTCAAAGCTTTTGGCCGCCTCCTCTTCATCCAGGATGGAAAGGGCAAAGCCGGCGTGGACCACGGTATACTCACCCACCCTGATCTCCGGCACGTATTCCAGACAGGCCCG
>LKMJ01003682.1_pt1 | contig 14328 bp, 14 predicted proteins | sample 643391 | NCBI WGS metagenome assembly LKMJ01 (sample SAMN04112250, study PRJNA286221) | soda lake metagenome | biome: soda lake; feature: Kulunda Steppe; material: water; isolation source: sample PL-Br10 brine of Picturesque Lake | place: Russia: Kulunda steppe | collected 2010-07
GAGAACGTGTAGGGAAGGATAAGGGTATCAGAGGCTCCTCAGTCTCATCGCGGGCAACCTGTTGTCTGCTTGGTGTACACTGTCGCTGTCCGCAGCCAGTCCACACACCCTATTTGCTCAAATACCGTTATGGTATTAGTTATGATCATGCCACGAGTCTAGTTTGGATGCAGCAGTCTCTCGGCGTGACAACATCCTCAGCACCTGATTTGATTGATTTTTTGATGTTGTCAAAAAAAAAGCTCCAGTGCCTCCAATGGATAGCCCTAGGAAAATCAGCAAATCGTTTTGCAAATTTCCTTCTCAAGTAGCGCAATTCCAAGCTAGGGCAAAGGAAAAGGACATGCTTCAAGAAAAAGTTTTCGTCCTGGAAATAATGCAAGTCACGTTTGTCAGAGTGCTTATTGTGGATTCGCAAACATCGGCTCAACTCTCAGCCTGGGATGGGTTAGCCCAAGCAGAAGCGAGCAATGTTTACACAAGCGAAAACGAGCAATGCTACGAAGCTCATGCCTACTCAGTTTCAGCTGTAGGCATCTACTACTAGTAGTACTACCCAGTTGGCAGCAAATGGGGAGGGCCCATTGCAGTGCTCGGCTTGAGAGGCGAGGCCATCCATGCAAGATAAATAGCCAGTTTGTAAGCGTGTGTTCTATGTTCTATGCCATCCAATTCCCTTCATACCACACGCAACCGCTCACGCAGATAAGCCACGAAGTCTTGTGATGGAAGGGGGATAGCAGCCTTAATTCAATTGTTCTATTTTTCCTTTATGATTTACTAAATTTTGCAATACCTCGCTCCACACTTTCCCAAACTGATGGCGAGAAACTGCTGTTTCGCCTGTAGGGCAAATGTATCACAATCAATCACATCTACGATTGTATTCTGCCTGTGCCATAAATCTCTGATGTTGTGCGAAGGCAATTTCTGCACTCAGCCTTATGTCCTTAGTAAACATGAGTACTATGTATAAAAGCCATGGAAAGAGTACTTGCAGTCTTATAAGAGGTAACCCTTCCAGCTAATTTAGCGCAACGCACCTATTACAAGGTTTCAATTCAGTCATGAAGAGAACTTAACCTGATAACTCCACTGTCTACATGATTTTCCAACCCAACCACTGTTTGCATGCAGAAGTTGGGTCCTCTGCCAGAGTTTTTTTTTGAATCTTCATCTTCCTGCAAATCATCGCTTGTTAGTCATTAAATTTGTGGCCTGTTTCAGTCTACGGTAGGGCCCTTATAAGTTTGAAAGTCATAATAATGGATCTTCCCTACATACGCTGCCATCAATCGAGCTGATCTCAATCGAATTGCGAGGATATTTCTTGCAAATGTTCTTTTGGGAACCGCCATTTAAAAAGCAGACAACCTGCCAAGTTGAGGGCATGTACCAGTCCACTTAAACTCCGCCAAGCCACCATCAATGACTATGCTGTATGCTCTTTCAGCCACATCATTATTTCGTCCAGGAGACTATTGTATAAAAATAAGAACAAACTAATGTGGAGCTACAAGTAAATCTCACAATGAGTGAGGATCATCTGCAAGGAATTAACCCTGTCATCATGTTGCCTATTGTGTTCCATTCCCATATGGAAGTCAGCTACATGATCAGACCAGGCCATACCTCTCCTGGGGGATGCATGCGATGAATGCACCTGACGTATGCCAACACAATCATACCTACTGGCATATCGGTAATTTCTTACATTCCTATGTTGGTCGACTAGTGCAGCTTTTGAGGCTGCCTACAACACTTGTATTGGAGTGCAATACCTTAGATCAGCATCCTTTGGCTCTCCTTGTGAGGCATCTCCTCAAATGTTGAATTGCTTTGCAGCAAATGCACGGGTGGCGATCCCAAATTGGATGCCATCCGAGATCGTACTGGCAATGAACCTGCATAAGAGTGTGCAGACACAAAATCATAAACACACATCATGTTTTGATGGGTCTTCTGTCAAGATCACTGGTGATTTGCAAGCGGAACACAATAGTCAGCCCACAAGGTAGATACTTATCTGGGGACAGAAAGAAAAGTTTAAATTGGGCATCCGAAAATATTTTGCGCCGCCAGGAACGCTCAAATATCTGTTGTGCTGTCAGGAAAATCCTAGGTGGGTCTTGCACTCTTGCTAAGGTGTAATCTGAGCCAGGTCCTACTCTGTCTTTTGGCTAAACAGGAAAAACAGGTGCATGCCACGAAAAAAAGTGCGTTTTCCCTTTTAGGTCTTTATTTACATGCAAGTGAGTGTGTGATCCTCCCTTGCACAATTGTGCTTGTGCTCCCTTGTGCCTGATTATCATTACAGCCATTGATGTTGCAGTTAAATATTTTTAATAAACTTACGTCCCCAAAGGCTTGAAAAGGCTTTCATGGGTCCAGCGTAGCAAAGGTACACCAAATAGCTGGTCAGTTGATGTGATAATCACCAGTTCCTGCATAGATCCAATGTTGCTACATACTTGCTTATTATCCAGCAGCCTCTCTGCCAGCTCTGGAAGCACACATCTGATTGTCCAAGCATTTTATCACAGAAACATGGTAGTTTCCTGTGTTGTCAGCGACTGTGCTGAGAACACAACAATCCCCTGCTCCTGACACCTTGCAAACAAAACAAATAGGCCAGCAGTATCATGACTCATGACTCATGAGGTTAAAGAGCTTGGAGTTTTACTGATCCACCTTGATGAGCAGTCCCTGGTCGGGCTCCTTAGCAAACTTCAAACCGACCACAGTTGGTGCAGAAAATTCTGGCAAGATCCATCCACGCAGTGGAATGCGCGGCCTGAAGAACTGAAGGGAGGAAGCATGCTAGAAAGATTCAAGCAAAAAGTAAAGCAGGTAGGTTTGCGAGTACGCGATGCACAACTACTGCTTTGCAGAGAAAACCATTCACATGCTGACCATCGATTTCCTTGCACCTATGCCCTGCACCCACCTGGTCAACTAGAGCAACAACCCCGAGCTTGGTCGCATCAAAGTAAACATTGTGCACCTGAAGATTCAAGGTCTAAACTGGATTAGGCGTTGATATGGATTACAGGCGAGCAGCCACAATTGAGGCAGCAATCAGCAGCAGCAGCAATTCTGCCCATGGCCATGTCTACTCGCATTAAGCCAGTTATGCCAACCCTGGAGCACAGCAGAAAGGAGGCTTAAATACCTTGTGCCTTGTGTCAAACAGAGTAGCGTTGGTCTGCAAAATCTTCCAAATTTCCCACCGTCCTTCTGCCTGCGCAAGGCATGGCCGGAGAAAAATACATGTAACCCTACTAATTTAGCTAGCAAAGTGTCCAACTCAATTCATTTACCTATGACAGAGAGGAAAGCAATTGCAAATTACATGGTCTGACCATGCATATGCAATAAACCTGACATATGCACATGACCGGCTGCCTGCTTCACACCTTCAGACCTTGTGGACTCACACCTGATCTGGATAGTTCTAGGATAGCACAGCTGCGTACCTTGACAAGCTGGTGATCCAAGGTTGCGTATGGGTGCAGGTGTCTGTACACAGTCGCCTTTAATTCCACTGGGTCTGGCGAAAGCAGCCCTTGGATGACCTGTGCATGCGTGGTCATAAATGTTATAAACCCAATGTATCATGCTGTTGAGTGCCCTGCTGCATCATTTACACCGTGTGCATCGTTCACAGTATGTGATGTAAACAGGTCACCGTTGGTCGTCGCATAACTATGATCTTAATCACACATTTCAACACAATGCCCCCGCCCTACTCGTGCATAACGCACCGCTCGCACTTGATTGTCGTCTATTTGCTCGACCTTCGTCAGCGGGGGAGGACTCCGCATCGGCATCTCCGTAATAAAAAAGTTATGTTTGTAAAAGATGACAAGTATTTACAGGATCGACCATAAATTCAATCCAATGTTTTGCCGGGCCAACCGAATGCGGCTTGCGGGAAAGAGCGGGAGGCTAGCCACACGAGCGTACCTAGAAGTGATTCCATACAACCATTTTGTGTCGCGTGTGGGAGTGAGTCACAACAACGGAGTTTCAGAGACTCCAGAGGTGCAGATCACGCAGTTTGACAGGTCTTGCTCATGGCCCATGCATTTTCATTGAGTGCTACTTCATGTTGAAGCTCCACTCTGATATGTGCTGGTGCAGATGCCTGAGCCGCCCCTGAACCCTACTCATGAGCCGGAAGTCAAGGCCTGGGATGAGGGATCAACGATTGAGATGCCCTGTCCACCGACGACGCCGTTGGGTGCGTTGTGCATGCCCAGATCACTGGTGCAGCATGAACAAAGGATTGGTGCTCCGGGTCACAGCAGGCAAAGGATGCTGGAGGAGTGCTTGTGTGAGAGTGTCCATACCACTGACTGCGGAATGGACTTAATTTGTGCCTACACTGGCGCCTTCTTTGCGCATGCAAGCAGGTCAGCCTGAGATGCCCCTCCCGCCAAGAGGCAGAGGATCCCAGCCTGAGGCCCCAGAGATGCCTTTCCCCACAGGAAACAGAGACGTTCTGGACCAGCAGCGGCAGCAGCAGCAGCAGCAGCAGCAGACGCTCTTCCAAACTGTCTTGAGCATGCTCTTCGCTAGAAAGGGGTATTCATCAGGTGCAGCAATGGCGTCAGGCCGCACATTCCCAGAGCCGCCGCTCCCTCCTGGCCCCCACCCCAAGATACCTCTGCACGGCCAGGTGCTGCCTAGGGTTGCCTTTGTACCTCTTGGGACATGATGCAAAAAGGCGGCATCTCAGGAGGCGTCCTTTCAAGTTTATTCTGTTGTGTGCACCTGGACTCCTGCAGGGTGTTAGTAAAGCAGGGTGTCACAGCCCGTTGAAAGTAAGACTGCGCGGTTTGTGTCTGTGCTAGTTGTCAGGTTATGAACTAATGTCAAGACGCATTGCCCTAGAATGCCAAGCCAGAACTTGCAGCTCGCCGCGCAACGAGATACCAGGCTTATGATAATTGAGGATGCAAGACAGCTGTACGGCATGGGGGTCCCTGCTTGCTTCCCAAGTCCAATTCCAAGCATCCAGCACCCCTGCTGCACGCCTACGTCCAATCCGCGCAGGAAGCCCCTCCTGATGCACCTGCCCCGGATGTAGTGTCCATACCAGGCGCTGGGCGCCCCCGCCACCCACCCACGCCTGACATCATACCGCCCCCGCACCTGCCCCCCGACATCTCACCCCCGCATGTGCGCCCTGACATCCCTGACATGATACCCCCTGGTCCCGACATGGTGCGTCATCCCCTCTGGGGGCCGTGCTTGGCTTGGCATGCAGGGAAGGGTAGCTGCTGAGGACTGCAGCTGCCACACACCCCTGAGATGCTGCTGCTTGGTGCATGGCCGGGCCTGCGCGACAGAGGAAGGGGCTGATACACGGTTTCCTGCAGGCTGACCGGAGGGCGTGTGGTTCAGGCTCTTCTATTCTGATGCAGATCGTTATCCAGAGGGGGCCATTGCTGCATGGCCAATGAGTTGAAGCATGTCCTGTGGCCAATGAGCTCAAAAAGCATGCCGTGTGGCCTACAAGGCTGTTCTAAGCACAAAATGCTGGTCAAGGTGGGTGTGGGCTGGCTTTTCTTGTTCTAAGGCAGTAAGTTAAAGCATTCACGCTTCCCACATAGTTTCCATGCTTTGCAGGCGGGCATGTCTTGCTATCCCACTCTAGGCACCTGATTTGCAATTAGCCTGGCTGCTTTAATGAGATCCTCTGCTATCGCTTGTTCCTTTATTCCTGGAAGCATTCCATGAACACAACTGTGCATCCCTTTCCTTATTGCACCCTCTTTACCCTTCAGGTCCCCCCACTTGACATCCCTGACATTCCTCCAGCTCCCGCAGACACGCCTCCAGGTGGTTTACCAGGCCGCTTGCCTGGTGATGACCTTCCAGGTATGAGAAGGGGGCTGCCTGGTGCGTGTGCCAGCCGCAAACCGCTCAGGTGAACAAGGTCCTTAATTTGTATACTTTTGGATGTTTAACGCGCAAATGCCCACCCTTCCAGACAATCATTGTATCTCTACCAGGCTCCCTATCCCCTGCGTGTTTATACTCCTGTTGATCTCCAGGTGTCCCTGAGAGCCCAGACTACCCAGGTGGTGATATCATTTATCCGGATGGGACAGAGGGCGCTCCGTCCCCAGCAATCATGTGATGCATGCCTTTTGCAGATAGACATTCAAGCTAGGGTTCAAGTTGCTTGTTCATGGATTGCCTTTCATGTGGATCCTCCACGATATGACATCGTGCAAAATTTCTGATTGTGTACCCATCCCAAAGAAAGCAAATTTTGTTGGGACTGATTCAGAGTAGAAACCCAGGTCATAGTAAGCTTGATCTAACCTCTAAGTGCTTTCTTTTGCCAAAGCAAAAAGTGGTTGATCATCAGTGCAATGCTAAGGACTGCATATATAGCTGGAGTTTCTATACTGAGCATGTGCATGCATTAGTTGGCTCCGAGCGATAAGGATAGAGGGGAAGACAAAATTGTTTTTCAAACATTCAAGTAGGTGCCCCATTCAACAGCAATGATCATTGTGGCTGATTGTGTCTTCCATCTTTGCTTTAAGACATGTGCCATCAGGATGTCTGCAACCGATTTAAAAACAGTTCAAATTTGAACCTCTGCACTCCTCTCATTGGGATCTTATCAGACTAGTAATTAACATATCACAATGCCATCAGGAGAATCCACTATCAGACTAGTAATGAACACGTCAGACTAGGAATGAACATGTCACAATGCCATCCTTGTTAGATAAAAACAGTCGCTGTTCTACAGTAGACAGGATGCATCTTGGTGCATCTTGGTGCATCTCAAGCCAAGAGACTTCCTAAGACCCAAATGCATTCAGTAAGGCTTCTCAAGCCTGTATGTCACAGCTTGGGACCATGGGAGCTTTTAGCCGCATGCCTATAGGTTGGTGTTAGAAACACTGAACCAAAACCTGGTGCATTTGACAATCCATAGTCAGTATTAAGTTGTAGTCCGACTCCGTGTGAGTCACACGCTTTACAGCTTAATCAAGTTGGTTACTGACTTGCACTGCAGTTAGCCACTTGCATTTCTGGCTTACTTAGTAGTGATAACTGAGGTTCTCAATCTTGGTAATTCATATTTCATTAATTGTTGAGGCACCGCCTCGATAGTCTTGGCAAGACTAAAAAAACAGCCGTCCAATTGCTAACTTTATAAGAACTATTGGGAACTAGGCCCCAGAGAGGGCAAGCGGTGGTCAGGTTACTGGCCTGATAGGCTTAAGCCAAGCCACCCTCACTCCGGATGAGTAGTCGGCATGCATCATACATGCCGCCTAAATGGATTTGTAATACTTCAAGGTGAATTGGCCTTAAGGCAATCAGCTATCTCACAGAAAGTGATTTAGACTTCCTACAAGTGAGTCTGCTGGCAAATCAACATAGTACTCATTTGATGTCATATAATGGTGCCCTCTTTCCCTTTATTGATGTATGGACTTAGTGGATAGTCTGGATGTGCTCTACTTACATGCTGGCAGTGGACCGAGAGCAGAGCAATGCGCCTTTCTGGCTGAGAGACAGCCCCCAATGCAGGCCTTGCCATTTCAAGTGAATGCGTGTTTGGAGGATCTGGTCCCTGATAAATCATTTGTCCACAGGTTGTGTAGTTTTTCTTTTTCTTGTTCACAGGCTTTAGCATGCACAACTATGCTTCAGAGCTGGAACAGAGGTTTATATAAGTGCGCAAATTACTTTGAAGTACCAAGATGAGCTTAATAACACCCTAACCAATTATTTCTATTGTAACTTTGTTACTGTATGTTACTGTTTGTTACTGTAAAGAAATCAGCAGGCATTTGGGCATCATGATATGGGTTGTTGATATCATATTGATTGCATAAGTAGGTCGTCCCTACCACTGGACCATCCCAAACATGGCCAATTTACTTGTCTGCCCCCTTGCTAGCCCCATTCCCAGACCCATTTATGCACAACATCATGTTACATGATGTACCCATATCGTAAGCTTTGATCTATGTAAAAAAGGTGGGGGCGCGGTCTGCGCGCCATTGGCCACTCTAGCACCATTCTGGCGGGAAAATGGTACTTCCCCAAACTTACCCCAATCCCTGCTCCAATCCTACCTCTTTCCAGAAGTTTTGCTGATTTCTTTCAGCTGCTTTTGCATAATTAGTTGATACTGATAAGTTGGATTTGAGGGAAGGGGTCGGAAAGGTGTATTTTGTGGGTGACCCTGTCTCGATGTGGGTGCCAGAACAGGAAATGCGATTTCTTTGCAGCGTCTACATGTCTTTCAAGCCGGACCAAGCCTGAGGTTTGCGGGGAGAAAAAAGGTATCTAAACAGAATTGAGGCCAATCGAAGGTGTGTGTGGAAAGTGGTGGGCCAACATATTTCCGGACATCTGCCTCCTTTACGCTCAGCGGCAGAGCTTCCCACGCTCGAATCTACACAGGATGTACGGGGTTTTAACACATGTGATGGCTTCTTGAGCTCAGAATTCGGGACTGTGTGTGGCAAACAGCGTGCACCCTCAGGGGAGAGCTTCCAATCTGACATACTACGTCAGGTCACCAACTACGGTAGTACATTTTTCCCGAAATCGCCTCAAAGGTGGAAGCTCCACCCACCTCACCAATTTTGACCACGAGAGAACCATCAGAATTAAAAAAATACAAGCTATAATGGTGCGCTCAGGTCAGGAAACGGTGCGGTGGCTGCAAAGTTATGCCTTGAGAGGCAAATTCAGCCACATTTGCCTTAGAAAGTTGCGACCAAACAAATCAGGGCTTGCAAATGTTTGTACACCGTTCATGCCCGCATCAGTCTTCATGACAGCCGTAACTGACATAAAAATACTGGGTACCCGTGAAAATTGATGAATGGGGCATCTAAAATACTCATGTACATAAGCAAGCTATGCCAGGCAACTTGGCTGCCTACCTTCACGGGAGATGATCTGCTGCCTGTGCGTGAAGTAGAGGGATCCTTCTGTTGACTTCAGAAGTGCAGCTTGGTTGCAATTGCGATAAATGCTAGCATACAAGGCTGTGGCTCTCTTTGTCGGTTTGTATATACAGTAGAGATACCAGGTCTCAAATGAAATACCACTGGCAGAGATACTACATCTGACAGGTAAAGATAGTTGCACACCAGTAAGGAGCAATTTATTTACTCCTCCATGTACCTGAAACCAAGTTCTACATGTGTTGAAGCGTGTGTTTCTCACAACATCCACCGCTCTTACCCACACTCTTGTTCCCATCATTCAAATGTATTCAGCATCTAGTACACTTCAGCACACCCTCAGCAATAGCATTTGGAGGAGGAAGGCAGCCGCATGCCATGGTAGCAGCACTGGATTAGCTCTCACTCACGTCGCAGTACAAAATGAGCAAAAATGAAGAAATGGGCTCCCACAAAAACCACAAAAGCTGAAATGTTAATGTAGAAGGTGCCTATGTGGCTTTTTGGAGCACTTTACGGGTAAGAGGCAAGTCTAGGGACATCATGCAATCAACGCCCACCAGCTTTAATCTGTCATCGTAAACCTCCATGTGGCCTGTGGATCAAGAGTTAGTTCAAGGAAGAAAAAGAGGAGGATAAGCTCCAGTGTCAAACCAGCATCTATCAGAGATATTCACAGGTGAAATTTGGGCGGGATGCTAGGCTTCGACGAGCAGGAGGCATTTCTGTAAGCAATCCATTTTAATGACTTAGACATAATGTCTTCTGGGCATAAGACAGTTTCTGCATGCAAATAATCAAGCGTACCATAGCAATCTCTGTCAGGTGGAGTCTCCAGCATTGAGGGCAGGACCAAATGGTGTATACCCCACTCATCCCTGCAAAATCACTAGTTGTGTTGGGTTACATCATTCATAACCTTCATGTGTCCGCATAGGGAAGAAGTATGAAAGTGCATGTGCCAGCCTGGTCTAGCTCAATTGTGCCCTTAAAAAGCCACTGTCGATCGTGGGAAGGCTGCTTCATTTTGGTATACAGGCCTGATAGGCTTTAGCTAAGTTGCCCTTGTTTGGCAGTGGCACAGCGATAACTAGGGATCGGTTTTTGCTTCAAGCGCTTACAATATTTTGAGGTAGAGTGCCAGTGGTACAGTGCGTGCCAATAATGTAACTCAAAACTCTCACCCCTGGGCCCCTGAGAAGTATGGATAATGATGGCGGACACCATTGATGGAGACGAGCCATGGATGAAAACGGGGACAGATGGCATGCGGCCCAATGTCCAGGGCAGAGCCACCCCTGCAGACCTTAATAAGACCTTAATAAGACCCATGTCCAGGGCAGAGCCACCCCTGCAGATCTTAATTAGAAGATGACAGCAGGTCCCCTCAGGGAGTGGGTTCACAGTAAAAATCAAGCCTAAGTGTGGGTGATGCATGTTTGAGGGGTGCAAATGTTGCAAAGCCAACCTCAGCCCTGCGAACCCCTCGACAACAATGCAACGCCACAACTGCACGCGGAAAGCACTGAAGCAGCAAAGTTCGCACGAGCCCCAAGAAGCGCGCCAGGGAGGAGGAGGAGGAGAACAAGGTGGAATAGGTAGACTGTGTCGGCAGCTGGTGGCCAAGAAGCAGCACATCAAGTCCTTCTCAGATAGCTCCACTGCACAGCACAGGCACTTCCGTTGCCTCATGGCCATTCACATCATTAAGGAAGAGGTCCCCTTCATCAAGCTGGACTACCAATTGGTCTGCATGGGGGCATACATATGACTGCTTGCGCAACCACCTCTGCAGCAAGGTAGCTGAGGAAATGGGGCATGTGAAGGCAAGCATACCCAAGGGTTGGTATATGTAGTTGGCAGCATTGGAGAGCAGACAGCAGAGGAAAGCAGTCAGCTTTGGGCAGCAATTAGCACATGAGAGTTGACAGCTAGGGAGTGTCTTGGAACACTAGTGAGTTTTTCAGATCATGATGCACCCAATTCGAAGGGCCAACATGCCAAAATTTTGAGGTAGAACCACTAGGACTTTTGGGCCCCTGAGGCAGCATTCTAAGGGGACATCCAGAGCTGTCCCAATTGCAAGGGGAATTGAGGAATTAGGGGCTAAGGGTTAGACAAAGTTTTCAACACTGGATTTTAAATTAAATAATCAGGGTTACAATTCAGCGCTTGATTGGGTCAAACGTTTACAATACCGGACAATTTTTTGGTCAAACCCATTAATTGCACATGATTTGAAATATTGCTTAAGTGCCAGATATAGCGTTATAACCGGTTACCAGGGGCCGTCAACAGAAGTATCATTCATTTTCTGTTTTGTGGGCATTGTACGGGATGCTGAGCCTCCCCTCCACTTTTGATGCCGAGATTTGAAGTGCAAGGTGGAGTTCTAGCAGATATAGCAGCTGAAATATAGCAAAAAATAGCGCTATATGCCGATCCCTAGCTAATGGAAAGCAGGCACAGTTGGTGCTCTTACCTTACATAGCCGTTCTGATGTGCCTGCACAAGAATGTCAAAAGGAGGAAAAGATGTGCCACAAAGTGTCGGGTTTTAAGGATCCAGCTCACTCTCGGTCAGACAATGTGTTTGTTTAGCAGTGATAGCAATCTCATTTTGCTCTCCACATTGGGGTGGTTGCTGTGCAGGAAGGTGATGGTTCTACCATATTTTTTAGCACACACAGGCACAAAGCAGGAAGGTGATTAATATTACAGGTGGTACACAGGCTCGTGAAAGGTGAGTTCACCAACTTGCAACTCACATGGCCTGCAAATGATGCGGAGACACAGCTAGACTCCCTCATAACATCTAGCAGCTCCTGCAAACATCCAGGAGATCTCAAAAAGTTCCAGCCGCGTGAGTGATCGATCCTTGCTGGCTTGCGTGAAGTCTGGTCAATGTGCTTATATAAGTGGTGGAATGCGGAAGAAGCATTGCACATGCACCTGCTTCACATGTTCACCTGGTAGTTCCATTGAAGGCAAGGATTTGGTGCAGTCCCTGGCTGGAAAGGCAAGTGTGAGAACACCAGCACACGCTGCTGCTTAGCAGTTGCTTCCTGTGAAGCAGTGGAACATAAACGGAAGAGCAATTAGTGCTGGAGACGTACATGAATGATGAATGTTTCGGGAAGCCGCAGCCCCATGTGCAAGGCATGCTTTGCAGCCTGTCGAGGCACTGATTAAACATGCGCCCAACGACAGGCATGCGCAAAGCGTGAGCGGTACAAACAAGACCCTCCCAGGTGTATCGTGTTGCTGAGCCAATCACGGCTGTATGCATAAGCACTCATTCAATCTATGTTGCTAAGGAAATACAGTGAGCAAATCTGAGCATACCTGCAGCTGCTGCTTAAACCAAGCGATTTGCTCAAATGAAGCGCCTCCTCCAAACTACAATCAAAGGGTGGGTGCAGACTGAAGGTTGCCTTGAAGTCAGTGCATCAAGCTGAAACACCTAAAAAGCAAGCCAAGATACTACTCACGTTCTTGCAGCAGCCCACATTGTGGGATATATGTCACATATAATATGTGCTCCTCTTTTGTAAGTGCTTTGTACTTAACATCAGTAGTTCAACAAACAAAGCATAAGTTTATGCAGGGACGCAATGCTCACAAACAGGGACCTTTAAATCAAGCAGAAAGCACGTGCCCTGACCATCGGAAATACCTGTACCCAGCGCCGTTCAACGCCTTCCAGGCCCTCAGGGTTATTCTTGTTCTGTACGCGCACACGAGCAAAGTAGGCTACTCGGCAAGTCATGATTGCTGGAACAGCTAGAAGCAAACTTGTCTGCCAATAATTGCAAGACCTTGGCGCTGGGCATCCTGGTGCAGGGGCAACAAAGACAACAATAGAGGTCCCGCTTTTTTCCATCACCCTCAATGGCTAAAACCTAAAATTCAAGGAGACACATCAGTGCCTACCTCATTTGGATTGTTTTTGGCAAGCCACTCAAGCGCCTGCTGGTGACGTGGGTGTGAGGCTGACCATCCAGGGACTGAGACATCATAGCTGTCAATCACAATGAAGCGCCAAGATGGATGAGGCTCAAAGAAGTAGTAGCTACCTCCATCATCAGGTAGGTTTGGAAAGGCCATCTTTTTGTTTAAGAGCGTTCTGTCAAGGTTGTATAAGCAGTGGTTGCCCAGCATGTGGTAAACAGGCTTGCCCAAGCCGTCTAGTTCTGCAAGAATGCTATCAAGAGCTACTTCCGCATTGTCTTTGCAAAATCCATCTACAATGTCACCCAATTGAATAGCAAATGACAGTGGAACAGGACTTTCCCGCCATTTGCCAACAGCGCGTTGTAGGGCTACCTGTGTAGACAAGGTGCAAAGTTTCAAATATGTTTTATAAAGAGGAGGTCTGGACAATGGTGTTCAAGGAGCAGTAATCCCAGTTTTCTTGCACAAGGCCCAGGGAGGTTCCTTGGGGCAAAGACGCGTGCAGAGTCCCAGTGTACAATGGCCATGATAATGCTACCTTTGCATTCCGATAGTAGCGGGGAGTCCCATGAAAAGAGTGGCCATCTGGAATGTCCGCGTACTGGAGATGGAACATAGGACATTGTGTCTAAATTGAACTTGGTTGACATGCAAGCCATCCTCCAAAGCGCTTAGCAGCGGTGTGGAACAGTGACAATGGGCTTGGAACTTACCTGAATATCTGCAACGATCCCGAAGTTGAAGTGGCTTTTGCTTTGCCTGCTGCTTGTGCTTCTGTCCATTATCTGTGCCACCCTGGAGGAACCGGGAAGATGCCTGCTGAACCTTTGAACCTTAAGAAAGCTGTGTTTTCTAAGAGTTAGTGCAGTGCTCATGCAGGTGTGTGCCTCAGTGCAGCATGTTTGCAGTCCCCGCGTCCCACAGCTTGCCCTCATGGTTCATAGGAATATGTTTATCATAGAAATAATATTGCTTTATAGTTAAATACAACAGCTGTAGACCATTAAGCCTGTCGTTTACCTTTTATTTATTGTCATTACATTGCTGCACACTCATTCGTTTATGCAAAAGAGTATCATTATGCTGCGTGCAAGCATGGGACAGCAGGGATCTTACACGTAACCTCTGAAGATGGATGGGAAGCCACTGTACAGAACGCCTGGGGCAGCGCCCAGGAAAGGAGGTAGGACCACATTGAAGCCAGAGACAAATTCGCATGTGCGCATGTTGTGTTGTTCAAGGCACATGAAACTGCGAGCTGGCTGAAAACGCAGAAAGACAGAAGCAAGCACTTATTTGTCTCACGTGATTCATTTCCTCCACTATGCTCGAGTGTTGTTGAAAATGCACACACGTACACACACACACACACACACACACATACACACACACACACACACACACACACACACACA
>LKMJ01003683.1_pt1 | contig 14327 bp, 13 predicted proteins | sample 643391 | NCBI WGS metagenome assembly LKMJ01 (sample SAMN04112250, study PRJNA286221) | soda lake metagenome | biome: soda lake; feature: Kulunda Steppe; material: water; isolation source: sample PL-Br10 brine of Picturesque Lake | place: Russia: Kulunda steppe | collected 2010-07
ACGGCGTGGACGGCCCGGAGCAGCGCAGAGCCATCGTCGATGAGGATATGCGGGCGAAGGGTCTCCATCTCGACTGAACCGATGGCCGCAATCGTGTAGAACGCCCGCCCGACCCACGTCGTTCGTTCGATGACCGGTTGTTCGGGTTCGTCAGCGGGGGTGACAGTAAACGTGTACGTCCCGGGCTCGAGCTCGAGATAGGGCGTGATCGACTCGTACTCGAGGCCGGCGATGACGCGGTCGTCATCGACGTAGACGTCCACTGCGGGGGCGTCCGGGGAGAAATGGGCAACGCGAAGGGCCGTCATCGGTGCGTGGGCTGGCGCATCGTCCGTGTCCTCGTCGGGTTCCGTTTCCGGCTCGTCCTCTGCTTCTCGATCATCGTCATCGTGTTCGCCGACTGCGAATATGGGTGTCGCCGCGGTGAGTCCATCTCGGGGCAGGCCGTCCATCTGTGATGTGCGCGCCATGGTACAGGCTGCATCGGGGGAGGGCGGCGGCATAAATCACTGCGTCAGTTTCCCAACGCGTCGTGGGACAAGGTCGCCATACAGTGCTCTCCGTGCCATGACCATCGTCGTAGGCAGAACGTTCGTCAGTCTTCGAGTGCGGGTGTCGCGGGCGTGTAAGGGGCGTGCTCGAGCCGATAACCGTCATCGATTCGCGTGACACAGTCAACGTCGTAGAGTTGGATGTCCCGTTCCATTTGGGTGACGACTGGCACATCGTAGTGGGTCGACCGATAGTCGAGGTCAGGACCATCGCGAGCAGCCTCCTCGACGAACCTTCGATGCCGCTCGAGGCGGCGGCGGGCGATTGCCCCTGAGAGTTTCGGAACGGTGTCAACGTGCTCGTCGAACAGTGAGACGAACGCCTCCTCGAGTTCGTATCCGACCGAGTGACGGCCGGCACACATCGCGGCGAGCGTCGTCGTTCCCGTTCCCCAGAACGGGTCCAGCACGGTATCGCCGTACACCGAGTACATCGCGATCAGCCGGTAGGGGATCTCGAGCGGGTACGCAGCCGACCGTTCTCGGAGGTCCGAACCGTCAACCTCCTCGAGTGACTGTAACTCGCCCATGACGTCCGTCCAGAGGTCGGTAAACCAGCGGTTTCGCTCCTCCCAAAAATAGGCTGCCTCGTATCGCTCATCGTACCCGGGGGGAAACGATCGTCGATCCCCGCCCTTTCGACACACCAGGATGTACTCGTGCTCGAGGGTGACGTAGGCGTTCGGCGGGAGCATTCCACTGCCCATGAATTTCGCGGCGCTGTTGGTTGGCTTGCGCCACAGAATATCCGGCAATGGGTCGAACCCCAGGGACTCGAACGCCTCGAGCACACGCGCATGGTTTGAGTAGACCCGAAAACTGTCGTCGAGGGTTCGCGTGGCGTCACCGACGTTGATGCAGGCGATCCCACCGTCGACGAGCACGCGTTCGACTTCCGCCCAGACGCGATCCAGTTGGGCGTGCATGGCCTCGAACGCTTCCCGGCCAGCACCCGCCTCGAGTAACTCCTCGACCTTCGGATCCAGACGGGCGAAGAGTTCGTCCCACATCTCGATCAGTGGATACGGGGGTGACGTCACGACGAGCTCGACTGACTCGTCCGGGAGAGACGTGAGCTCGCGCGCGTCGCCGGTAACGACGCGGTGGGTGGTCTCCATTGGCTCTTTCTGTCGGCGTGGCCCTCTTAGGTCTTGTTACCAGCGGGCGTCGACTTCCTCGAACGCCGTTCGTGCCTGGTCGGCGATCGCGTCGGCAACTGCGGTGGTCTCACTCGAAAGTCCACGCTGTGTGGCGAGTGAATCGAGGTGTGAGACAGCAACGAGTCCCCGGTAGGCCACCCGTCGATCATCGAATTGCGTGGGAAGCGGTCGAATTGACTCATAGGCCTGTCGAAAGATTGCCTCCGCGTCGTCGGGGCCGTCCCAGTGGCCCCCCACAAACAACGGGATCGCTGCCCGCCAGTAGTCCCACTCAGGTGCACCGACGAGTGTGTGCTCGAAATCGATAACACACGTCGGGGCCCCATCGTTGACGGCCACATGCTCGGGGGTAAACCAGCCGTGAAGCAAGGACCACGCGGTCACGCCGGCCTCGAGTCGATCGCCGTGACGTCGACAGAACTCTCGAGCCTGCTCCACGACCGCGGTGTACTGGCTCCCCGCCAAACTCGTTTCGTACACCGACAGGAGGGACTCGAGCGTTTCGGTCCACGGCTGTTCAGCGTTTGGGGTCGTGTTGACAGCGAATCCTGCGGACGAATCGTCCGAATTTTCTGCGACAGTGCAAAGCCCTGGACAGTCGAACGTTGCCTCCCTATGGAGCGTTGCAAGGGTGCGGCCCGCGGCGTCGAGCCACCCGCGCTCGAGGATTGCTGGCTCGATTGGATCGTCGGGCGCGTCTGGCCGATAGCGCGTTACAAACCCTCGCTCACCGACCCATTTGACGGACGGGACCGGGACCGTTGTCGTCTCGTCGACGTATCGGAGCACGTGGCCCTCGAGGGCAGCGTTTCCTCTCTCCTCGACGGTAACTTTACAGATCGCTCGTTCACCGTCGACACGAACCTCGTAGACCGCATGTGGGTCGACCTCGTGCAGACACCGCTCGACGGTGTACTCGAACGGTGCGTTCGACAGACAGGCGTGAAGGGTGTCGTGCATCGCTATAGGCTCCTTCAACGGCCCACAATGAGGGGCTGTGGGTATCGTCCAAATGTCCCGCAAAGCCTTTGTGTATTTACCTATGAGCTTGGAGTAAGGAATTTTCCCGACAGCATCCAGACAGTGACGTCCTTGAGCATCCGGTGTGTGTCATGGATTTCAACAGATGAGGGTGTCAGCGAGGGCCAATTACAGTGGGAGGGTGTGTCGTCGGGTACCGATTTCAGCGGGAGGGTGTGCCAGCGGGGACCAGTGCAGTGCTATTACGCAGGGAGAGCGCTCGAGTTCGACTCGCCTCTACTGTTCTCTGACGTTGTACCGGACATCGATTTCGGCATCACCGAGGAGGGTCACGTCTTCGAGTCGGCCGTCGAACCAGTAGGCATCGAGCCAGGTGTCGACGATGCCACGGACGCGTCGACCCGCAGTCACTTCGTCTTCGTCGATCGAGCCACCGTCGCGGAAGGCAGATGCCACGACGCCGCCGGTCGCTTCGAACGAGTACACCGAGGAATCACTGGCTTCCGTGTTGTCGATCACGATGACGTGTGGCAACTGCGTTTTTGCACTGACATCCTCGGGATCGACCTCCTCACCGTTGAGTCGAACGGTCGCCGCACCGTCGGTGAAAGTGAGGTCCGACAGCTGGCCGGAAAATGGCACCTCAAGTGTCGACTCCGTGACCGAGCCCTGGACCGTCGATCCCGAGAGAACCAGCGCGTCGTCCTCGAGTTCATCATCCTCGAGTCCGAACGCGCCTTCGACTGTACACTCGAAACTTGCAGGCTCTCCGTCACCGTCGATTTCGAGCGTGTTGGGGTACGCGTCGCCGACGTCGTCCGCATCGACCTCGGTTCCGTCGATCGATGCGCGGGCAGGGCCATCGAGGGTCAACTGCTCGAGGTCGCCCTCGAATCGGAAGGCGTCCCGCCAGTTGGCGACCGTTCCCCGGACGTGGCCGTCCTCGAGAACGAGGTCATCGTCGATGGTTGCGCCTTCATCGGTCGACGGTTCCACTGCGCCCGCAGCTTGGAATTCGTAGTGAGTGACACCGGAATCGTCGCCGTGGATGACCAGGAGGTGTTCGTCACGGTCTGTGTCATCGTCGTCGTCCTGCTCGATTTCAGCTTCTCCACCCTCGCCAGCTGCCGCTTCCTCTGCGCTGGTTGGACAGCCGTCGGGCATCCGATCCTCGGGGTTCGTCCCGTTGCCCGACTCGAGGGAGACGTTCCCGTTGGCAACCTCACGGAAGCCGCCGTTGAACCCAGTGTCGTACTCCGTGTCCCTGACGCGGACGCTCGAGCCGCGGCCGTTTGCCCCGGCGACGATGGCGTAATGGCGACCACCGGTCGCGAGGTGGGAGTCTTCGACGATCACGTCGCCGGGTGCCCAGGCCCAGACACCGCGGCCGTCGTCGCGCGCACTCGTATTGACGGCCGTACAGTTCGAGACGGTTCCCTCGCCGAGACGGAAGTGAGAAACCCACGAATCCCGCGAGTAGGAGTTCGAAATATCGACCGTGCCACCCGCACCGCTGTGCATCGGGGCCGAGCAGTAAAACGAGTTATCACCCATCTCCTGGATGTTGACGCGGTCGATGTCGATGTGGCCGCTGTGTTGGGGAGCGACCCAGATGCCGAGGCCGACACGGTGACCGTCGGTCGCGCCGTCGCCGATATACACGTTCTCGATTCGGGACGTGTTCCCCTGTCGGTCTGAGACGCCAATGATCGCGTCGTTATTACTGACGCGTCCACGAATACCGACGTTTCTGATGGTCCAGTTGGTGCCGTGGGCGGCGATTACCACCTGGGCGTTGTTCGCCGTACAATCGATCAACAGGTTCTCGAGCGTCTCGTTCGAGTCAACGTCGACGACCTCTCGCTGGCCAGCACCGACGGTCATCACATCGTAGTCGGTCTCCTCGGCACTCACACCACCGCCAAATCCAGCCGCCCCGGCGAGCGCGCCAGCGCCCGCCAGTTGCAGGTACCCTCGTCGGTGGAGTAATCCAGTCTTACCGTCGTTGTCGCGGGTTCGAGCCGCGCTATCGGTGCTATCGCTATCATCCAGTACCGTCGCGTCGCGTGCCATGCATTCGAGTAATCTGAGGATACCACAATAAATCTTCCGTAGTATAGATGGTTTAATTTTACTGATTATAAGATATTCGTGAGTGTTTGATAAGTGAAAAAAGAAATTCAAGAAAACGAACATAGGGTTTCTAAATAATCTTCAGCTCGACGAAACCCCTGTATACGCCCTCGAGGGGCTGTTTGGACCGTCACACACGCTGGGTAAACAGGTATTACTCCCTCGAGTGCCGATACGTTACTTGGACGAGCCGCTATCGTCTGGACTCTATCGTCTGAGAGCCACGTGTCTGACCCTGGTCTCCGGACCTGCACGCATCGCTGAGTGATAGAGTGCGAGGAAGGAGTGGAGAACAACTCGGTGTAAATCACACAAAAACAGCAGATCGAGCCGTGCACCAATATCAATGCCTGGAGGGGCAATCGTCAGCGGGGAAGGGCCAGCAGTGGCCCACCACAGGGAATGTTAGTACGCTGGCAAGCGTCGACTGATTGGTCGAACCGCACCGACAAATTGGGTTCGACCGCTCAGTTCAGACTCGAACCGCCACTAGTCGCCGCGAGCGGCTTCTTCTGCACTTTCCGGGACACCAGCAGGGATAACCGGGTCAGGATCGGTTCCGACATCCGAGGCGAGTTCGATGCTCGAGCCGGCGACCTCAGTGGTGCCGCCGTGGAAGCCCGTGCTGTACTCGGTGTCGGTCACCGAGACGGTCGTTGCCGCACCGTTCGCACCGGCGTGGATGGCATAGTTGTGCTGGCCGACATCGAGATCACAGTTGTCGACCGCACACTCACCTGGCGACCAGACCCAGACGCCACGGCCGCCGTATTCGCCGTCGTCGACGTGCACGCTCGAGTTCGTGACGGCACTGCCAGCGGAACCGATGCGGAAGTTCGAGACGTAGTTGTTGGCCGCGTAACACTCGTCGATGTGGATCGTGCCATCGCCCGCACCGGCAGGCGCAGAGGCGTAGACACCGTTGTCGGGGAAGCCCTGAACGTTCACGTTGTGGAAGTCGATGTGTCCGTCGTGGTCCGGGGCGACCCAGAAACCGGTCTCGCCGGTGGCCTCGGTCCCGAAGACGGCACCGTCGCCGAGATAGACGTTTTCGATCGTGCTCGTGCCGCCGCCGACGTCCGAGATCCCAAAGGCTGCGTCGGGTTGTCCGACGTCGAACTCGCCTTTGATACCGACGTTTCGAATCGTCCAATCGGTCGCGTGCGCGGCGATCGTCATGCGAGCGCCCTCGGCTGAACAGTCATAGAGGACGTTCTCGAGCGTCTCGCCATCCTCGAGGGTGACGAGTTTGTCTTCACCGGGATCGAGTTCGACGGTTTCGAACGCGTCATCGTCAGCACTGACCGTACTCCCTGCGCCTGCGAGCGCGGTTGCCGCGAGCGCACCACCGACGGAGTGGAGGAATCCACGACGAGGTAACGCGGAGTTACGGCCAGTAGTGACGGATTCACGATCAGTAGCGGGGGACTTCTGCGCCATGCATTTGCGTAACCTGCGGTTTCAGTTATAAACTTTTCCGTATTTTAACCATAGATTTTCAAGACTATTGCGGGAATTTACGTATGTTAATAAGACACTCACCAGTTCTTGTACGTGCTATCGGATCATGCGATTACTCCCACTCGAGCACTGTAATCCTCGATTACGACCTCAACCGTGGACCAGTACCCAGAGGCCGCCCATCGTCATGGCCGTGCCGACAACCGTGTTGATGGCGGGAAACCACCAGTAGGCTCGAGTCACGTCGACCCTCGAGCCCACGATGACACCGATGAGCGCGGGATAGACCGCCATGAGCAGACCGAGTCGGGGGTCGATTGCCGCGAACGCGAGCGCAGCAGCGAGCCAACACCCACCACAGTAGGCGTATGTTCGACTCTCCCCGAGTCGTGTCGCCGTCGTCTCAATTCCAGCGTTGCGATCCGGTTCGATGTCCGGTATCGCCGAGAACGTGTGCATTCCCATGGCCCAGAGCCACGCCCCACCGATGACGAGCGCGGGCGGTTGTGAGCTGGCAACGGCTGTGTAGGCGGCCACGCCCGGAGCAATGTACAACCCGTTCGACAGCGAGTCGAGCCACGGTGAGGTTTTGAACCGAAACGGCGGGGCACTGTATCCCGCGCCCAAGAATAGGAACACTCCAACCCAGAACCAGGCCTCGAGTGGGATAACCGCCAGGAGCCCTACCGCGGCGATGGCACAGAGTGCGACAATGATGGGGACCACTCGTTGGCCCTCGTATCTCGCTTCCTTATCGTCTTTTTTCGGATTCAACTGATCGATATCTCGGTCATAGAGGTCGTTGATGCCGTAGAGAAAGACGTTCGCCGGCAACAGGAAGTAGACGAAGAGTGCCATCGTCGTGGGAGTGACCAACGCGGCTGTCGTCTCGGCCGCGTAGGCCACCCCGATCAGGACTGGGCCGGCGAGGTACAACCAAAAACGTGGTCGTGAGAGCGTGAGGAGGTAACGCATCTGGCCGAGGAGTGGAGTGCTCGAGTGGACAGAGACCGTCATGGGTACCACTCTCCAGCATTCAGCAGTCCGCTACTCTCTGTGACAGTGTCGGTCCGATCACTCATACGTTTGTGCTCACTCGCCGTAATCTGCGAACACTTTTTCCGCCGTCAGTTCGCCGCTGATCAAACACATTGGGACGCCGATACCGGGCGTCGTGTACGACCCGGTGAAATACAGCCCGTCGACCTTCTTCGACCGATGTGGCGGACGGAACAGGGCTGTCTGTCGAAGGGTGTGGGCCATTCCGAGTGCTGTTCCCTGAAAACTGTTGTACCGATCCGCGAAGTCTTCGACACAGAAACTCTCTTCGACAACGAGGCGATCCCGGAGATCGGTTCCCGTATGTTCGGCGATGTCATCGAGGACGTGATCTCGATAGCTGGCTCGCAGTTCCGAGGTGTCCTCGAGTCCCGGCGCGATCGGCACGAGCACGAAGAGGTTGCTGTGTCCCTCGGGAGCCACGGTGTCATCCGTCTCCGAGGGGACACACAGGTAGTACGCGGGGTCATCGGGCCAGGCTGGGTCGTCGAAAATCTGATCGAAGTGTTCGTCCCAATCCGTCGGCAGGACCAGTGTGTGGTGAGCAAGTTCCGGGACGTCGCCCTCGACGCCCATGTAGAGCAAGAACGCCGACGGGGCGTACGTCTTCGACTCCCAGTAGTCGGCGTCGTATCCACGTCGCTCTGGCGTCAGTAGCTCCTGCTCCGTGTGCGCGTAGTCGGCGTTACTCACGACGAAGTCGGCTTCTATCGGCCCCGACGGAGTCTCGACGAGGAACGCCCCCTCTCGACCCTTGATTTGGGTTGCTGGCCGGTCCGTCTCGTAGGTGACGCCGAGTTCTCGCCCGAGGTCTGCCATGCCATCGATGACACCACCGAGACCGTTTTCAGGGTACCAGACGCCCAGGTTGAAATCCACGTGGCTCATCAAATTGTACAGCGCAGGCGTGTTTCGTGGTGAGCCGCCCAGGAACACGAGCGTGTACTGCATTATCTGCTGGAGTTTTGGATGCTCGAAGTACTTCTCGACGTGTCCTTGCATCGATCCAAGCAACGAAAGCCCCCGTGCCTGTCGAGCCACGTCGAGATCGAGGTAATCGCGAATCCGTTCGCGATCCTCGTACACGAAGTGTTCCATTCCGACCTCGTAGTTGAGGGCCGATTTCTCGAGGTAGCGCTCGAGCGCTTCACCGGCCCCGGATTCGTACTCCTCGAAGATGTCCTTGGTCCGCTCGAGGTCAGGGGTGATATCGACCTGGTCCCCGTCTTTGAAAAAGATCCGGTAGTGGGGGTCGAGGTGGGTGAGTTCGTAGTACGCTGTGGGCTCACGGTCGAACGTCGCGAAAAACCGTTCGAAGACATCGGGCATGAGATACCACGAGGGGCCCATATCGAACCGAAATCCGTCTTTCTCGAGTCGGCTCGCGCGCCCACCCAACTGTTCGTTCTTTTCGATAACCCGTACTTCCGCACCAGCGTCGGCAAGATAACACGCGGTCGACAAGCCACCAACACCGGCACCGATCACGAGAACTGACTCTCCCGCCAACGATTTCATATCTCTCTGTCGTAACGGATAGGTGATAAACCTGTATCCTACAGGAGAAGGAACCGGAAGGGGGACCCGCGACCGGTGAGTTCGTATCAGCGGGGTTCCTGCAGACAATATGGACGAGTCGACAGTCGTCATCACCGGCGGCACAGGTGGTATCGGACGGGCCGTTGCCGAGGCTTTCCTCGAGGCCGGTGCAACCGTCGTTATCGGTGCTCGTGACCAGTCGCGGATCGATGAAACCGTCTCAGCACTCGAAGAGGCTGAAAAACGGGGAACAATCACCGGGATTCGGACAGACGTACGAGACGAGTTCGACTGTGAACGGTTGCTAGAAACTGCCTCAAAGACAGGCGCTGCAGGTATCGACGTTGTGGTTGCCTGTGCGGGCATCTATCACGGCGAATCAGGCTCGACACCGACGGACGATGAATCGTACAGCCGATTCGACGATCACTGGCGGACCAACGCTCGAGGCGTCTTCGCCACAATCAGCGAAGCGCTCCCACACCTCAATGACGGCGCGCGGGTGCTGGTGCCCACTGGACGAATCGCCCGCGAGGCTCAATCAGGCTACGGTTCATATGCCATCTCAAAAGCGAGCGCCGAAGCCGTCGTCAGAGGGTTCGCTGCCGATACCGAGTACGTCGTCGGGTGTCTCGAGCCAGGACAACTCGCCACCCCGTTGACCGATGGACAGGGCCGTGATCCTGCGGGCGTAGCAGCAATGTTTGTCTGGGCTGCGACGGAGTGTGAGCGTGAAACGCTCGATGGCAAAGTGGTTGGGCTGCGAACGTGGAAACAGGAAACGCGGTGACCACCCGAAACGGCGGGGTGAACGGTCAGAGTTCGCGGTCGCTATCCGGATTATCGAGGTCCCACAACAACTCGGGGAGAAACGCCTCGAGCGAATCGATGACTCGGCGATCACTGACGTTGAGCCCCTCACAGTGCTCGTGGGCCGAATCACGAATGTCGACGTGGAGGCCGTCGTCCTCGAGCCAGACACCGAGAGGGAAGACGGAACAACGCGTTGGTTTCCAGTCGTGCTCGAGATGCAGTGCGCACAACCCGTCCTCGCGAAGGAACGCACAGGCCTGGCCGTCGTCTCCGACGTGGTCGGTACGCTCTTTTGATTCGCGGGTGACGAACGGCTCACCCCGAAACTGTGTTGTGGTTTCAGCGAGGTTTGCTCGCTGAGCGAGCTCGAGTAGATCGCGGTCGTAGAGCAACACGCCGTGGTGACAACACCAGGTACACTCCTCGACGCACTCGAACGTCAGGCCCGGGTCGAACTCGACGACGACCTCCTTGCCCGGATACACCTCGACCCGTTGCTCGTCGTCGGACCCTCGGTCGGTTTCAGGGATCGGTTCACCGACCGATCCCGACTCGTCGGGCTGCACGCTCGAGTCCATGGGCCAGCGAGTAAAGTGTGTTCGCACTCGGTGCGAGTGCCGTTTCAAACGGCGTGCAAATACTGACAACCATTATCGTGACAGACGCCCTCATGAACAGTGGGTACGTATGAAGAAACTTATCAACGAGCCATCATCGGTCGTCGATGAAATGCTCGATGGGATGGTCGCAGCACACCCCGAACTGGCACGACTCGAGGGAACGGAAGTTCTGGTGCGGGCTGATGGCCCGGTCGAGGGAAAAGTCGGTATCGTCTCCGGTGGCGGGAGTGGACACGAGCCAACACACGGTGGCTTCATCGGCGACGGGATGCTCGATGGTGCCGCCGCTGGCGAGGTGTTCACGTCGCCGACCGCTGATCAGTTGAGCGAAATGATTCAGGCCTGTGATGCTGGCGAAGGCGTTCTCTGTGTCGTCAAGAATTACGAAGGCGACGTAATGAACTTCGAAACGGCGATCGAGATGGCCGAGATGGAATCGGACACGACAGTCGAATACGTAATCACGAACGACGACGTCGCCGTCGAGGATTCGCTGTACACCTCTGGCCGACGCGGCGTGGCCGGGACGGTTTTCGTCCACAAAGTAGCGGGCGCGATGGCTCATCAGGGTGGCGACCTCGAGGAGGTCAAACGCGTCGCTCAAAAGGCCAACGAACACGCCGGCACGATGGGAATGGCACTCACCTCGTGTGTCACACCTGAAAAGGGAGAGCCAACGTTCGATCTTAGCGAGGACGAAATCGAACTCGGTATCGGCATTCACGGCGAACCGGGCACCCAGCGAACGGACGTGATGAGCGCCGATGAGATTGCTGACCACCTCACGGAAGCCGTCCTCGATGACCTCGACCTCGAGGATAGCACAGAGATTGTGACGATGGTCAACGGGATGGGCGGAACACCCCTGATGGAACTGTACGTCGTCAACCGACGGGTGACCAGCCACCTCGAGGCGGCGGGCTTCGACATCTGGGATGCCTGGGTCGGCGACTACATGACGTCACTCGATATGATGGGCTGTTCGATCACGGTCATGGCCGTCGACGACGAACTGAAGGAACTCCTGGCGTATCCGGTCGAGACGCCCGGCTTGACCGTGACTGGGAACCAGTCAGGAGGCGCATAAGCACCGATGGCCGACGAGCACGCCCAGGCAACCGCGGTTCGAACCGCCGCCCACGCGATCGCCGACCGGTTGGCAGCCGAAAAGGATCACCTCACTGATCTCGATTCGGCCATCGGTGATGCCGACCATGGCGCAAACATGGATCGTGGGTTTACCGCCGTTTGCGACCGCCTCGCCGACCTCGAGAGTGATGACCCGGCAGAACTCGTCAAGACGGTGGGCGTTGCGCTCATCTCGGAAGTCGGCGGTGCCTCCGGCCCGCTGTATGGCGGGTCCATTATGAAGGCGAGTCAGGAACTCGAAGGAGGAGTGACCGCCGAAACCACCGTTGCGTTTGCCGAAACCTACCTCGAGACACTGCAAGCGAGAGGAAAAGCCAATCTTGGCGATAAAACGATGGTCGACGCAGTGACACCCGCCGTCCACACGTACAAGAAATCCGTCGAGACAGATGAGTTGTCGCCGCTCGAGGCGCTGGCAAAAGCGGTGGACGCGGCCAACCGCGGCCTCGAGTTCACGACGCCACTGCGAGCGAAGAAGGGGCGTGCGTCCTACCTCGGGTGGCGGTCAGTCGGCCACCAGGACCCCGGTGCAACGAGTACCCTGTACATCCTGGAGGAACTGCTCGCGGTAGCTCAGGACGAACTCGGTGAAATGGGTGACATTGAACGCGATGCCACGGCCGATGTCGATCCATCGGACGTACAAGTTCGAGAGGAGTCAGAGACGGAGGCCAAGGACGCCGTCGACACAGCGGCCACGGAAGACACCGACACGGAGGTCCAGGACTGATGGTTGGCATTGTCGTCGTTTCCCACAGCGAGGAGGTCGCTCGAGGAATCAAAGTCATTGCCGAAGAGATGAGCGGAGCCGATACCGTACACGCAGTCGGTGGAACGGCGGATGGGCGGATCGGAACGACGCCCGACACGATCGTCGACGCGCTCGAGGCGGCCCTGTCAGATAACGATGCGGTCGTCGTCACCGTCGACCTGGGTAGTGCAGTCATGAATGCCGAACTCGCCATCGAGATGGCGGGAGTCGAATCGGCGGCTGTCATCGCCGACGCACCAGTCCTCGAGGGGACGGTCAACGCTGCCGTAACGGCGACGGCACCCGATGCGACCCAGGAGAGTGTGCTTGCTGCGGCGACTGACGCGCGCGATCTGTCGAAGCTATAGGGAACTACTCGCCGACGACGAGGTACGTCTTCGATCCTCGATGTTCGAACGAAACCGCTTCGGTGGTGACACTCGAGCGGACGAACTCTTGAACGGTTCGCGCATCGAGGTCGCTGACGTCGATTCGGCGTGGTGGTGTCGACCCATCTCGTCTCTGTTCTTCGATCACTGAACTCCTGTGCATACCTCTCGGTCACACGCTGATACTGTCAATGCGATCCATCCGGAGTGAAAGTAAAAATGAAAAACGGCGTCGCATCTCACCTACTTCGTCTGAGAACTGAGACGGTAACGACGTGGCGGCCCCCGTCGCTTTCGGCGTCGAGAGGGATACGATCGACCAGGCTCTCGAGGGCCTGGTCGCGCCAGTGCTCGAGTGCAGTTGCGTGGTGTGCGCTGACGGCGTCGGTATCTCCTCCATCGCGTTCGACCCGTTCGGCGACATCCGCGAGAGTCGGATAGCTAGCGACGACCTCACGCTCGAGGAGGAGCTTTGGGTCGATATGGTGGGCCCCAGTGGCCAGGGCGTCGTCCTGCTGGAAGACGTGGAGGCGAGCACGCATCCGGCCGTGGAACGGAGGCGTCACCCGCAACACGGCTTCGCCTGGATTCTCCTGTGTGTAGACAAAGGCGTCGACGACGTCTTCGGCCGTCACGGCGACCGACCGGATACGCTCGAGTCCCGTTGTCGGTTGCTGCTCACTCATTGTCCATATATCGGCTCGAACCTTCTTAAGCGTCCGTGTAGCGGATCTCAGGGACGAAATACGGTACTCCGTACGTCGGTCCGACACCCATAAGTCGCATCCGCCACGGATTCGGGAAGCGTTGCATCGCCTGCATCGTATCGAGCGTCAACGGCGGCACACAGGGCATCCCTGACGGCAGCCCTGGTTGCTGCACCGACGCGCGTGGCACTTCCCGAATAGGGTCGCGACCGAGCATCGGGGTCGTGACCGATTACGATCGCATCAGTTGTCGTGCCGGGAAATCCAGTTCGGGCCAATAGTGTCCGCGCCTTCGCCTCTGCCACGACAGCGAGGAGGTTTTCGAACGCCCCGGGGTCGAGCCGGCAGGTCGTTCCAACGATCAGGTTGACCGTGCCCGGGGTCTCCGGCTCGTCGTGGGTCACACCAGGGTCCGACAGTGATCCGTCTCGTGGTTCCATCGGCAGGGCCGCAGGATTCGACACCCCCGCCGTCGCGTACACTGTCACCGGGCCACAGGTCGCCCCCCGGGCATGGCTGAGATCGACGCCCGTGAGGAGGACGGGAGCCGTTACTGAACCCGCATTCGAGTCACAAAATCCAGCCCCAGACAGTCGCTCGAGGACGTATCCCTCGAGGTCACGGGTCGACCAGCCCTCGGGAACCGAGATATTGAACGCACGGTCGTCACGAATTCGCCCACCGTTCCAGCCGGTCGAAAGCCACTCGGTCCCCGCTCGAGTGACACACAACACACCGTCTTTGCGCTGGCTCCCGTACGCCCGAGGCCCTTCTTCACTCGTCGGCATGAGTTAACACCTCCAGCGTGCGATTTGTGGCCCCCTCATCACGAACGGCGATCCTGACGTGTGCATCGAGTCTACGGAACGTCCGAGCGTCTCGGAAGACGATGTTCGCGGCGCGGGCGCACTCGAGCAGGCCGTCGACGGCATCCCCATCGGGGAGCTCGAGTAAGATGAACGGCGAGTCCGATGGGAAGACACTGTAGCGACGCACTCCCTCGAGTGCGTCGAC
>LKMJ01003685.1_pt1 | contig 14326 bp, 28 predicted proteins | sample 643391 | NCBI WGS metagenome assembly LKMJ01 (sample SAMN04112250, study PRJNA286221) | soda lake metagenome | biome: soda lake; feature: Kulunda Steppe; material: water; isolation source: sample PL-Br10 brine of Picturesque Lake | place: Russia: Kulunda steppe | collected 2010-07
GCCTTCAAGCCGGCAGAAGGCCTTTTTTCCGAATCGCTGAAACGGGCAGAAGGCCTGTCCGTTGGTCCGTCCTGCAAAGGTCAGCAGAAGGCCTTGGCCCCCCCCCCTCCCCACCTTGATAATCAGCTTCTGCTGGCCTTGTCCCCGCCCCCTTTGCCTTACCTTGATGACCTGCTCCCGTGTGGGCCCTGAGCTGCGGCTGCTGCTGCTGCTGCTGCCGCCGCTGCTGCTGCTGCCAGACCGCCGCCGCGAGGCGCCGCTGCGAGAGGGCTTTGGGGAGTAGCCCTCGCGCTCCTGGCGCTCCTGAGCATGCGCCATGAACAGGAGGGGGCGCATGAGCACGAGCTGGGCTTCATACGCATGGAAGACACGCGGATGTGTGTATGTGCTCGGAAGCACATGTAAAGATGCTGGTATAGACGCCTTGAAAGGCAATGGGCATGAATCAATGCAACAGTAAGCTTTTGCACAGCTTCAAACCGTTACTCATGTGCGCAACATTGCAATCGAACAATGCTCTTCACGATCAGAGCCCAGTGTGGGTGGCTGCATTGATATGATTGCCTACCCTTCACCTGCCTTGGCCACAACCCCGCACGCAGGCGCATACACTTCCACACCTAAAAACACACACGAGCCCAAACACACATACACACACAGCAGCTGCGGTAGCAGCACACAATTCCCCAGGCGGCAGCCTCACACCTTTTGGATGGCCGCCACTGCACGCGCGCGGTACTCTTCATCCTGCCACTTGGCGCGGATGGCCTCAGAGATCCTGCGCCGATGCTCCTCTACGCACGCACACGAGCACACGCACACACAGAAGCTCAGCCTTTTTGGGGGGGGGCACCTTGGCATGGCTCCATGGCCCCATCTGGAGCCCTCGAACACACAGAAGAGGAACCCTGACCCTGGAGTGAATAATATATTCACTGCAAGGTCCTGCGGAGGCAAATGTCGCTTTGGGTGCGCCCCTGTGCCTCTGCTTCTGCAGAAAGGACGAGTTTCTGGCAAGCAGAGCCGGTGGGGGCTATGGCTAGGAAGAAGTTAGGCCATGGTACACCCAGGACACCCAGCAGGCCCTGTCTGGGACTGAAGTAGCACCCCCCGTGTGCTCATAGGCAAAAGCAAGTAAACGGAGGCAGGGATGGCGGGGCGCACCTGTGTAGGGGGCGCGCTTCTTAGGTTGGCTGGTGCTGGCCTCTCCGTTTGCCGTCTCCCCCTCGCGCAGCTCCGTGGGAGGCCTGGCCTTGGCCCTGCGCCACAGCGGCCAGCACGCCAACGGGCACAGGCTGCGTGTGTGTCTCCTTTCAATCACCCGGCAGAGTAGAAACACACTGAGGGGTTGCTGGTCACAACAGGCTGGTGCGGGAGGCTGGTGCGGCATGAATACGCCCTGGGGAGGGTGGGGGGTTGCTTCTTGGAATGGGTTGGTGCAACAGGCCGGTGCAGAAGGCTGGTGAGGCAGGATTGCGCACTAGGGAAGGTTGGATGCTGCTTCTTGTCACGGATCGGTGCAACAGGCCGGTGCAGAAGGCTGGTGAGGCAGGATTGCGCACTAGGGAGGGTTGGATGCTGCTTCTTGTCACAGATTGGTGCAACAGGCTGGTGCAGCAGAGATACGCACCAGGGAGGTTTCTTACCCTGACCCTAAACCCTAACACACAGGCGCTCACCTCTGCTGACAAGCTGTCATACAGGTCATACGACGGTATGTGTGCAACCACAGCCCCAGGCAGCCACAGGCAGGTGCAGGAAGCAGGCCACACGCTGCAGGTCGCTGGCAAGGCCAGCCCTATCAATGGTGCCTGTCCAAGCCCCTCCTGGCCCTGGCTTGAACCCTGCCCCTCAAGCGTATGCAATCTCTCTGTGCCTCTGCAATCTCTCCGTGCCCCGTCTCTGCAATCTCTTTGTGTCACGCATCTGCAATCTCTCTGTGCCTCTGCAATCTCTCTGTGCCCCATCTATGCAATCTCTTTGTGTCACGCATCTGCAATCTCTCTGTGCCTCTGCAATCTCTCTGTGCCCCACGTGTGCGCGTGCACGGGTGCGTCCCAGGGACACACGGGTGAATACAGGGACACACGGGTGAGTACAGGGACACACGGGTGAGTACAGGGACACACGGGTGAGTACAGGGGTACACGGGTGACTTCCAGAAATGCAGCTCATTGCCATGCAACAACAGACAAAGCAAATGGCATACTTACAGCTCCCTACGCTGGCGGTTGGGATGCACGCCTTGCTGGATTTATAATCCCCCTCTCTCCTCTTCTGTGTGCGACCACGGGCACACAAAAGGGTAGAAGGGACACACCACAAGCAGGCACACCTCGGCTTTGGTGGGTTCTTGGCGCGCTCAGCTGCAGCAGCTGCCTTGGCTGCCGCCTTGGCTGCCGCTGCCTCCTCTCGTGCAGCCTTGGCAGCGGCCGCTGCCTGCGCGCATGCGTGCAGCAGCATGTGCATGCGTGTGCGTGTGCATGTACGTGTACGTGTGCATGCGCGCATGAGCTGGCGGATGGGCATGGCGGCATGCAGCTGGAGCTTGCCTGCCCTGCTATCACGCAGCTGCCCTGCTATCACGCGCCTGCACTGGTGCAAGCCTGCCATGCCAAGTGTGGGGATGCTCGTGGCTCCAGTGAGCAGAGCCTGGCATAAGTAAGCACCACAGCAGCTCAAGCAACACAAGCGTGCATCTGCCTCAAGCGCCACAGCAGCCCAGGCGCAGCTGAGCCTGGCAGGAGCGCGTATGACCCCATGTGGCATGCGTACACACAGACCCCGCATGGCACGTGCACACACACCCCGCGTGGCACACGCACAGACCCTGAGAGGCATGCGCACACACACCCAACGTGGCAAACGCACACACACACCCAACGTGGCACGCGCACACTCACACACCGCGTGGCACACGCGCACACACACACACACACATCCCGCGTGGCACGCACACACGCAGACCCTGCGTGGCATGCGCACACCGCGTTGCGTCAAAGCAGCTGCCGCCTGGCAGAGCAGAGTGCTGCAACAGCACACACTGTCGTGAAACACAGCACCAACTGCATTGGTAAGGCACAAACCGAAAGGCACAGCTGTGGCCTGGCAGGGCGGAGTGCTGCAACAGCATACACTGCACACAAGCAGGCCATGCTGCTCCTCTGCAGCGGCTGCGGGATGCTGGGACAGAACACCGACCCACACTGACCCACACCGACCCAAGAAAAAAAGGCAAGAAAAAAGGCGTTGGACAAAAAAAGAACCTTACCCACTTTCCTAAGCCTCCTCCACACTCTGCCCCTCAATCTCTCCCAGTGATCTTTCCACCTCCCCCCTCTTCTTTTTGCCACCCTTCACACACCCCACCTTGGCCTTCTCTTCTTTCTGCTGCGCCTTCCGCGCCTCTGCCTGAAGCTGCGCAGCAAGACATAGATCCAGGCAGCACATTCCACACACCAGCAGCAAGGAACTGACAGCACCAATGCGCAAAATTCACGTGCCGCACATGCACCACCACAGGCACCTTTGCACTCAGCGTGACGCAGGTGGTCACCGCAGCAGTACAGGCAAGATGGTGAGGCAGTGATGCACACAAAGCAGGTGGTCACCGCAGCAGTACAGGCAAGATGGTGAGGCAGTGATGCACACAAAGCAGGTCCCAAGCACACACACACACGGCACACACACAGGTATACGCTCATGAACGGCATGCTGCAGCAGCCTCAATTCTGAACTGGGTCTCGTGGTGCAGCAGAGGGCACAAAGGAGACAGCGTGATGCAGCAAAGGGCGCAAAGGAAGCAATGTCGTGCAGCAGAAGACACGAAGGAGGGGCGCATACCCACACCCACACCCACTTGCTCTCGCACACACATGCACACACGCACATACCCACACCCAGACCAAGATGCGCACACCCACAGGTGCGCGCATGCATGCGCGCCTATGCCAAGAGCACTGCCCACCCGCAGCTCAGGGCCACCCACCCGCTTTTCCTGCAGCAGCGGCTCCATGCTGGCCTTGTACGCGTCAATCACGTCCTGCCGCATCATCGCCTCCGCTGTGCGGGCCTTGATCTTGGCAATGGTCTCTGTAGACGCAAGCAGAAAAAGAGGGGGTAGGTGGGCCTTGATGTTAGCCATGGCGTCTGCAGAGGCGAGCAGAGCAGGGGGGTGGCAAGGGGGGGGAGGGATGTCCTGGGCCCAGTATTGAAATTGATCACCAGTTATCCTTTGGCCTTGATACCGCTGGCTTGCCTCTGCCCTGTGGCCCAGTCTTTGCGCACGAGGGGTAAAATTACTGTGGGCCCAGGCGCTGTGGCCCAGGGTTTCTACGCTTGGGGGGAGTGGGGTGAAGAGAGAGTGGGGGATGGGAGGGATCGAAAGGAGTGCAGGAGTAGCTCAACAGCTCAGGGACTTTCCCCTCCCACTTTGCCTATCGCCACCATCGTTCATTGCCCCAGGCTGGCAGTGAGCAGCAACAGAGCAATCAGCCAAGCGTTCTGGCGATTGGCTTGTTTCAAACTTGTGAACTTGAGCAGGTGGGAGGGTCAAAGGGAGAAGGGGAGAGGGGGAGGGACAGATTGAGTGGCAAGCAACTGGGGCTGAGGAGGGCTGCTCACGCGCGTGGCTGCATGCGTGCAGGCATGGATGCGTCTGTTGAGGGGGAGAAATCTGCGACACCCAACACACATCAAGAGGCAGGGTGCTGCGCGCAGGGACGTGCCCATCCAGCACCCACGTGTGCAGGATTGCTGAAAGCAGTTTACATATGCAGGAGGTACTCCAAGTTCTGTGCCAATTTGCCAAAATACACGGGACACTCATGCGGTTCTCACTGCACAACCCTGCGCATGCACAGCGTACCTTACTCTTCCTGTACAACCCTGCGCATGCGCTGCTGCAGGGAGTTCTTCCCTTGTGCAGACACAGGATTGTAATAGTTTCTCACAGGCCGTCCTGCAGCAGTCTGGATTTCCTTTTGAAAGGTATTGCCTGATGCCTGCATGGAAAGCCTGCTGCTGCAGCCAATGCCTCTGCCTCCAACCGCCCTCCAGAGCAGGCCATTTGGGGTGTTTTGGGCTGAGCTGCCCCCAGCAGCAGGTCCTGCATCACCTTTTCCCCTGTCCCTTCCCTGCCTGTCCTTCCCAGCCTCTACGCACCAGGCCGGTGCTTCCTGCCCTTGTTCCAGGTCGTCTTGCCGCGATTGGCTTGGGAGATACGCTCCCGCCTGAGCCGCTCCTTCTCCGCCTCTGGTAGGCTCTGATCGATGGTGGCCTCCACAGCAGTTGAGATCTACGGGTATTCATACATTACACGCTTGCATGCTCAAGTGTGTGCGCACGTACGTTTGTGTACATATACATGAGCGCGCGCGTGCACGTTTCGCGCAAACGTGTACAAGAGCACACATTATCTGTGCGCGTGTGCTTGTGCTCGTGTGTGTGATCGTGTGTGTGAGCATACATGTGTGCGTGCGCGTGCGCATGTGTGTGAGAACACAGTATTTGTGCATGTGCTTGCTTGCGCGCATGTGTGTGCTTGTGTTTGTGTGCGCTTGCGTGTGTGATTGTGTGTGTGCGTGTGTGTGCGCTTGCATGTGTGTGCGATAGCATGTGTGTGCTCGTGCATATGTTTGTGTGTGCTCTTGCGCGCGCGTGCGCATGTGTGTATGTGAACGCGCAAGTGTGCGCAAACTCACACGTACGGATGTGTGAGAGCACAGTATATATATATATTGTGTGTGTGTGTGTGTGTGTGTGTGTGTGTGTGTGTGTGTGTGTGTGCGCGCGCGCGCATGCAAGTGTTTGTCTATGTTTGTGTACTTGTAAGTGTGTCCGCATCAGTGCAGGTCTGCTTGTCCTCGCGCATGCATTGCAGCTCCTCTAAACACACAGGTTGCTTGCGTGAATAAGACCACCTTGTTGCCAAGCATACAAACGCTCCCAAAACTTTTTAGTCACCTTATCAGATTTGCTCTCCCCGGAAGTAGCGGCACCAGCAGCAGCACCAGCAGCAGCAGCCTCTTCCTGGCTGGCCTCCTGGCTGGCTGTGGTGACAGGAGCAGCTGAGGCGGACGGAGGAGCAGCCGCTCTGCATACTACGTGCCGAGGTAAAATTGCAGGCCTATTGATTGCTTGTCTGCCACCTTGCTGGTGGTGCATGGGCGGCAAAGGCAGGTGATGATGGACGGATGAGGCATGTTGAGGAAGGAGGAAGACCTGCATAGCACCTAAATCCCCCCTGTAATGAAACTTAATTCATCGATTAAAGTACATGTTTGTGGTTCCCTGTTAGTGCTTTGTTAAAAGGTGAAACTGAACAAAACGGCATACTTACCAAAATTTTTCAAAAACTTGCCATCTTTGTGAATGCCGTGGTGTTAGGCCGGTCAAGGACGGTCAGGAACCGGGATGTCTGCTAGAAGACTTCTCACTGTACGACACTGTTGCTCTTAGGCCTGACATGCTACCTGCCACGGGTAGGGCCGTGGCTAGCGTGTGGAGGGCGATTTTGCTCCAGGAAGGCAGTGTCGGATCCAGGCTCCAGGAAATCAGTGTCGGATCCAGGCTCCGCCTGTCCACCACTGCCATCCATGCAACATCTGGAGGTGGTCAGCAGCAGCTGCGCAGCCAGGGCAGCAGTTGGATCCAGGTTTGGTTGGCACAAAAAACAACAAGAAATGGGCAGGCCGTGCTTTCCCAGCACTTCCTCTGAGCGTTTGTGCCCTACACTGCTTCCCCACAGGACCTCAAGCAGCTGTCCAAGTTTAGGCTCTCCGGACTGGTGGCCCTCACCGGCAGCGCTGGCTTTGTAGCTGGCAGCGGGGAGCACCTGGACTGGGCGGGCCTGGCATGGACCTCCGTGGGTACCATGGGCGCTGCCTGCAGCGCCAATGCCCTCAACCAGCTGTATGAGATCAGCAATGACGCTCGCATGCGCCGCACCTGCAACCGTCCCCTGCCATCCGGTCGCCTCAGCCCTGCCCTGGCCATGGGCTACGCCCTGGCCTGGGGAGCAGCGGGCTTGGGCATTCTGTACTACAAGGCAAGTCAGGCTGCCTGGGGCTCGTGCAGCATGGCACTCATGAGCCTCTGAGGCAGGCAGGGGCGTCCAAAAGGCTCTGCTGGCCCTGGAGGGCTGCAGGCTCAGCACCAGCAACATGCGGGTTGTTTCTTTCGCGCTCATTGCGTGCTGGTGAGCTGCACTGCGTGCCCCAAGCATGCTCCCATGGCTGGTGCAAATGTGAAGAGCTTGTGGCCAGTGGGCAGTGCTGCTTCCAGTGGCAACTGAGCGCCCAGTGTCAATCCCACCTGTTGCCCCATCGGTGGGCAGATGACCGCAAGCTCTGTGTCGATGGGAAGCCGTCTTCCTGGTGTGTATACGTGCACGCGTGCGCAACTACGCTTCTGTGTGTGCATGCATGTGCGCTTGTGTGCGCTTGTGCGCACACCCACGTACAGAGCTTGCGCGCACACCCACAGAGCTTCCCTTGAAACTCTTAAGAGCATTGGACTCAAGCCTCGTGCTCCCACTGCGCAACAGTGTGCATGACCTGGCGGGCGGGCAGGCACACTCTGACTCACTTGCACGCTTAAGTGCACTGGACTTGCAGGCCAATGCCCTGACTCGCTGGCCAATACCCTGACTCGCAGGCCAATGCCCTGACCGCTGGCCTGGGCGCCGCCAACATCGCTCTGTACGCGGGTGTGTACACGCCGCTCAAGCAGATCACCGTGGCCAACACGTGAGTGGTGTGTGGCCCATGCACCGGGAGCATGGTGCATGGTGGGTGCGCCCGGCCTGCTGTGGCTGGAGCACTGGGAGCACTGCAGCCAGCAGCAGCAGCGAAGGGGACGGCGGGAGGCAGGCGGCGTTGGTGGCACCCCGATTGGCTGCGCACACCCCTGTGTGCTGCTCTGTGCTTGTGAGAGCGTGCGATGGGTGCTCAGTGAGCACTGCTCACGCAGCCGTAGCCCCACCCAACCCACTGAGAGCCCACAAGCTGCTGCTGCTGTGTGTCTCAAACAAGCGCTGCTGCATGCCAGCGCAACCTAGGAGACTCATCTTGGTGTTGGCCCATGCTGCTGTGCCTTCAGGTGGGTGGGGGCGCTGGTGGGTGCCATCCCCCCTCTGATGGGCTGGGCTGGCGCCGCAGGGCAGCTGGAGTGGGGGGCAGGCGTGCTGGCGGCTGCGCTGTTCAGCTGGCAGATGCCGCACTTCATGGCGCTGGCCTGGATGTGCAAGGTGCGTGCGCTTGTGCTCAAGTGTGGGTGCATGAGCGTGATTGTGTGTGTGTGTGTATTTGTGTGTGCATCTGTGCATGTTTAGTTTAAGTGTAAGCATGTGTGAGAGCGCCAGGGCAGTTCATGCATGTGCATGCATGTTTGCATGCGCCCCAAGTCGAGATCCCGTGCTCGGGCGCATGCATTGAGCAGGTTCAGCGCTGCAGCACGCGAGGTGAATACAAGAGAGCAAGCGAGCCCTGCCGCCCTCGAATGCTAACCCCAGCAGGTTGGGCTACCGCGGACGCCCCCTGTGGCCCTCACCCCCGCTGAGCTGTTTGGGCGTTGCATCAGCTTTTGCCTGTCTTGCAGCACCTGTAGTCATCCAGCCCCGGCCATGCTCACGTGCGCTCGCCCTCATGGCACGCGCTCGCACGCTTCAGGATGTGCGTCCCCCTCTGTCCTGTGTGCAAGCAGCTTCTGCGCTGCTGCCCGCCGCCGCCCCACCCCACTGATGCCCGGCACTCTCGCTGCGGCGCCCGCATGTATATGGTGGCATGCGCGCCCGGCACTCTCGCTGCGGCGCCCGCATGTATGGTGCGGCGCATGTATGGTGCGGCGCATGTATGGTGCGGCGCGCCCGGCACTCTCGCTGCGGCGCCCGCATGTATGGTGGCATGCGCGCCCGGCACTCTCGCTGCGGCGCCCGCATGTATGGTGGCATGCGTCTAGTTTGGGGAGGCCACCACTGCAGGCATTTGATGGCTCACGCAACTGCGCACACCCTACGGGCAGGCGCCTGCTACCGGCCGGTACTTCCTGCACGCCACTTCTGCTGTGGGTTGGCGCTCCCTGTGTGCCCCACCCACTCAGGCACAATGTGGGATATGGTGGCAACGCATGCACTGCGGTGGGTCAGCGCGCACTGCGTGACGGCGCTCACTCCTGGATCGCGCCGATTGTTTCTGGGTGATGGGTTGCGCAGGAGGACTACATGCGCGGTGGCTTCCGCATGCTTTCGGCGCTAGACACCACCGGGAGGCGCACGGCGTGGGTGGGCCTGCGCCACGCGCTGCTGCTGCTACCACTCGGTATGCAGCTTAGGCCTGATGGCACGTGCAAGAATGAATGTCGCGGGTTTGGGGGGGTATGCTCAAATGTGTCTGTGCTAATGCGTACGTAAATGCGTGCTTGGGAGCTACAATGTACATATTATTGCGCAAATGCACTTGTGCACTCTTGTCTACCTGATATCTCTGCGAGCATGTATTTGATACTGATGCCTTGTTGGACAGTGCTGATGCCTGGTTGGGGGTTGCCTTGCCTCAGGCGAATGTTTTATAAACACCTTGCCCGAACACAAAGGAATCCTGCTACGCTTGTGCAGGCGCAATTTCATGTGCATGGTGCAGGCGCGCACTTGCGTACATAGTGTACATGCAGGCGTGTCAGGTTTGAATGGACAGGCATGCCTATTCATGGTGGCAGCTGGCAGTGCTTAAGATGGCATGCAAAGGAGCTGGACGCCTATCCATCCATTTCTCTCGATGGATGCTCGGGCCCCGCGCATACCTTGCATTCCTCACTCTTGATGGTTGCTTGTCTTGATGGGCCACGCACACACCTTGCATTCCTTGCTCTTGATGGTTGCTTGTCTTGATTGGTCTTGAGCATACCTTGCATTCCTTACTCTTGATGGTTGCTTGTCTTGATTGGTCTTGAGCATACCTTGCATTCCTACTCTTGATGGTTGCTTGTCTTGATGGGCCACGCGCATACCTTGCTTTTCTTTTCCTTGCTTGTCATGATGGTTGCTCTAATTGATGGTTGCTCTGGCGCGCCCTCGCCGATCCGCTGCAGCGCACACATGCCTACAGCCAAGCAACTGCAGCCATGCTCTGCGCCCCGCTTTCCGTCCCTTGCAGCTCTTTGCGCCAGCAAAACAGCAGCACTCCAAGCATGCTCCCGCGCTCGCGTGCGCAGGCCTTGCTGCCCATTGCACCAACGTGTTGCAGCTCTTTGCGCCAGCAAAACAGCAGTACTCCAAGCATGCTCCCGCGCTCGCGTGCGCAGGCCTTGCTACCCATTGCACCAACGTGTTGCAGCTCTTTGCGCCAGCAAAACAGCAGCACTCCAAGCATGCTCCCGCGCTCGCGTGCGCAGGCCTTGCTGCCCATTACACCAACGTGTTGCAGCTCTTTGCGCTAGCAAAACAGCAGCACTCCAAGCATGCTCCCGCGCTTGCGTGCGCAGGCCTTGCTGCCCATTGCACCAACGTGGCGACTCCCATGTTTGGCTGGGAAGCCGCGGGCCTGGCTGCCCTGCTCGCGCTGCCGGCCGCCAACTTCGCGCGGGCGCCAACCACTCAGGTACGGCGTACCAGTCGTGTGAGTATGGGGCGCGGCGTACGTGATGGTTGCTGGGTTGCACGTGGCTTATGCGATGGTTACTGGATTACGTGGAGGCTGCCAGGAAGCACTCATCCCTAGTCAGCAACTCCTGTGCCCGGGGTCATGCAGGGGGGGTCAGCATCCAGCCAAGGAGGCGCGCTCTTCTAAGGGCCGGATGGAGCCCCACGGACGGAGGCTCCTTGGGCCCCCTCGCACACCAAGCACTTCCTCCTGCCACCCTCTCTACCCAGCAACCCTGGCAGTGGGCGCCCGGCGATGTGCACCGCTGGTGCAAGCGCACGCCGCCCTTACAACACTCCCCCAAACCCCTGGGGCCTGTGCTGCACACCTGCCTGACCCCGCCTGCGCCTCACACCTGCCTGTGCTTGCATGCTTTGCGTGCAGGGAGTGCCTGCCTGACCCCGCCTGCGCCACACACCTGCCTGTGCTTGCATGCTTTGCGTGCAGGGAGCACGCAGTCTGTTCAAGGCCAGCCTCCTGTACCTGCCCCTCCTGATGATGGGCCTGGTCGCCCACAGGGTGGGTTGCGTGCACGAGGGGCATTGCCATAGTGGGTTAGGTGTGCACAAGGGGCATTGGACCTGCTGGTTGTGCGCACAAGGGGCATTGCCATAGTGGGTTGCGTGCACGAGGGGCATTGCCATAGTGGGTTAGGTGTGCACAAGGGGCATTGGACCTGCTGGTTGTGCGCACAAGGGGCATTGGTTTCGTGGGTTGCATGCGTACGAGGGTCCTCCAGAGGTTGGCTTGCATGCACGAGGCTTGTCCACAGGGAGAGATATTTGCACCTGAGCAGTCTACAGGGCAGCGGTATAGGTGATGATGGGAGGCAAGCCCAAGCATATGTCGGTGCGCACCTCTGGCATGGGGCTTGCCTTTTGGGGAAGCCTGGGGCGTCTGGATTCGAGCGCTTGATGTGTGAGAAGACTTCAGCATGCGTTGCCGGCATGACCAAAAGCCAGCGTTCCAGTTGGACAGTCTCCATCATGTTCCATGCACGTGTGCGCGCGTGGGCGAGTGCTGGCGGTGCTGACTCGTGTGCTGCTTGATTTCTAGCTGTACAGCAGATCACCACAGGTTGGGGCCAACACCAGTGCCTGGGCTAACAGACAGCCTATGCCTATAAAGAAGCGCAGCAGCAGCAGCAGCAGCATAACAGCGCCTTCAGTTCCCACCTTGCAAACACAGGCAGGCGGATCTTTAAGTACAAAACGAAAGGCTTTCGGTACTTTAAAATCCGCCTGCCTGTGTTGCAAGGTGGGAAATGTGGGCGGTTTCATGCTGCCTCTCTTGTCTCTCACCATCAGTGTGTAACAATTGGTCCATGTCGGTGCCGGCTCCGTCCGTCGTCGTCGTGGGCTGTTGCACAAAGCCCAAAGTCCCCCAAAGTCCCCCCAAGTGTAGCTACTGAGGAGCTTGAAGAGCCAAAGCAAGCCAAGACAACTTGTAGGGCTTGTTGGGGTCTTCTCCTTGGCGCTCTCTCATGGGTGGGATGATCAGGCCTCTGTGTAGTGTGGCCAGCAAGTAGCCCACGGCCAGCAAGCTCCACTTCAGGCCATATATGTGCGGCTGAGTAGCCAAGGAGCGTGCGTGGTGGTTTTGATGCGCCTCCTGCTGCTGGGGTATGTTTGCGGCTCTGTTTGCGGGTGCGCTTGCCAAGGCAATGGGCCGTGCGCGCCTCTGACCACAGTGTGTGGGTGCTTGCACCGGACCGCAGTGCACCGCTCTTGCAAGCAGAAGCCATCAGACTACTGGTTTTTTATTGTCATTCTTTGAATATTATGAGGCTAGAATACAGAAAACAATGCCATGTAAGTCGATTTAATAAAAGACTAAACGAAAATAGCCATCGGACTAAATATCCATTGTGAAGCGAGCTGCAAAGTTCTGTGTGCATGCATGCATGCGCTACTCTGTGCTGCAAATCCGCCACCTCCGTGGCCATAGATGGGGAGAGGCGCACCCTCAACATTGTTTGGCCATGGCATCAGGCAAGCGCACGTCCTCCGCAAAGATGTGTGGCCTGTGCAACGATTCACAAGCGCCACCTTGTGCCACCTGCTCATGTGCCACCTTGCAGGTGCCCAACGATCACTCCATGGAGTTGGAGCAGGTGCAGGAGCGGGCCGTGGCCGCAGGTGGGCCGCAGGCTGATGTGTTTCTGGTGTCCATGTGCATGCAGGCCGACGGCTTGGCCTTTGGAGAAGCACTGGCGCACAACCCTCTGGGGGAACCTGTCGCATGTGCTCTCACACACTTAAGATGCAGGCACAGGCTGTTGGGAGTGACTGTGCGTGTGCGCGTACTGCCACGTGTGCACGCTGTCATGCGTGACTCTGCGCGTGCACGCTGTCATGTGGGATTCTGCGTGTGCACGCACTGCCACGTGTGCACGCTGTCATGCCCTTCCTCCCTTGGCAAACCTTGAGCACACTCGCACGCCTGCACACTATGCATATACACACGCACATGCTCATACACACACATGTGGGCATGCGCAAATGTTTGCATGTTGCAGTGCCGTTCCGCATGCTGGACGCGGAGGGCGGCATCGGGGCGGCAGCCCTGAACGCCTACCGCCTTGTGGCTTCATCAATGGCCGTGACCCTCGCGGCGCTAAGCCGTGTGCTGGGCCTGAGTACCATCAGTGAGCTGAGGTGAGGCGGCGTGGGTGTACCTGTGTGCGCACACGCACGCGCGCGCGCGCGCGCGTGTGTGTGTGTGTGTGTGTGTGTGTGTGCACGCTTGACCTGTCCGCATGTGCACGTGCTTGTCTGGGGTGCCTGGAGGGGCAAGCAGCTTGGCCTGTGCACCAGTCTTTGTGGGGCTTAGGTTCCTGTGATGGCTGCACAGCAGCAAAAGAGGAGAGCCCTGCCAGCAGTGAGAGTGCACCAGGGATATGTGCTGCAGCAAGATGGAGAGGGCCTTTTTGTTACATGCAAAGGCCCCCTGCCATTGCCAGCCATCCTTGTGGGAGTTGGCCGTAGCTAGGGGACACCCGCATGCCTCTGCTGCCGGCACGCCGACGAATGCACCTTGGGGCGCCCATGCTCACGTGCCTGCTTGCTTGACACACTCACAGACTCCTGAAAGCCCGTGCCTTGTGCACCTGTGTCTTGCACGCCTGTGCCTTGTGCGCCCGTGCCTTTGTGTGCCTGCGCCTCGTGTGCCTGCATCACCATGCCTACCACAGACCTCCCCACAGCAATATATCCTTGCCTGCCTGCCTGCTTTCTTCCCCATCCCCCTTTGCCTCATGCGCATGCCTCGTCCCGCACCCCGCGTATGCTCCTCTTCTGCTTTGCCTACCTGCCTGCCTGCCCGCTTGCCCTCGCCCTGTGCACCAAAAATTCTGCGCCTCCCGCACGCGCCTCTTCATTGCCTTGCCTACCTGCCTGTTGCCGCCTGCCCAGCTGCGCCTGCCTTGCGCACGTCTCTCAACTTCCCTCTGCTTGCCGCCGCCGCTGCGGCCCTGCTTGCCTGCACCCAGGTGCCCTGCTTGCCTCTGTACCCAGGTGCCCTGCTTGCCTCTGTACCCAGGTGCCCTGCTTGCCTGTACCCAGGTGCCCTGCTTGCCTGTACCCAGGTGCCCTGCTTGCCTCTGTACCCAGGTGCCCTGCTTGCCTCTGTACCCAGGTGCCCTGCTTGCCTCTGTACCCAGGTGCCCTGCTTGCCTGTACCCAGGTGCC
>LKMJ01003686.1_pt1 | contig 14317 bp, 15 predicted proteins | sample 643391 | NCBI WGS metagenome assembly LKMJ01 (sample SAMN04112250, study PRJNA286221) | soda lake metagenome | biome: soda lake; feature: Kulunda Steppe; material: water; isolation source: sample PL-Br10 brine of Picturesque Lake | place: Russia: Kulunda steppe | collected 2010-07
GGATGCAGGGTGAGCGGATGCAGGGTGAGCGGATGCAGGGTGAGCGGATGCAGGGTGAGCGGATGCAGAGTGAGCGGATGCAGAGTGAGCGGATGCAGAGTGAGCGGATGCAGGGTGAGCGGATGCAGGGTGAGCGGGGTGGAGGGGCGGCAGGGTGCAAGGGCAAAGGGCAGGGGAGCAGAGCTGAAGGAGAGAGGTGCCACGCATACAGGACGGGCAGGGGCACTGCCATGATTTGTGAAGGGTACGCTGTGGGGGCGGAGTGGGGCTATGGGGCACGAGGGAGGAGGCGGCATGCATGCAGCATGCATGGTGCTCCCGGATGCGCCTTGTCACCAGTGGCAGCACTGAGTGAGCGGAAGAGGAGGCCGGCCCCAGCTTTTGGATGAATGACTGCACTTAACGCAGGCGGCCTTGTGCTGTGTGCGCATGCCAACTAGTTCCAGAGTCACACCCAGCGTGCTTAGATGGCAAGCATGCCTCTTGCACACAGGTGGAGGCATGTAAGGCACTGCAATTCTTGCATCATCATGCTTGCACTATGGAAGGCTCCACCATGCTTGCACCACAATGCTTTTGCCTTGGGGCACCACACACAGAAGCACCTCGCCCCTTGAGCTGGACCTTACACGCACAGTCACATGCGCGCACAGGTAAAGCAACAAGATGGAAGACGGTGCAACGCCCCTAAGGAGTTGCAACCACAAATACATGCATACACGCGCTCACGCATGTGCGCGTGCGCAGGCATGCGCCCACCGTGCCAGGCTGTTAATGATGGGCAGCGCATAGGCCAGTGTCTTGCCGCTGCCTGTGGGTGCAGCGATGCACAGGTCGTGCGCGGTGCTGGCGCCGCCTGCCAGCTCATTCCACACCACTGACTGCACTGGGAAGAGCTCGCGGTAGTGCACGTGCTGTGGGCGCCCTTCTCTGTACGCGCCCTGCCGCCGTCGCCTTTGCTGCTGCTGCTGCTGCTGGTCCTGCTGGGGGATGGACTCGCCTGGGGCAGGATGGCAGCACGTGTAGGCGCTTGAGCGGCTGTTTTGCCTGGGCACAGGGCCTGCTGCACCCATGCGTATACAATTTACGTGATGCGGCGCCAGCACGCACGCACACACGCACACGCACACAGGCATGCGCACACGCACATGCACACAGGCACGCACATGGGCACAAGCCCGCGCACATGCACATACACACACAAAACACACGCATATGGGCATGGGCTGGGTCTGCAGACTGGAAGCCCTGGGGCTCCAGGGACATGCATTGATGCAAGGTGAGGCATCAACAGCGATGGCTGCGCCCTGATGCAGGGACCTATGCAGACACCTGCCGCCAGCTGCCCATTCCCGGTTTGTGTGCGTCACTTGAAATGACCCTGTCATCTGCAGTGGTCAGGGCTGATGGCTCTGCAGGCGCATGGTGCAATGCTGGCAGAGGGCAACAGAGCTTCCCTCAGGGCCAGCATTCTGCAGTACTGGGTCACAGTCCGATCACAGACCGACATGGAGGGGATGCACATCACCTGCATCACCTACTCACCTCCACACATGGCGATCCGCAGCCTCGGATCCAAGCCCGCTACTTGCTGCAGCGGCACGCCCGTGCCTGCCTCAATCAGGATGGGCACACGCATCCATGGCAGCGCTGGGGCTTTGGACATTTGGGCTTCTGCTTGTCCACTGGCTCCCTGTAAAACTGGCATGGCCGCCTGTGCCAGGGTATTGCCTGCCTGTGGTGCGGCTGCCCCAGCGGCGGCGCCACCTTTCGCTGCATCCTGTTCGGACTGGGGTGCCTGGGCTGCTGGATCGTGGGACCTTTTCCTTTTGCTATCTTTTCCCATATGTCCTGGGTGGGGTTGTGTACCTCAGCCGAAACATGAGTGTTAGTTTAAAATGAGTACAGGTAGCAGTCGGTCAACATGTGACTCACCAAAACAATCAAACCTTACAACAATTACAGCAATCCTTGCTTTTTTGCCTTGCTCTAGCCTTTGAGCCCTCCAGAGCTCTCAGCAGATCCAGCAGCCCGCAGCAGCTCACACCAGCCTGCAGCAACAAAAGCGCCAATGACCCAGTTGCAGCATCGACAGAAGCAGCAGCAGCAGCAGCAGCAGCACCAGCAGGACCACCAGCCCCAGCAGCCCGGCTGGAGCACGCTGGTGGGCAAGACGGTGTTTGCCCAGGTATGATGGCTAGGGTTGCGGGCCCGGATGAGGGGAGGGGAGGGGAGGGGAGAGGGACGGCCAGCACATTCCCTGGTTTTCTCGCGGAACCCGCCGAGTCATCGTCCCACTACCAGTGCATCGCTGCGCTCTCTTGGTTCTGCCTCCCTGTGCGCCAAAGGCACTCATTGCCCGCGCGCCGTGCTCGCTTGTCCCCCGCAGTTTGGACGCTTCCCCTTCGCCGTGGGCAAGGAAGAGTGCGTTCAAGGTGGCTACAGACTTAAAGGAGAACAATCTAAAGGGTCGAAACGACAACAATAGGTCAAGGCACAGCGACCACCGCTTCTGTGCAGGTGGGGCACGCGCTGATGGCAATCGTTGGGGGGTACAGTGTGGGAAAGGGCACAGGACAAGACGGGAAGCTGAGTGCATCACGCAGCCCGCCTGAGTGCTTGCATCCTCCTGAGCTTTATTCCACATGCCTGCAGCAAGGAACCCAGGTCAAGCAGGTGAATGAAGGGTGCGCAAGCAGGCGAGCAGTCAGTACCTGCACCTCCTGTTGTACAGGCCCAACTCATGTCCACGTGTGCTCCAAGCAAGCAGCCGGGGGGTTTGGCTAGCCAAAAAGGGTTGGCTTGCTTCAAGGCTGAGATGCCGCGCTGGGCAATGCAGCACCCATCATTCACCCAGCATGAGCATGCAAATGCACATGCAACAGACTGCGAGTCATGCTAATAACACATTTTTTTGGTGTGCAAAGTCTGTCTTCTGATTTGCACTCTCCCTCGCGAGGCTTTCAGGCTGGAAAATAATGTTGTGAGCCTGAGGGAGGGGGGGGGGGCCATCAACAGCCACCATGGCCCCTGCAGCCGTTGGGAGGAGTGTTCAGGCTTTGGGCATGGGATGGGCTGTGCTGCTTTCAGTAGCATTGATCAATCAGGCTGTGCCATGCCTCCTTTGGAAAACACCCTGCCGCTCGCTCAGCATGACTTGGGGGTGCACGCAGCAGAAACTGCTGTAGCAGGCTTTGGTGTGTGCGCACGCTCACACCATGCACACACGAGCGCACAGGCATGCACGCAGATGTGCGGCATGCCCATCCTTGCCCAGCTTGCCCCTCACACTGAACACGCCCATGCGCACGTGCCTGCCCCTTTGCCCTTCGCCGTGTAGAGCGCCGCCTGCTCGCCGACTGGGTGTGCTTGGCGCGCCGCCATGGCCTGCGTCCGCATCAGTTCACCACTTGGATCCGTCGCAAGAACGGGCCCAACCTGGCAGTGTGGCGGCAGCGCGTGGACGGCACGCTGGGCTGCGCTGCGCCCTGTGTGCTGTGCCAGCGCGAGCTGCTGCGGTTTGACATGCGCGTGCACTGCACGCTGCCCAATGATGGCTTCTTTTGCGGCCGGCTGGACGAGGAGGGCGCGCCTTGCTGCAAGCCCACCACCGGCCAGATGAGGCTGATGTTTCGCAACAGCGGCAGCAGCCATACAGAGTCTCCGGCGCAGAAGCAGGGCGGCGGGAAGCCGGGCGGCCGGGAGCAGGAGGGGCCGGGCAGGGAGCACAAGGGACCGCGCGGCAAGGAGTGGTTCCGCAGAGAGCGGTTGCGCAAGGAGCAGCAGCGCAAGGAGAAGCTGCGGCGGGAGGAGGTGGCGCGCGCGCAAGCAGCCAAGCTGGACAGGAATAGGGAGGTGCAGTCAAGCATCCAGCGAGTGGGAGACCTGATGGCGGAGGTGTCTGGGGGGGTGGGCAGCAAGGAAAAGGGCAAGGGCGGGGGGGCGCTGGAGGCAAGCACCAGGGCCCGGAGGAGAAGCAGGAGCAGGAGCAGCAGCAGCAGGAGCAGTGGCAGCAACAGCAGCAACAGCAGCAGCGGTGGAAGGTCAGAAGAAGGGGGGAAGGGAGCCAAGGCGAGCCGAAAGCAGCAGCAGCAGGTGCGCCAGCGCGCGGCAGCAGAGGAGAGGCATGCAAAGCTGCTGGCCAAGCTCCAAGCAGCTGCTGAGAAGCAGCACAGGGGGCACAGGGGTAAGAAGAAGAAGGGGAAGAGGTAGGGGAGGGAGGAAGGAGGCTGTCCTTCTGTCTTGTTTCTAGACAGCGATGCCTGGTGTAGTCAGCTCCCGAAAGGACAAACAAGCAGACTGCTTGGACAAATGCGATGAAGACCCTCATGTGCAGTCGCCGCAGCTTATTCAAGATAAGATACTTAAAAGACCATATTTGTGTGTGTTTGTGTGTGCGCACTTGCGTATGTGCTTGTTCGTACGCGTTTGACCAGACTCAAGCCTGGTTTGACATATTCGGACTCAAATGGCAACTTTATACGCTACTCTTTCTGCATGTATCCAAGCCTCACGTTTTTAAAACTGCATCATCTAGGTCGTTTGGGGTAGAGGAACAGATCGAGCATGGTTAGTGGCATTTGACATGTATCAACTGAATTTGGGACGGTTCAAATGGCAATGAAGGTGAGTTGGCATAGCTTTACCTTACTGCACAACAGAAGATGAGCACAGCACTTTGTAGCTTGCGTCTGAACACCACTGACAGGAGGAAAATGCAACAACCCTGAAGGCATATGCCTTTTCTAGCACGGCAACCATCCTAATCTAACAAAGTGTGGTCGATCGTTTGGAAGAGGAAAATACTTCACTAGAAGGAAGAGATCTACAGCTGGCACGAGTGCTCGACAGGTGGAATCACGCAAAGAGGAATGTCAATGAAGGTCATGAGGGTTCTGAACACCGCGCAAGTTACAAGTGAAGGTTGACCATCAGCTTGGATGTTAGATTTGGTTGAGAGTGCTCTGAGCCTCAGAGGTACAGCCCGCAGCAGTTCTACTGCTGCTGGCGACGGTGCGACTGTAATGTTTGTGTACTTTGATGCCTCTGTTGGTGTGTGGCACTGAGACAGAGTAAATGCTACTTGGTGCGCAATGAAGGTGATTGGTTGGGGACTATGTTGGGCGGCCCAGGACAGAACCAGGAGGATCTCTATGGAGATCTAGATGCAAGCAAGCACATTGAGTGCACAGCGTGCGTGACGTGGCGCACCTCATCACAGCTGCCAACCCCCCACGACCACTTTTGCTGCTCTTGTGCAGCTTTTGGGCACCAAGTGTGTTGTTCTTGTAGAGCTGCCTTGCTTGTCCCATTGGCATGCACCCACTGCGCCCTGCGGCGCTCCGCAACCTGCCAGCACCCCTTTCCTTGTCTGCGGCAGGTAGGGCCAGGTGCAGCAAATCCCGGGGACCCAGAACTTTTTCAGCAAGCATCAGTGCAATCCAGGGTTCTGAAACGGGCCATACATTACAAGACAAAGCACAAGGATTAGAACAAGCAGGAATCAATACAAACAACCGAGTACACACCCTGATCAGCTAGCTCAGACCTAGCATCCTTCCTCTGGAACTATGAAATGAATACAGCAGCACAATTTAACGACCCTACAGACATGTAAAATGCCATTTACCATTACAAGGGTTACAAGGGTTTATTAATCATTTCCAACTCCAAGCTAGAAAGGAGTTAGACTGTAGAAATGTCTACACCAGAGGAAAAGGAAGCATGACCAGCTGAAAATGCAGCAAATAAATTACAAAGATTTAGAGCAATACAGGTCTCTAGTGGCAGAAAGATGGGCACTGCTAAGTATAAAGAAGTCCAAAGAACGAAAGAAAAACTACGCAAGCAGCAAAAAGCTCCTCACATCAATTAAGGAAAAGGGGCCACTCGGGAAGAAAAGCCCCTTCACCAGAAAAGAAAAGGGGGGTCAGTGAGGAGCAGGAGGGTTGCGGGCAGACAAGCTAGCAGACCTCTCTTGATTGGTTTGAAGGTGGGGAGAATGCTCAAGAGAACTAAAGAAGGCCAAAGATATACTCGGATAACAAGCGTAAGAAAGCTTCCTAGATGCTGCAGCTGCTTAAAGGATGCCAGCAGTGAAACATGCTGTGATACACGAATTAAAGAGGAGCAGGTTGACCCAACAATAGACATGTATCAGTGTAGTGCCTATAACAAGACATACCACTGGCAGTGCCTTTTGGACCTAGAATGCGATGCTGGTGCCAAACAAGATGAAGTCATAACAGATGATGATTGGGCATGCCCTGCTTACTGCCATTTAACACCTACCCCAAAAAAAGAGCGAACAAACTTTCAGAGCAAGAACCTGGGCTCCGACTTGGGAGCCGGAAGAACTGTTAAAGGAATGGAAAAAAGTTCTTTGTTAGCGCTTGAAGGCCAAAAAAGTGATCCTTCAAAACATCCTTCTTAATGTAGGAGGCTCTATTCATACCTCACACACTTTGAATCACCTTAAGCGCTCAGCCTTGATAGGCAAAAAGCCCATAAGACTGCCCTCACGTTACATGCTCATTCTGTGCTCTATGCACACAAAGTGACAACTACTAGACACGCTCTTGTAAAATCTAGTTGCTCTCAAGGTCTTGGTCTGGAGCAGGGGGCGGCTTGTCACTCTCCAGATTCTCACTAGTTCTTCCTTCTCCCTGGTGGAGGAGACCTAGGCTCTTTGGGCCAATGTGTCTCCTTTTCCTTAATTGATGTAGGGAGTGGTTTCACTGCCTACGTCGTAAAAGTTGACATGCAGCCAACTGACCCTGAACTTGACATTCAACCAGCTGGGAAATGCTAAGTCTGGATCAAAGAGGTTAACCTTATTGCACAAGTCAAGCTGGCAAAGACAGATGCCCACCGCATTGATCCAAAAAGTCATATATGCCCTGCAAACCATGCCACTCTTCCACAAGTCTCAGATGCTAGATGCTACAAGGGCTTATATACACCCCTGATGGAAAGTGTGCATGTATGCTGAGCACTTAGCTACACATTAATCTAGCAAATGCCTTCCACCATGCACAGGGTCTTCAGGTTATCAAAATAAGGTCAAGCCTCCATTCAAAGACCTGAATTTTGAGTAAGTTGCTCCTTTCTTACAAAAAATGCACCTCGAAGGTACTTAACCAAACAAGTCGAAAATTTAAAGACTCATACGTGCGAGCCTTACCCGACCACATGCTCAAAGTACTACAAGCATGGGCTATGGTGACCTAGGACAGATCAGCATCTGATGAAAGGTATAGGCTATACCGTATAGCTCTTCTTTTAAAGAGGTATGGAGCATAAAGAAAAGAGATGTTGGTTTTTGTATCCCACTTCAATCCTTGAGCTTCAAAGTTCACAGGCTTCTCGGTATGTCACCCTCTCTAGAACAATGGTGTCATGCTTAACATGGTGTGCCATGCAATCCACTCATCTCTTTCCGCTGATGGTGGCACTGCTTCCTACATGCTCCTCCCAAATTAGAACGGCCTTAATGCAAATGCTTATGTACAGATTCTTAGAGAACATCCTGAGTATTGTACTATCTTTGGCACTATTCCCAGGCATCAGTGACCTATCCCAGACAAGATTTCTAGATTGGAAGGATGGAAACAATGCAAGCACTCCAGCTCCTTAGGCACTATTCCCCAGGCATCAGTGACCTGCCGCCAATGATAATAATGGATTGGAAGGGTGGAAACAATGTGTGCACTCCAGATCCTCAGTGGGACCTTGAAATATTTGTAATATGAAACAAAGAAGCATAACACATGCTGTTTGATAGGGACCCTAGGTGGTATGTCACCTTGACTAAAGCCATAGCTAAGGCATTTTAAAGTCTATTTTGACTGGTAAAACTGGGATGAGCAATACCATCAACAGAGCAGAACTGACTGGCATAGCTTCTGCACTAAGGGCAAACACTTAAACAGCCACAGACAGTGCCTGTTCTGTATCTCAGATACGGAAACAACTCTTCTTTCCTGAATTACATTGGAAGCACACACATGTCAAACTGTTGGAACAGATTATCTCCATGATCAGCAAATCAGACACTTCTGTACGTTTTTGCAAAGTTTTAGCCCACACAGGTGCAGTTGGAAATGGGTTTGCTGATGCCATAGCAAAACATGCTGCTCTCCATAAATATGGGCATGACAATGCATTACTTCCACGCTCACCTGACGGCAATCCTCTCTCCCATGTATACTGGCTCGCAAAAGAGAAGAATGAGACTAATGATCCTGCCACAAAAGACAGCCTTGCTCTGCTACAAAACATGAAGGACAAACTAAAAGCTCACATGAGCAAGCATCACAGACTTGGAGATGCTAGTACAGGCTTAGATTATTACAATTTCTGGATGAGGCTGCTTACGCCAGTGAACCTTACAACGAGCAATTCGTTCTGGAACAAGAATAAATTAACATACCACAGAAAAAAATGTCATGAAATTCAAAACAGGTACTCTTTACACCCAGAAACTGGCCCACCTTAATGGTAGAGCCACTAGTTCATCTTGCCTGTTGTTTCACTAGCTAGATAGCCATGTCCATATGCTTTCTGGCTGTCTGTTAGCTCCAATTCAAAATATGGTGACTGAAGAATATAGCATTGCTTCCAGGCTTGCTATCAAAACCTTGAGCAAAGGTGGATTTGGATGAAATATCGTTTCACAGGTATTAGCCGGATGGCTTCACAAAGTTTGGTCTTGCCAGCACATGTAGCCAATAGGACTTTCCCCCCATGGGTTCTATCATACCTTACAGTATATGAACTTCGATCGTGCTCTAGACCAGATGCTACTTTTAATAGCCAGCTGGAAGACAGAATGGCCACCAAAATGATATCCAGGCTTTACACCCTTTGCGCTGGGATGTGCACCTCGTTGAAGTCAAATATTGTGATGACACACGACCAGCGCAACAATTTGCAAGAGCAACTGAGCAGAATATTAGGTTGAAACATGCCCTTGCACAGCAACGCCACAAAGTGAGCCTACATACCATCCTGATTGGAGTGATGGGAGCCATACATAAGTGTCATATGGCCTAGACTGGTGTAAAATTGATAAACTTATTCTTGACCTAAACACTCATTCAATTCAATACGCAACAAAAGCCATAGATACAAGTAAGAGGTTGTAAATTAATGCGGAAAGAGCACATGGCTCTTTTCAGAACCCTCCTGACCCCCACAAACGATCCTCTTCCTTGTTTGATGATGGGGGTTGGCCTGCTGCTCCCAGATGTGAACCTCTTATTTCACTCTTGCAAGCAGGGGGGTCACCTTGTTGGCGTAGTCATTTCTTTTTCTTTTTCTTGAGCCACGTGCTTTTTTTGCAATGTGCTTCGAAGCACATCAGCTGAATTCAGCCTACAGTGAATGTTTTAAGCTAAAATGCTGCTCGGTTGCTCTCACTTGTTGTTGCTCTGGTAGTGTCTCATCACAATATTAGACTTCAACAAATTCACCACCATTAGATAGGCTTTGATGTACACAATGTATTTGAGAACAAAAGATGTAAAGCCTGAATCTTACTCTGATGGTCATTCTGCTGACTAGCTGGCAGTAAAAGAATAGCGCCTGGAATTGAAGAAGGACGAACTTCATTTGTAAGGTTCACGGACGTAAGCAGTCTTGTCCAAAGTTTGCAGTAGGCCTGTGTTGTTATTGGTATCTCCAAGTCTGCGGTGTTTGTTCAGGTGAGCTTTTAGTTTGTCCTTAATGTTATGAAGTAGAGCAAGATCCTAGTTGTAGGGCGGATATTCCCATCTTTGTCTTTCGCGAGATAGTAAACATGGTAAAAAGGATAACCATCAGGTGAGGATGGTGGGACTGCCTTGTCGTGCCCATAATTATGGAGTGCAGCATGTTTTGCTGTAGCATGAGCAGGCTCATTACCAGCTACACAAGCGTGGGCTTTGGCTTTGTAAGTGTATGGGAGTGTCTGATCCGCTAAACATAGAGTATTTGTTCAATAAGTTTCCAGAACATACGTGTACTTCCGGTGTAATTCAAGAAACAAAAGCTGTTTCCTGATCTGGGGTAGGTCAAGAAACAAGCACTGTCTGTGGTAATTTGAGTGCACTTTTCCCTGAATGCGGAAGCTATGCCTGTCAGCTTTGCTGTGTTTACAATGTTGCTTATCTGAACTCCACCAAAGTCAACATAGACAACTGTTTCAGGTATGAGACTCCTGTTCCAATGCGTTGTTGACACTAAATATTAGGCGATGACCATCAGTGTAGACACAAAGTTGCCATTCTAGAACCTTCAGTCTTAGATTCTTCTTTGTGAGCGGCTAGGAGCTGAGGTGACCAACCTGGGGCTTTTTGTCAGAGCTGATTCATCCAGATTCCTCTGTCCTCTTAAAGAGCCTTGGTGATTGTGTCAATACGGACACGCTTTGAATAAGTGGGTGTGGGCAAGGTTCTAAAGTTGCCTCAAGAATGGCATGAGTCAAGGCTGCATACCAGCCTGGGCTCCTCTTTACCAGCATGTTCCCTGCCTTTTCATTCCGTATAGTAATTATTCCAAGGTCCCGTTTAGGAGCTGGAACGCCTGCACCATTTCCAATCAAACATTCTATTCTGCGGTAGGTCATTAAGGCCTAAGGAATAGTGCTTTAAATAGTAATTGCTCTGTATTTTATTTTAGAGTAAGGGATTTGAGGGGATCAACTATGTAGATCCATACAGATCAACTATGTACAGATTATATACAGATGATCTTTATGTACTGTTGATTATACAGATCTCAACTACATGGATCAACTTTATATATGCTTGAAATCAAATTTTGGGCAGTAAACAGACTTTCTATGCTTGAGAGAGTAGCGATACACTGCCAAGCTTCTTTGTTAAATCCCATAACTTATCAGCAAGATGTGTTCTGTGTATGCTCAGCATCTGGCGCACTAAATCCCTCGTGTAAAGTAAGGTCATATAGCAGTGGTTGTGGATGCGCGACGACAGCAGGAGATGCAAGCCAAGCTGGTGCTGCGCGCGGAGGAGCTGCGGAAGGCGCTGTGAGTGTGACGAGAAGATGGAGGGCGCGGAGGCGGGCATATAGCTGTATCTGCCGAACGAGGGCAGCTTAGCTGAAGCCTATCAGGCCTGCTATCTGAACCGTCAAAAGGAATTAGAAATCAAAGGCTCTATCTGAGGAACAAGAATCATGCGCCATAGACCGCTTGGCCAACCGGTCTTCGAAGACCGGTACCGGTCTGAATTCACAATGTGCCATACACCGCTCGGCTGCGCCAAGGGCAAAAAAGGTCAGGTTTTAAACAGTCTACAGTGAGGTAAAACAGCTCAGAGTTCTTCTGATGATGCACACGGAGGACTGAAAGGTGAGGTAGAGAAGGTGACAAAGGTCAGCTGAGAGGCCCTCAAAATCAACCTTCTAAGGCTCCACGCTTGAAATATCATGAACTTATTCTCTTCATTACACCATCCTACCCCCGCCTCGGAGGTGCTCACTGGCCTTACAATCCTCGGATAAGACATCCAGCCGCCGAGAAGATACCACGAAAAAAGATAAATTCAAACAACGTTAATCAACGAAGTGATTAACAATGCTTCCTGTACAGCCTATGGCCGGCAAACTCAGCCCAAGACAGAAACAGGATGTACACCTTAGCCAGCATTTTTCCAATACACAAATTATAAGTAGAAGAGTGGCTTGCTTGGGCTAGGGGCCCTTGTTTACGGGGTGCAAAGCCAGTGCAAACCGGGACAAGCCAGTGAAGAGACTCAGGAAATATACGCCAAGTGAGTGTGATAAACGTACAGTCTGCTTAACTATTGTCTTTTTATTGTTTCAGAGGGTAGGATTAAATCTAGCACGTGCGCTTGCATGTGTGCTCACATGCACCTGCAAGCATGCAAGCTTGCGTTCACTTCCTCTCGCCAATGACAAAAGACATTGATTTTTCTTTTTGTAGGTATTTATACCAATCTCCTGTGGATGTGTTGAAGTACGTAATGGATAAGGCACCACAGGGGGACCCCGCCGCAGTTCTTGACGCCATAGACACCTTCTCAAATGCCTTTCCTATGTGAGTCACACACGGCTTTCACTTACACGATATAGTTGTGTGCCAACCCTGACACACAACAATTTTGCTATCAATGTGTGTTTTTTTTTAGCATCAACAGAGCTGCAATTTCTCTTGACTAATGTTTGTTGTCTGTTTCTGTTAACGATGCAAAGGTACAAGACCGGGCCAATCAAGGGTCGAATATTGGAGGCAGTCACTATCCAGGCAGCGCCTAAACTGGCAGTGGAGCTTGGATCCTTTGTTGGCTACGTAAGTTTGGATTAGGCAAGTTAAGTCTGATGAATGTGTGCAATACCAAAAACATCTCAGCTGTATGTAGGCAGCTCGATGACCACCCCTTGCGGTTAGGAAAATTTTGAGCATGGAGATTGAGAGGTTGTAAGCAAGCCTGTGATGCTGTCTGTGCTCCTGCTTTTAGGCAAAGGACAAACAGTATTTTTTAACTTGGGTTTTCATTAGGGAGATGCAAGCTATTTTGGATCAACTGGTGTCCCTTAGCTCCCCCAAGCGCCCAAGTGTCCTAGCATAAAGCTTATCCAGATAGGCAATTCTGCACGCATATACTTGTGTGGCTGTATGCGCGCGCGCGTGTGTGTATGTGTGTGTGTGTGTATGCGTGTTCATGGGTGTGCTCACGTGTGTGAGGGATGGCTTTGACTCTAATGCACCCAGGCACATGCGCATTCTGCTGCAAAGACAAGTCTTGGGTCTGTCACCTCAAGCTGAGCTCACATGCCCAGCTGACCTGTGGGCACTGAGGGCAAACTCAGAAAGTACCCAGGAGATGGTGACCAGCTTACTGCTAAGAATCTGCCATGTTTTGGAATGCTTGTGTATATGGACGCTAATGCCACGCTCTTTCTAAGTGTTTCAGGGGGCCGTGAGGATTGCCCGTAATCTTGAGCCAGGAGGCAAGTTGGTGTGCGTGGAGGCAAACCCAGAATGTGTGGCAGCTATGGAAGGCATATTGACACATGCAGGTAAATGCACAACAGTAGGTAATCCTGCGTCATCGTTATGGAGTTGAGCTTGCTGCCAAATTGAGTGAAATCTACTCAATGTGCAATTGCCAGCTGCAAAGTAAGAGATTGTACAGCGCCATCTTTGCGCTTGACATGCAGGCCTTCGTGACAGAGTGGACATTGTACAAGGCTTAGCCAAGGATGTCATTCCTAGCTTGAGCAAGCGCTTTGGTGCTGCGCAATTCATTTTTGAGGTAAGTAGCTTACCTAGGCACAAAACAGCAGGTGAAATGGAGCCGGGTGCATCCAGGCTGCCCACCTGGACTCAACCAGGTGGCTGTGTTTTCTGTTCTTTTCATCCAAGTGCCTGATGTGCTGCTCTGTTTCAGGACCACTGCAAAAAATGCTACCTTCCCGATTTACGTTTGGCTGAAAGTACCAGGCTATTGCAGCCCGGAGCGTGGGTGCTGGCAGGTAAGCATTATCCAATAGGGCCAGGCTCCTTTGCTTAGCAGGTGTGCATAGGTGTGATCCATTGATTGTGGAAATTCGTTGCCGTTTTGATGCCGCAAATCCATGTATGCATTTGTGCCCAATGCATTATTGATTTACTGTGCATGTGCATTTACACTACCATGACTGGCTCGTGCAGCAACCAATGTGAGCAGTAGGTATGTTCCCATCATTTCTATTAGAGCGGGGTCTCCTCTGTAACATGTGTATCCACTCTGCTGGAAGGCTATGCCTCCTACGGATTATGCCAAGGTATGCAAAAAGTTGCTTAGCACCATTTCCATGCCTAATGATGCTAAGAAGAAATTTCATGCTGCACAAGGAAATATGCTGTCTGAAAACATGTGTTTGCAGACAATGTCATTGTCCCTGGTGCCCCTGACTTGCTGGAGCACCTCGCCAATCAGCAGCACTACGTGAGCATGCTGCTGCCTGCCCCCTATGAGTATGAGCAAAGGTAGGTATTGCATTCAATTTGATGTGCTTGGGCCCACATATCTACTTTAGGAATGTACATTAGTTAAATTTTCTCAGGTTTCCCATAGGTTGTCCTCACCACTGAGTCACCCCTTTCTTAGGCAAACGTGGCCAAATTGGCCTCTCAAGGTATAACTTGGCATCCACCACACCGTTTCCTGACCTGAGCACACCATTGGATAGCTTATATTTTTCTGGTTCTGATGGTGGTCTTGGGGTTGAAATTGGTGCGGTAAGTGGAAGGCAATCTTGGAAAAATGGTATGTGATGTTGGAAGAGTGCGCGCTGTTTCCCACTCCCA
>LKMJ01003688.1_pt1 | contig 14316 bp, 12 predicted proteins | sample 643391 | NCBI WGS metagenome assembly LKMJ01 (sample SAMN04112250, study PRJNA286221) | soda lake metagenome | biome: soda lake; feature: Kulunda Steppe; material: water; isolation source: sample PL-Br10 brine of Picturesque Lake | place: Russia: Kulunda steppe | collected 2010-07
AGGGCTGGCTTGGTCGTTCGATCGTAAGCCGTGGTCACGTCGTCGAATTGCAGTACTGTCATGGGTAGTCTCGCTGACATCGGTCCGTCCTACAGGTCATCGCTCTCGCTGAGTCCCATGTGATCGACGGCTGCCTCGAGATCGGCAAACTCGTCGTGCGTGGCTTCGACGTACCGATCGACGTTGAGTGAGTCGAGCAGGTCGTCCGAAACTGCTTCCTGAAGGGTCAGAAACGACTGCTGTATGTCCTCAGCTCGCTGCTCGCCGACCGTCGGGCCGACTGCCCACGGGTAGTTCGGGAATCGCGGCGTCCGCCAGATTTCGGTGGCGTCGGCCGTGTTTCCCCGCTCCCGTTCGAAATCGAAGATTCGGCCGTTCAGTGCGCCAGCGTCTGCATCGCCGTTTCCGACGGTGCGCAAGACGGCATCGTGGGCGCCGAGATGGGTGACCGAATCCAACGCCGTCCCGAGATCGATTCCCAGTTCCCGGTCCGCATAGTACGTCGGCATCACGGACCCGGTCGTGCTGATTGGATCTCCGAGAACGAAGTCGATATCGGACGCCTCGGCGAGATCCGACGCCGTTTCGATTCCGTTTGCCTGGGTGGCAATAAAGACTGACTCCCACTCGGTCAGCCCGTCCTGTTCGCCGACAGCGATTGCCCTGACGTCGGCCCGCTGACTCGCGAGTACGTACGAGACACCGCCAAAGTAGGCGACGTCGACCTGTTCGCTGGTCATTCCCTGGACGAGACTCGCATAGTCTGCTGTCGTCTCGAGATCGATTTCGATGTCGAGGTCGTCTTCGAGGTGTTCAGCCAGCGGCCGGTTCTGTTCGATCGCCGTTTCGGGGTCGACATCCGGGAGAATGCCGACGGTAAGCGTCTCGACGGACGACCTGCCCAAACAGCCGGCGAGCACTCCACCAATGCCCGTTGCGAGAACTGCCCGTCTGGAGACAGCAGTCATACGACCGCTCATAGTCCAGTTGTCAAACCACAAAGCCATAAGCGCTTCTACTGGATGATCGACACAGCGAACGACAGAATAGTTGCTACTCTGGCAACAATAGCGTCGGAAACGGCGACGAAATCCTGCTATGAGAGATGAGTCCGCCACCACAGTTGACTGTGCGTCTCGCGATCAGTCGTCGTCTGTCGGCTCGGCGATCGACGGCGCGGGTTCAACCTCGTCGAACAGCGGACTCGATTCACCGGGCACGAGTGTGTTCAGTATCAGCGCCGAGATACCGGTCATGATAACTGGCTCTCCGAAGAACGTCTGTGCCCCGCTTGGAAGTCCCTCCAGGGCTTCCGGGACTGTCGCGACGCCGAGGCCGAGTCCGAGCGCCGTCGCGATGATGACCATGTTTCGACGGTTCATTTCGATGTTCAAAAACAGCAGCCGCATGCCGCTTGCGGCGACCATCGCGACCATGACGAGCACCGCACCGCCGAAGACGGCATCTGGAATCGTCGTCACGACCGCACCCACTTTGGGCACCAGTCCGAGGACCACGAGGATGACCCCACCGAGCCCGACGATATGACGACTCATCACACCGGTGAAGTTGATGATGCCGACGTTCTGGGAAAACGAGGTCTGCGGGAACGACCCGAACAGCGCACCGATCCCACTGACGAACCCGTCGGCGAAGATCCCGCCGCGGAATTCCGATTCCGTCGGATTGCGCCCCTCTGCGGCCGTGATCCCGGACATGTCACCGATCGTCTCCATGCCAGAGACGAGAAACAGGAAGGCAAACGTTAGCAACGGAATCACCTCGAAACTGAAGCCGAACGCACCCGGCGTGGGCACCTCGAACCACGCTGCGTCGGCGATCGGACTGAAATCGACGATCCCGAGGGCGATTGCGGCGGCGTAGCCCACACCGATGCCGACGATGATGCTCAGTACACGCCAGATGCCATCGAGAAACAGGTTGAACAGGACGGCGATGGCCAACACGAGTCCGGCGAGTCCGAGGTTCTGCATCGAACCGAAGTCATCCGCCCCGACCCCACCCGCGGAGTACTGCATCCCGACCGGGATGAGATAGAGCCCGATGATGATGACGATGAGTCCGGTCACGAGTGGTGGAAAGAACGCTTCCAGCCGGGAGAACTGCCAGCCCAGCACGAGCGGGACGGTAAACGCTGCAATAACGATCGATCCGAATACGACGTCGAGACCTGAACTCGCCCCGATCGACGTCATCGCCCCGACGAACGCGAAACTCGTTCCCATGACGATCGGGAGTTTCGCACCCACGGGGCCGACGGTGTACGCCTGCACGATCGTTGCAACCCCGGCGAAGAGGATCACCATCTGAACGAGGAAGGTTGTGTCTGCAGCCCCAAGTCCAACAGCTCCTGCAACAATGAACGCCACCGCCGTCGATGGAACGATCATCACCGAGACGTGTTGTATTGCGAGGAGAATTGCTGTGGGTATTGGTGGTTTATCGTCTATACCGTATTCAATGTCGATACTCTCGTCTGTTTGACTGGACATATGTCAATAGCCCGTTCTGCATAGAGTGTGTTAACCGTTTTCCTTGTGAGCTGACATTTGTCGCCGTACGACTGCTTCACGACCACCTTATATGCATATATTGTTGTTTAATCAGAATTTTGAATATGTACTGTATGCAACATAGATTTATATATCTCCTGCCCATCGATCCAGTTGCGATGACCCAACAACGACTCTCGTCCACGGTGGACCCGCTACCCCCTGCGATCAGTTCGCCACAGGCAAAACTGGTATACCTGTATCTCGAGGTCGCTGGCGAAGCAACGGTCGACGATCTTCGGGCAACGTTAGAACTGAACAAGCTCTCGATTCTGAGCGTGCTCTCATCGTTACGGTCGGAGTCGATCATCGAGAAAGATGGCGATACTGTCACCGTGGCCTGACGTTGCCTGAACGACTGGTCCCCACCCCGGTGCAGGATCCCCTGCCTACGTCGGGACAGACGGCCACCTCCCCCCTTGTCGCCGACACGTGCCAATCCGTGTCGGCACAGTCACTCCCTTTGATCATCCAGTTCCAGCAGATTATACAATCCCACTTGCAGTGAGACTGCGACACTGATACGTTCCAATTCCAACTCATGACTCGATCAGCAATGACTCGACAGACAACTGACCCGGCCCTAACTTCGCTTCCTCGAAACGAGGAGGGGTTCGCCATTACAACCGAGGCACTCGCGCAACTAGAACACGGTATTCCATCCGCTCTCGAGACGGTAGTCGACGAGGCGACTGCAGACCGGCTCGTCATCGTCCTCGACGGCAGCGTCGAAACGACGCTCGCGGCGACGTTCGCTGCCGAGGCAGTCGGGACAGAACAGGTTACTGGACTGGTGATGCCGGCGTTTATCAGTCAGGAAGCCACCGCACAGACCGCAGAAACGATCGCCTCGACGCTCGGCATCACCCATCACCGTGTCCAGTTGCATCCGGTACTGGCCGCGTTTCAGGAGGCTGTGGGCGAATCGAACAGCCAGGCGGACGATCTGGTGGCAACGACGAACGCACTGGCTCGACTCCGAACGGCAGCCGCCTACCACGTCGCGAACACGACGAATGCGCTCGTCGTCGGCACGACGAACCGAACCGACTACCTCCTCGGTTCGTTCGTCAAGCACGCTGCTACTGGGGTCGACTGCCTGCCGTTCGTCGACCTGTACCGAACCGAGACGCGCGCACTCGCCGATCACCTGGATATTCCGGCGGAACTGAGAGCCGAGCCACCCGAACACGACATCCTCTCGAACCCGTTCGATGGAGAGCTTGAGCCACAGGAGATCGATCGAATCCTCCGATTACTCATCGACGAGGAGCGCGATCCAGACACTGTCGTCGACCGGACGGACGCCAGTCGGGAAACCGTCGATCGTCTCGCGACGTGGCACGACCAGTCACAGCACAAACGCAACCAGCCCATCGTCCCGACGCGATGAACGGCGAACCCCGTGGACCGTCGTCATGGCTCTTCTCCCTTGGGTACTGATAGTCGACGCCGATCAAAATAACACCCTCAGGGTGTAAGTTAAGACTGTCAAGGCCCGTCTCGAAAAACCACCCCCAACTCACGTTGGTGATTACCACTGTGATCCTCACTCGGCGTCGGGTCTCACCGATCGCCGACCCGCAGGGCCAGTCGCCGACCTACAGGTTCGATCGGCGGTGTCGGGAAACCCAGTCACGTTCACCGGTCGTGGCGTTCGAGTGCGTCGCGAACGTCAGCCGGCGTGATCGGCAGTGTCGTCAGCCGGACACTTACGGCGTCGCGAATCGCGTTACTGAGCGCCGGGGGAATCCCGTTCGTGGGGAGTTCACCGATCGACTTGGCACCGAAGGGGCCCGTCGGTTCGTGGGTTTCGACCAGAATCGTCTCCATCGGCGGGTGGTCGGTCGTCCGGGGCATCCCGTAGTCTCGGAAGCCGACGGTCTGGGGCGTCCCATCCTCGTCGAACTCGAGTCCGCCGCTGATCGCGTACTCGAGACTCATGTGTTGGCCGCCCTCGATCTGTCCTTCGGCCAGTGGCGGATTGATCACGACGCCGCAGTCGGCGGCGAACACCAGTTTGTTGAGTTCGAACTCACCAGTTTCCGTATCGACGGTTACGTCGACGAACTGCGCCCCGAACGGCGGCGGACTCTCGTCGGTCGAGTAACTCCCATCACCCATGATCTGTTCGCGTTTGTCGTCTCCGTACGCTGCCTCGTAGCCGATCGCTTCGAGCGAGACTCGATCGCCTGTCGCCTCACTGTATACCTCTCCGGAGCCGGTTTCGAGGACGTCAGTTGGTTCCTCGAGGAGTTTCGATCCCCAGTATAGTAGGCGTGCTTTCGCGTCTTCGGCCGCCTTCTTGACTGCAGTGCCGCTGATATACGTCGTCGACGAGGCGTAGGAGCCGTAATCGAACGGGGCGATGTCGGTATCGGCTGCCGTGACGACGATATCGTCGGGTGCACAGCCAAGCACTTCGCTTGCGACCTGCGTGAACATGGTCTCGTTCCCCGTTCCCGTATCGACGCCACCGACGTGGAGCTGGAACGACCCGTCCTCGTTCATGAACAGCTTCGCTGCACCCAGTTCCTTGCCGGCGACGCCGCTGCCCTGGGCACAGAGGGCCATCCCCATCCCGCGTCGACGGTCAGGGTCGTCCGGCTGGTCGTAGTCGTCCCAGCCGATCGCCGCTTTCCCCCGATCGATACACTCCTGGAGGCCACAGGAACGGATCTTGCGCGCAAAGCGATCGTCGTCTTTGAGAATCGTCGAGAGCGTATCGACGTCACCCTCCCGAACCAGCTGTCGGCGTTTGAACTCGATCGGATCGACACCCTGCTTTCGGGCGACCTCGTCGAGGTGGGTTTCGACGGCGAAATGGCCCTGTGGAGCGCCGTAGCCACGCATCGCCGCGCCCATCGGGAGGTTGGTGTGAACGACGTCACCGGTAAATCTGGCGTGGGGAACACGCGGATACAGCGGCAACGCTTTGGTCCCGACGTTCGTCGCGACCGTCATCCCGTGCGTGCCGTAGGCACCGGCGTTCGATCGGGTATAGAGGTCGATGCCGACGAGTTCGTCATCGGTCACCGCCGTCCGAATCTGGAGATTCATCGGATGTCGCGATCGGATCGCCGAAAACTCCTCCTGGCGTGTGACTTCGAGTTTGACCGGTCGATCGGCCGCCTGGTGCAGGGCGAACGTGATCGGCTCGATGACCATCTCCTGTTTTGTCCCGAAGCCAGCACCGACGCGGGGCTTGACGAGGCGAATATCCCTGATCGGGACGTCGAACAGGTGGGCGAGCTGGCGACGGGTGTGGTTGGGCACCTGTGTCGACGTGATGAACGTGTGCCGATCGTCTTCGTCCGTGTACGCGATCGTCGTGTGCGGTTCCGGCACACAGTGAGACTGATAGGGCGTTTCGAGTTCGGTTTCGTGGACAGTAACGTCCGCTCGCTCGAACGTCTCGTCGACGTTGCCCCGTTCACCGCCGAAAGAGGATTCGATATTGCGACTGTACTTCGCCCCCGACTGTGCGTTCTCGACCTCGTCCGCCTCGAAGAGTCGGGGTGCGTCGGGTTCCATCGCGGCTGTGGTGTCGAAGACCGCCTCGCGCTCTTCGTACTCGACTTCGAGGGCCCGCGCAGCGCGATCCGCCGTCTCCCGATCGACCGCGGCGACGGCGGCGATCGGATCACCGACGAACCGAACGTGTCGTCTGAGGACACGCATATCCCACGGGCTCGGTTCGGGATAGGACTGGCCCGAACTCGAGTACAGTGTGTCGGGGACGACGTCGTCCCAGGGGGTCACGACCGCGTAGACGCCGTCGATCGCCATCGCCGCCTCTGTCTCGATGTCGGTCACGATACCGTGGGCGATGTCGCTTCGGACGATCGTCCCGTGAGCGAGGTCCGGAAACTGGCGTTCGTAGTCAGCCGTGTACTTGGCCTCGCCGGTCACGATCTTCCGGGCGTCGTCTTTCTCGACGTCGACCGAGAGGTGCTCGCTGTCGCGCTCGCTTTCGAACCGGTCCGTCTCCCGTGTCGGGGACGGATCATCGTACGTCGGATCGGCGGTCGACGCGCTCCGATCGGCGCCTGCATCGGCGGTGTCGTCCGTGCCGTCCGATTCCTCCGGTGTGCTCATGGTGAACCCTCCGTTTCCAGGTCCTGTTCCGACCGCCGATCGAGTGTGCAACCGTCACCGCAGGCAGCCGACTCCGCGTCCGCCGGTGTCGATCCGCCATCGGTGGCGACCCCCTCGGCTGGCGGCATCGATTCCGAGGCGTCGAGGACCGCCTCGACGATCTTCTTGTAACCAGTACACCGACAGAGGTTGTCCGCGAGTGCCTCCCTAACCTCCGCCTCCGACGGCGACGGGTTCGATTCGAGCAGGGCCTTCGAACGCATGATCATTCCCGGAATGCAAAAGCCACACTGCAGCGCCGAGTGGTCGACGAACGCCTTCTGGACCGGATGGAGATCGTCCTGTGTGCCCAGTCCTTCGATCGTTTCGATCGACGCGCCGTCGACGGCAGTTACCGGCGTGATACAGGACATCGTCGGTTCGCCGTCGATCTGGACAGTACAGAACCCACACGCACCCGTATCACAGCCGCGTTTGGCTCCGGTGTATCCGTTTCGGCGCAAGACATCGAGTAGCAGTTCCGATTTCGATACCTCGAACGTTCGTTCAGTTCCGTTGATCGTACACTCAATATCCATGGCTCTTCTGACCGACTGATATCCTATGTCACACACAGAAACCTAAATAAGTGTCGAGCAATCCGACCCAGAATACCCGACATCGTCGACTACACCGGCCGATCGCAGACACCTGTCACGTATAGACCGACGACGGTCGTCGAGACCGAGGTGACGATCGTCGCTGGGGTCATACGGATTAGTGTCCGTAGTTACCGCCGATCGACGAATACGACCGATCGGCAATAATTGATGACGCTACTCCGTCTCAGTCGCGCTCTACGAGTGCCGATTTGATTTTCTCTGCGGTGATCGGCATCTCGGTGATGCGGACGCCGACCGCCTCGCGAACGGCGTTGCTCACCGCTGGCGGGACCGTGTTGGTCGGCACTTCCGCGACCGACTTGGCACCGAAGGGGCCCGTCGGTTCGTGGGTTTCGACCAGAATCGACTCGATCGTCGGCGTCTCGGCTGCCGTTGGCCACTCGTACTCGTCGAATGCCGTCACTTCGCAGCGACCCTCCTCGTCGAACGTCACGCCCTCGCTCAGAGCCATCTCGAGGCTCATATGGTTTGCCCCCTCGATCTGGCCCTCGGCCATGCCCGGGTTGATGGCGACACCACAGTCAACGGCGACGACGAGTTTGTTGAGTTCGAACTCGCCGGTCTCTTCGTCGACGGTCACGTCGGCAAACTGGGCGGCAAACGGCGGCGGACTCTCCTCGGTACAGTGGGTCCCCTTGCCGAGGATGTGTTCGCGTTCCTCGTCGCCGTAGGCTGCCTCGTAGCCGATCTCCTCCAGCGAGACGCTGGCTCCGGTCGCCTCGCTGTAGACGGCACCATCGGCAGTGTCCAGCACGTCTTCGGGTTCGTCGAGGAGTTTCGATCCCCAGTAGCGGATTCGCTCTTTGGCGTCCTCGGCTGCCTTTTTGACCGCCATCCCACTGATGTAGGTCGTCGAAGACGCGTACGCACCGTAATCGAACGGCGTCACGTCCGTATCGGAGGACTTGATGACGATATCGGCCTCCGCACAGCCCAGCACTTCGGCCGCGATCTGGATGAACGCCGTGTCCGCGCCGGTACCGATATCGACGCCACCGACGTGGAGATGGAACGAGCCGTCCTCGTTCATCATGAGCTGGGCGGCACCCAGTTCGTCGCCGGCGACGCCAGTTCCCTGCGCCGAGAGGGCCATCCCGATCCCACGGTGCAGGTGCTCGTCGTCGGGCTGGTCGACGTCGTCCCAGCCGATCGCCGCTTTCCCGCGTTCGACACACTCGTCTAACCCACAAGATCGGATCCGGCGCTCGGCCCCTTCACCACCCATCATGCCCGCGATCTCGTCGAGATCGCCGACCTCCATGTAGTGGCGCTGGCGCAGTTCGATCGGATCGAACCCGAGGTCGCGAGCTACCTCGTCGAGGTGGCCTTCGAGTGCGAGCGTCCCCTGCGGGGCGCCGTACCCGCGCATGGCCCCGGTCTGGGGCGTGTTCGTGTGAACGATATCGGCTTCGAAGCGGACGTTGGGGACTTTCGAGTACAGCGGCAATGGCTTGCTGCCGACGTTGCCCGCGACGGTCATTCCATGGCTGCCGTACGCTCCAGTATTCGAGAGCGCGGTGAGTTCGATCGCTTCGATCGACCCGTCGTCGGTGACCGCAGTTCGCGCACGAACGGTCATTGGGTGTCGCGTCCGCATCGCGTGGAACTCCTCTTCGCGACTCGCCTCGTAGATTACTGGTCGATCGGCAGCAAGCGACAGCGCCATCGGGATCGGTTCGACGACCATCGCCTGTTTGCCACCGAAGCCGCCACCGACGCGGGGTTTGGTGACGCGGATATCTCTGATCGGAATGTCGAACAGGTGGGCGAGCTGTCGCCGCGTGTGGTTTGGCACTTGCGTGCTCGTGATGACGACGTGTCGATCGTCTTCGTCGGTGTAGACGAGCGAGGTGTGTTTCTCAATCTGGGCGTGCGATTGCCGGATGGTTTCCCACTCGCTTTCGTGGACGTGCACGTCCTCACGGTCACAGACCGCGTCGACGTCACCGAGTTCACCCTCAATGTGGGCCATCCGATTGCGATCGTAGTCGTGCCCGACGATCTCGTTTTCGACCTCGTCGTCGGCGAACAGCTGTGGGGCATCGGTCGAATACGCTTCCTCGGGGTCAAGGACGTACTCCACCGGGTCGTACTCGACGTCGATCGCGTCGGCCGCCGCCGCGGCGGTTTCGGGGTCGTCGGCAGCGACGGCAGCGATCGGATCGCCGATATACCGGACGTGCTCGTTCAGGACGGTCATGTCCCACGGACTCGGCTCCGGGTAGGACTGGCCGGCACTCGTGTACTTGGCGTCTGGCGTCTCCACAGACCACGGTGTGAGTACCGCTGCGACACCATCCATCGCTTCGGCCTCGCTCGTGTCGATGTCGGTAACCCACCCGTGGGGAATCTCACTGCGGACGACGGCGGTGTGAGCGAGGTCCGGGAACTGTGATTCGTAGTCGGCCGTGTATTTTGCCTGTCCCGTCACCAGCTTCGGATCGTCGTCTTTCTGTGCTGGTTGCGAGACGCTCTGGCGCTCGTCGGCATCGAGACGGTTGTTCTCGGGTTCGTCCCACTCGAGGGGATGGGCCTCTTCGATCGCCTCTGCAGCATCGACCGCCCCCTGTGGATCCGCACTGGTGCCGCCATCGGCCGCCGGTTCGGGTTCGTCTCGGTCACTCATCAGTTTCACCTCCGGTACCAACAGGTGACCCACACTCGACAGTGCCACCGTCGGCTGCTACCTGCTCGCCCTGCAGTCGATCGGCCGCGTCGAGGATCGCTTCGACCGGTTTCTGGTAGCCCGTACACCGACACAGGTTGTCGTCGATCGCCTCGCGAACGTCCTGTTCGGTCGGCGTCGGGTTCGTATCGAGCAGGGCTTTCGCCTGGACGATCATGCCCGGAACGCAAAAGCCACACTGGACGGCGAAGTGGTCGACGAACGCCTGCTGGATCGGGTGGAGATCGTCCTGAGACCCGAACGACTCGATCGTCTGTATCTCCACACCTTCGGCCTCCGTGGCACTGATTCCACAGGCCATCACCGCCTCGTCGTCGAGCAACACTTTCGACGCGCCACAGGTGCCGCCATCGCAGCCGCATTTGACACCGGTGTAGCCGGCCGTTCGGAGTACGGTGGCCAGATCCGCCTCCGGCGGCGCATCGATCGTCTTCGATTCACCGTTGATCGTCAGCGAGAGCGTCACAGTGATCCCTCCGCTATCTGCGATCGTATCGCATCCATCATACCACAATCGTGTGAGAGTAAACTACATATATCTATGGTTTCTCACGGTGTTGGTGGCTGTTCGTCCATTGCTTTCGGGGGACCGAAGCGGGATGTCCACCAGCGCGGTCCGCCGACCAGTTTGCTCGGCAGAAATGCACTCCGATCGGTATCGGGAAAGTGGCTGCCGATCGGTGGCGGGAGAAAACCAGTCGATCGGACGACTTTATCACAGCCGCTCAGACGACGACATCGACGTACGTCATCCGATCGACGTCGACCAGGCCGTTGCTCGTGAGTCGGAGTTCGGGAATGACCTCGAGCGAGAGGAAAGTCAGTCCGAGCAGCGTTTCGTCGGTGAGACCAATCTGTGTCGCAGCAGAATCGACGGCTTCGAACTGATCGCACACGACTGTGAGGGGCTGATCGGAGAGCAGTCCCGCGATCGGCAGTGAAAGCGCCGTGATCTCCTCGGACTCCGGGTCGAAGACCGCGATTCCACCTCCGAGCTCACAGAGTTCGGTGGCGACGGTCGCCATCGCGTCGTGGGTCCGGCCGGCGACGACCAGATTGTGTGCATCGTGTGCGACGGTCGTGGCGATCGCGCCCCGATCCAGCCCGAGTCCGTGGACGAACCCCGTCCCGATCGGCCCATCCGGTCGGTGTCGATCGATTACGGCGAGGGGTATCGCGTCCGCCTCCCGGTTTGCCACGAGTACACCATCCCGCACCGGGACAGTCGCCGTTTTTCGGGCGGTCTGAATGCCCTCGACCGAGTCGATCACCCGGACTGTCACGGTATCCGCGTCGGTCGGTGCCGGATGAGCGAGGTCCGACGGTGAAATGGAACCACACGCGACGGTGTCGGTCGACAGCGCCGTCACCGGCGTCTCTCCCGACGGCTCAGCCGATCGTCGTTCACCGGCCTCACCCGATCGCGTCTCCTCGTCACCAGCCCCGCCCGATCGCGTCTCCTCGGGTCCACGCCACTGAGCGGCTCCGACGGATCCGCCAGTCGGATCGACGACGCCATCCACGAGGACGTGGTCGACAGCCCACGTCTCGAGATCAGATAACAGAACGAGGTCGGCTGGTGCACCCGGTTGCAGTCGGCCGAAGGGGAGTCCGTAACTCTCTGCGGTGTTCAGTGTCGCCATCTGGACGGCGGTGACGGGATCGATCCCCTCGGCGATCGCCCTCCTGAGAACGTCGTCGATCCCGCCCCGGTCTACGAGGTCGAGGATGTCGCGATCGTCGGTACACAGTGAGAGAAACCGGGTGTCGATCTCCTCGACGAGTGGGGCGATGGTTGCGAGGTCCGTACTCGACGATCCCTCCCTGAGATACACCCGGATGCCTGCGGCGGCTTTCGCCCGTGCTTCCTCGAGACTGATACTCTCGTGGTCGGTGTCGAGAAACCGGGCGGCCTCCTGCAGCGTCGACCCGGTCACCCGGGGCATGTGTCCGTCGACGGTGAGTCCACGCTCGCGTGCCGCGGCGATCTTCTCGTGGACCGTCTCCTCGCCGGCGACGACGGCCGGAACGTCCATGACTTCGCCGAGTGCGACGACGGCATTGGCGTCGAGCAGTCGATCGACCGCGTCGGGACCAACGGTCGCACCGCCCTGCTGTAACCCCGAAGCAGGCACGCTCGATGGAACGGTGATCCGGGCTTTCAGCGGCGTTTTCCCCACGTCCGCGATCGCACTCCGGATCCCCGACTCGCCGAGTACGTTGGCGATCTCGTGTGGGTCCCAGATGAGTCCGACGACGCCGCGTGGCACGACCGCCTCGGCGTACCGGACCAGCGGAACCATGCTCGACTCGACGTGCATGTGAGCGTCAATCAACCCCGGTGCGACGTACGCGGCCTCGAGTTCCCGCTCGGCCGGCCGTTCTTCGAGCGCGACGATTTCCCCATCGTCGACGGCGACGGCTCCGCCTTCCAGCGTTCCCGTATGAACGTTGACCAGTGTTCCACGGATCAGGAGATCGACTGGTTCACTCATCGGTCACGGACGAACGGGTATCGGTAGGAGACGAACTGCAAACGGTTCGTCGAAGCGATCGAACGGTCAGTTGTTTGCGTAGGACACTCATACACTCGGTGTCACGAATAGGTCGCTCATCAAATTTTGGGTCCCGCTGCGCGATCGTCTCGGACCAGCCCGATAACTGTGACGTTTGGGCAGGGATCCGTGGACGACACGAATGTTTATTGTCGTACTCACCAACGAATGAGGCAATGACACATTTCGGGTTTGTCCTCACCGGAGGACCGTTCGATAGCCAGCGGTGGCACACGGCGTACAGACTCGGTCGGGAAGCACTGGATGCCGGGCACAGGGTCTCGTACTTCCACTATCTCGACGGGGCGTACGTCCCTGTCGCTGACCAGCAACTTCCCGACTGTGCCGACAGCAATCTCTACGAACGGATGCCGACCGAACAGTTCCAGGAGTTGGTCGCCGACGGCGCGGAGGTCATCTGTTGTGGGCTTTGCGTGAACGCCCGTGGGATCGACGCCGAGGAAGACTACCCGGAGGGGGTCGAGATCGGCCTCCTGCCCGACCTCGCGGATATGCTCGGCGAGGCAGATAGGGTGATCTCGTTATGAAACGCGACGTCGTCGTCATGCTGACACGAGCGCCACACGGTCGCGTTCACGTCGCTGAAGGCCTCCGGGCCGCTCGTGGCGTCGCGGCCGGATTCGATCGCCACGACGTCTCCGTCGTGTTCACCCAAGACGGCGTCTATGCCGCCCGGGACGACGTCGATCGTGACGGCCTCACGATGACCGGCCACCTCCAGGACTTAGACGACGCGGGTGGCGAACTGCTCGTCGATAGCACATCGATGGCACGGCGAAACGTTCTCCCAACCGAGATCGCGCCGGATATCCGTGTTCGGCCCGGGGATGAGATCGTCTCGCTCATCAAACACGCGGATCACACACTCGATTTCTAATGCTCTATCTCATCGACAAACCGATGGCTGAAATCGGAACGAGAACAGCCGAAACCAGCACTGATGGCACGATCGTGTTGATTCAGGATGGTGTGTTGCTCGAACCGGAGTGTGACGTACCGACGGTTGCGCTCGAGCGGGACGTCAACAGCCGTGGTGTCTCCCTCCCGACACACATCGATACGATCACCGACGCCGAACTCGTCGAACGGATGGTCGACGAGGAGGTGAAAACGTTCGTATGACGCTCTTCGATCGGGCCGACGACCTCGTCGATCGGGGAGAGTCGGCAGCGTTGCTCACGATCGTCGATAAAGACGGCAGCGCGCCCCGTGACGTGGGGGCGAAGATGCTCGTCACCAACGAGACAACCTACGGGACAATCGGTGGCGGGACGGTCGAAGGTCTCGCCGTCGATGCTGCACGCGAGGTGCTCAGTGGGGCGGAATCGCCGGGTATCCGGACGTACGAACTCACTCCGGGCGGGAACACGGGGATGGTCTGTGGCGGTTCCATGGACGTCTTCATCGATCGGATCCGGGGGCGACCGCGACTCTACATCGCGGGCTGTGGACACATCGCCGTCGAACTCGCTCCGCTGGCCGAGCGACTCGGCTACGACGTTGCCGTCGTCGATGACCGCGAGGAGTATGCAGATCCCGATCGCTTCCCCGACGCGACCGACGTCCACCACGGCCGATACGACGAGACGCTGGCCGACCTCCCGATGACGACGGAGACGGCCGTCGCCGTCGCGACGCGAATCGGTACCTTCGATCAACAGGCCGTCGCCGCCGCACTCGATGGGGAGGCTGGCTACGTCGGCGTCGTCGCCAGCGACACC
>LKMJ01003689.1_pt1 | contig 14316 bp, 23 predicted proteins | sample 643391 | NCBI WGS metagenome assembly LKMJ01 (sample SAMN04112250, study PRJNA286221) | soda lake metagenome | biome: soda lake; feature: Kulunda Steppe; material: water; isolation source: sample PL-Br10 brine of Picturesque Lake | place: Russia: Kulunda steppe | collected 2010-07
CACACACACACACACACACACACACACACACACACACACACACGAACCACTGGAACGCACCAGCACACATACAAATGACTGGAACGCACAAGCACACGCAAGCATACATGCACATGCACACAAACTGCTAGAATACGCGCACACACACACGCTCCACCAAAGCCCTTGCAGCTTCTTTGCTTGTCTGACCAGTGCAAATGCACATACGTCCGGCTCTCCTGCCTCTGCCTCCCCAGGCTGCAGCCCCGGCATGACGACAGCGAGGAGAACGTGCAGCACCGGCTGGAGCTGTGGGACATGCATGAGGCATCCCTCAGGGCGGCCTATGAAGACATCACGCTGCGCATCGATGCAGGCAAGTGCACTGGGGGAGGGAGGGGCGTGGGCGTGCGGAGGATGCCGTGGAAAGGCAGGGGAGTAGAAGCGCGCGCCTCCATGTGCGGCAGTGCAGTGGGGGAGGGGCGCGGGTGCTGAGTGCATGAGTATGGGCCCATCATACCTGTGGAAGCTGCTCTGGCATGTGCCATGTGTATCTACGCTGCTCTGAGCCAGCAGCCGGGTGCAAAAGGCTTGGGGGATGCAGTTGATTGTGCAGCAGCAGCAGCAGCAGCAGCAGCAGCAGCAGCAGGAGGCACGAAGCTAGGTTGGGTGCTTGATGGTGGTGCAGCAAGCACAATGTTTAAGAGCTGCACAGTGCGCCTCTGTCGCCTCTGATGCACACTACACACACAAGCACTGATCAAGAGGCTGGCGCTTCAGGGAAGCCTTGGCGCCCACGACTTTGCTTGCAAGCACCACAAGTATGAATGCGGACGCACACACAAGAATGCACAAGTAAACAAACAAGCACACATGCATGCCAACAAATTTGCGCTCGCACACACACATGTGCATACACAATGTGTACACCCTGCCCCGCCTCCTCCCACTGCACAGGCTCCAAGGAGATGCCAGCGGCAGTGATTGAGCAGGCTTCCCAGTTCCTGGCCCTGGAGTCGCAGATACACGACCTGGAGGTCATTGAGAGCTGCAAGCTGAAGGAGCACCAGTACGAGATTGTAAACACCCTCAGGTGCGCGCAGCAGCCGGCCACTGCATGCTCTCCTGCTGCCGCCATCGCCCCTGCTGCTGCTGCACTGTTGGACAGGCTGGCAAGCATGCAGCAAAATAGCTGTGGGCTAGCTGCACCGTGCGGCCTGTGTGCCCGCCCATTCTTGTGAGTCTGTAGCGGGGTAAGGCCCATAATCAAAATGAACTGAAAACGATGCTTCCCAACAGCCGATAGCTGTTCGTACGTGACCTGTTATAGAGTCCATGGCCCTTTGCAATCTGTCTGCAAATTCCGCACAGGTACCTGCCTGGTTCCCTCACTGTGTGCTTGTGGGCACCTGTGCTTGCCCTCAACATTTCTGTCCCCATCTCGTCCATTTGCTCCTTTATCCCCTGCGTACTTTGTGCTTGCCTGGTCTCTATGGCCCCTGTCCTTCCCTTTCATGTTGTGCGCCTCCTGCACTCGCCCAGCCCAGCCCCTGTGACCTCTGGACCTCAGCCCCTGCGGCGCCTTCTGTGTCAAAGTTGTGTTTCACGTGCAGTCTGCCCACCCCTCTTGCCCCCAGCCCTCAGCCCCTGCGCGTGCCATGTGTCATCATGTCCTGCGCGTTTCACGTGTCATCATGTCCTGCGCGTTTCACGTGTCATCATGTCCTGTGCTGTGCTGTGCCCGGGCTGTCATCATGTCCTGTGCTGTGCCTGCCCGGGCCCGCCCACTCGCCAGGTACCGGCGCCGCCAGCTGCTCCGGCTGTGGCAGGACGACGGCCGCCTGTTCTGGGTGGACATCAAGGAGGCTGCGCGCAACGCGCACTGCTTGCTGCTGTCTCACAACCCGGTGAAGTTTGCGGCCGCGTACCCGCCCCAGATGCTGCGGCGCGCCGACACCTCGGCAGTGGTGCGTACCAACAGGCGCAGCACAAAGCGCGTGCGCGGGCATGTGCAAGAGCGCGGGCAGTGCGGCAGGCTGCCCTGCCCATTTGCAAACGAGGGCAGTAGTGCGTACCAACAGGCGCAGCACGGCGTGCGTGCGCGGGCATGTGCGAGAGTGCGGGCAGCGCAGCAGGCTGCCCTCAGCCGTGCAGCATATGGCTGCATGTGGCTGCATCAGGACCTTGCTTGCCCTTCATAGCCCAGCGGGCGACTCTTCAGCCCACAGCTCTGCGCTCCTGGCCCTGCCTCCACATGCTAAGTTGCAGCCCTGCCTCCACATACTGAGCTACTGCGTCTACTTCCCCCGTAGGTCCCCCTCCCTTGAGGCGGCCATGATGCTGCCACTCCTGCCCTACCGCCTCACATGCTGCCACAGCAAGCCCTTGTGTCTCCACAGCCCTGCCACCCTGCAAGCAGTACCACTGGGCCGCTGTTCCATCCTATAGTCCTCCCTCCAGCACCTGCCTCCGCAGCCCAGCCTCACTTGCACGCCACGCCGCGCCGCGCCATGCACCTGCACTCCCCCGCCGTTCTGCCCATGGTCCATGCACTGCAGCTCTCTCTGCACCCCCACACGCGCGCGTGGGCGCTCACCGCAGCTGCGCCCTCCTCCCCTTTCCCCCTGCAGGCACGCCACGCGGCGCTGCTGGTGGACAGCCCTGAGCCCAGCCGCATGCTGGTGTCCCTCACGCTGGGGCCGCAGATGCCGCTGCAGGAGGAGACGGAGGTGCCACACACGGTGGGTGCCACCCATACGGGTGGGAAGGCCAAGGGGTCCCACACAGGGGGTGCGTCATGCAGGGGGAGCTGTACATGGTACATCATGTGGCTGGGGTGCCCCACATGGAGAGTGCCACGCATGGTGGGTGCCCCCACATGCTGTGTGCCCCTGTAGCAGTGAATGCATGCAGTGCATGCGGAAAAGGGCCATCTGCGCGCCTTGTCTGCGCATCCGCACCCTGCACACAGACGCAAGCGCGCGCCTGGCCCACGCACCCCATCCTTTCCCTTCTGTTGCACCCAGCCATCCTGCGTGTGAGGACACACCGCTCTTGCGCCTTCGCGCTGTGCCGGCTCCAGGCATGCCTTCTGCATGCCATGCAGTGGTGCATGTCAAGCATTTCCCCACACGGCTGTGCCATGCGGGCACGTGCCCCCCCGCAGGCGCTAATGCTCTGTGGGCCCAAGGGCGTGGGCAAGGGCAGCCTGACGGCGCTGCTGGCTGCGGACTACGCAGACCGCGTGCGGCTGGTGCAGCTCCTGACCACCAAGCCCTGCTACAAGGGCGAGGAGGACGGGCTTTCTGCGTGGGTTACTACCCATGCCGCCCTGGTGCGCCGCGCGTGCACGCCTCTGTGTGTTTGTGTGTGTTCCTCTGCGCGTGCTGCATCGACCTTGCGCGTGTGCTGACGTGTATGTCTGCGTCTGACTGCTTGCAAGTGTGTGGGCCTGTTTGCGTGCGTGCCTGGGACCACCCCACCAGCCGCGGCGCTTGCCGCCGCCTGCCCATGACCCGTCGCCATGCATGTTGCCCCGCCACGCAGGCCAAAATGCGCGCCACCCCAGGCATGCTCGCTGGCGACTGCGTGGCGATTCATGACGGCCACGAATACGCGGTGCCCACCGAGCCGCTGCACGAGGCATGGCAGGCAGGGCTGCTGCCGCTGCTGCAAGGCCCCATGGAGCTCGCGCAGGCGCTGCGCGCCGCCATGCGGCCCGTCCAGCAAGCCATGATGGACGCCAAGATGGAGGCCGCGGCAGCGGCGGCCACCGCCGCCGCTGCGCCACCGCCTAAGCTGGGAGCGGCTGCCAGCCTGGGGGGCACGGAGCGGCTGTCCACGCGGCTGTCAACGACGGGTGCGAGCGGGGCCCTGGGCCTGCCAGGGGACAGCGCACCACCGCCGTTCAAGCTGCCGCGAGCGTATGTAGAGCTGGCGTGCGTGTATGTGGTGGCAGATGTGGCCACACGGGATGTGCGGCTGCGTGAGAGGGAGGGCGGCCCGTTGGAGGAGCAGGACCTGCAGGTGCGACTGTGCTGGGGGTGGGTTGGGGGGGCCCAATCGATTCGAAGAAGGGGAGCGCCTAAAGGAGGGGAGGGCAGAGGGGAGCAAGGGTGCCAGTTGCATTCGTCGCAAAGGGTGGGGAGGTGTATGTCACAAACAGGGGGGAAGTGCATGTCACAAAGGGCCTCCCCTTTTGGGGGGTTTTGCGCGTCGCAAAGGGGCAGGAGGCGATCATTGCGGAGGGGGGGTGCGCCTGTTGTTGAGGGGTGTGGCCACCCGTTTATTATGTTTGCCTGCCTTTCCAGGAGAGCAGAGGCCAGTGATCAAGTCCGATGGCTGGCTGAGGCTATTGAACATGTTTGGGAGAATGGAGCATGCACACATGCACACATATACACACGCACACAAACGCAAAGATGTACACACAAAGCCCTGTTCCCATTCCCATGCACAGACATGCACACACAAGTGCACACACACACGTGCATTGCACGCGCAGCACGAGCTGCACCTTGGGGAGGCAGAGGCAGGCAGGGTGACGGCCGCACATGAGGCATGGGTGGCCCATAGGGACGCCCGCTCTGAAGCTGCACAGCTGAAGCTGATCAAGGCGCAGCAGCCGCGGGCGCAGCCGGTGGTGGGCGGCGCGGCCGGCGTGCGCGCGGCGGCTGAGGCAGAGGCCGAAGCGCAAGCGGCCTTGCTGCTGGCCACGCAGGTGAGCGGTGTAGGGCAGGTGGCACGGCAGGGCGGTCCTGTTTCATGGCCCGCGGGCGGAGGGGAGGGGAGGGCGTTCTTGCAGATGCAGCGCCAGGCACTGAAGCATTTTGGTGTTGCTTGCCTGGGGCTATGTGCGGGGTTTCCCATGTGCCTGTGCGTGCCACCATGTGGTCACAGGCACTCCCAGGCCGCCAAACGTGCGCGCGCGGCCAGCAGCACCGCATGGCGTGGCAAGGCATGCTGCATGAAGGGGCGCACATTTGCCTCGGCCACCGAGCAGTCCCCCCCTTCTGGATGCCCTGGGGCTCGGCTCCCGTGTGTTCATTGGCCATACCTGTGTGCTGGTGAAGGCTGGTCTTGTCCCTGCCGAAGGCAGCAAGGCCCAGCGCCAAAGCCCAGCGCCAAAGCCCCCGAGCAAAGGGCCCTACAGCGGTGTGTGCAGTGGGCCTACGCCTTCGTGTGTGTGCAACCAGGCGGCTGCGCATGCAAAGGCCCCACGTGTCTGTGTGGACAGCAGGCCCACACATCTGTGTGCGCAAGCAGGGGCTGGGGCTGAGGCGGGGATCTGCACAGGGAGCGTTTGAAGGGGTGGAGGGGGCGCCACCTTCTGTGCTCCTCCCCTTGCCCCTCTCCAGGCTGTCGCCCTCCAGCACTCCCCCTCCACCCCCTCTGAGGCTGTTGCCCCTCTGCGCCCTGGCCGTGGGCACAACGTGTGCACACAGCTCAGGCCCTCCATTCATCCGGCCACACGGCGCCGGTGTGGCCCGTGTGTGCACCATTACCCACCCCACGCCCACACACTCGAGCACACGTGTGTGCGCCCACACGCTCCTGCCCATGCGCTTGTGTGTGTGTGCGCGCGCGTGTGTGCGTGCAGGAGCTGGCGGACAGCAAGGTGCCCCCGCTGGGTGTGCCCGACCACGTCATCGAAAATCATGCCAAAGAGCCCATCCTCATGGTGCACGCGCGCGTGACGGAGGTGGCCGCAGCCTTGTGGCACCCCCCACGCGCCGCCCTGCCCTGCTCGTTGGTGCTGGAGGACCTGGCTTGCTGGCAGGTGAGTAAAAGCGCCCCATCCCCCACGGGCTTGCACCCACTGCCATGCCTTGTCACAAGCCGCGTGCACGAGTGCCCTGCCAGCAATCCCAGGCGCTGGGAATGCTTTGGCCTCGGCGCGTGCACGTGCTTCGCAGCGGTATGCGCTCTGCATGCTCTCGCATGCAGCTCATGTGCCGCTGGATCAGCTTGCGTGCCAGGTGCGCGTCTGCCCACTTGCCCCCATTGTCCTTCCTCTCCCCTCCCTCTCTGTCTGCCCTGCCTGCCTGCACAACTCAACATGTGGCACACGTGCTCAGTGGGCCGCTGTCATGTGTGCATCCTGCTCGCTCGCATGTGCGCGCACTGCTCGGCCAGCCCACGCGTCCCTCCTGTGGGTGCACAGGGCCTGGCAAACCGAGGCAATGCATAATGCAGGCACACACACACACACGCATCTATGTCTGCAGGCTGGCCCCATGCCCACGCGCATGCGGCTGCGTGCGCTGACCAGTGCCAGTGCGATGCTGGACCTGCCGAGGGGCCGCCACCTGCTGCGCGCCTCAGTGCCACCCGACTTTGCCCATGCCCTTAGCGTCTTCACCCTACCGCCTGCCCACCACAGCGCGCTGTTCAAGTGAGTGTGCCCTGGCGCAGGGCACGCCCGTGTGCTGTCCGCCGCAAAGTACGAGGGGCTGCCAGAGGCTGTGGGCTGCAAAGGTTACACCCACAGCTCTATGGGTCGTGCAAGTGAGAGTGCGCTGCAGCCCGTGGCGGCCACATGCTGCGCATCCCGCGGCTCTGTGGTGTGTGGTGCTATAGTGAGTGCATCGTCTGCCACCTCCGCTACACTCTGCCCGCTTCCCACACTCTACCTGGTTCCCAAACTCTGCCCGCTTCCCACACTCTGCCCGCTTCCCACACTCTGCCTGGTTCCCACACTCTGCCTAGCTCCCACACTCTGCTTGGTTCCCACATGCTGCCCGCTTCCCACACTCTGCCCACCCGGCACAACTCCGCGCACGCAGGTGCATGGCAGGCGAGCTGTCCCGGGTTGTGGCAGAGGCCGCGCTCGCGCCGCCCGCACTGCACTTGCTGCAGCCGGTGATCCTGCCGCCGCAACTGATGCAGGTTGAGGGGGAGGGCGGCCCGGGGAGCGGCGCGGGCATGGCCGAGGGGGGCAAGGGCGGCAAGGGCGACAAGGCGCACAAGGAGCGGGAGAAGGAGAAAGACAAGGAGCGGGAGCGGGAGCGGGAGAGCATGGCAGGGGCCGCAGCGGCCGCCGAGGCGGGGGCAGGCATTCCCCCCGGGCCGCTGGTCGGCATTGGCCTGGGCGACGCGCAGCTGCCCGTGATCACCAACTTCAGTGGCGAATACGCGGCGCCGCCTGGCGTAGGCAGTGTGGCGGTGTTGCTGCGCATCAACCTGGTGGCCGCAGACGCAGAGATGCTGGAGCTGCTGGCAGCCGGCGGGGGCGCGCCAGAGGCGGGGGGGGCGCCATCGCCCAAGGGGCCACCCTCCGGCCCTCAGGGCAGTGCATTCAGCACCCTGGGGGCGAGCGGCAAGCCAGGGCTTGGCCCGGGCATGGGTGTGGGCGGCACAGGGAAGCAGGGGACGCCCCCCCCTGCGGAGGCTGCTGCAGCAGCGGGGGGTGGCAAGCAGCCAGTGACGCGCATCAGTGCCACGCTGTCGGTGTCGGGCGAGGAGGTGCGCGCAGTCACGCGCCTGCTGCTGCTGGACAACGCCACCGGCAAGGAAGTGGGCTGCGCGCCCTCAGGCCGACTGCAGCCATGCAGGTGCGCGGCGCGAGGGGGGGTGTGGTGTTCACGGCTATGAAAGGAGAGCGCAAGCAGGCAGGTCGGCTGTGGAAAGCGAGCACGCATCTGCTGCCAGCATGGAGCCTGCGCCTTTGTGCAGGAGCACTTGCGCATGCACATGCACATGCACACACACACATGCACGTTTTCATGCGTGCACGTGCAGCTTGGAGCCCCATGCGGCCGGCTACACGCTGCTGGCGCTGGCGCTGGCACCCCAAGGCCCCGGCATATCGCGCGTGCCCGGCAGTGAGCGCGGCCCCAGCCCCCGGCGAGGGGCCGTCCCAGGCGCGCCAGGTGCTGCGGGTGGCGTGGGTGGCCTGGGCAAGGGCCCGGCGGGCGCAGGCAGCGCCCCAGGCAGTGCGCCCGATGCGCCCGGCACGGGCACTTGGTTCCTACAGCTCATCAGTGACAACCCACTGGCAAGCGTGGTGGAGGCGCCTGCGGGGAAGGCGCAGCTGGCAGGCGGGCTGTACGCAGCCAACGCGCGCTGCATTCTGAGCCGCCAGGTCATCACGCCCTCGGCACCGGTGCAGGTGCGCCTTGGGAGAGGAGGGGGAGGGGGAGGGGGGCCAGGGAGGCGCAGTGATGGCAAGGGAGGAAGAGGGACAAATGGCAGGGGCGGGGACCCTCTGGAACCCAACCGGAGTCGGGGGGGCCGCTGGGCAGCAGTCTGAGACAGCAGCGCCGGCTGCCTGCTTGACCCTGCGCTGGCAGCCTGCCCTCACGCCCACACGCCCGTGTGACGCGTGCCCGCCCGCAGGTGTCGCTGCTGGCCGCCACCCACCCCGGCATGCCCCTGCGCATGTGCGTGTCCAAGGTCCCCAGTGGCGAGCTCGTGATGTGGGACCAGGAGTACCCCGTGCAGGCCGAGTGCACCGGCGATGGGGGCTACGCGCTGTTGCCTAACCTGAGCCTGCAGGCCGGCAAGTACCTGGTGCACCTGGAGCTCAGGCGCCAGGAGTGCCCCGAGGGCTGGCAGCCCGACCCCATCACCGGTGCCATCCCCCTACCACCCGCCGAAGCCGCCGCCGCCGCCGCCAGGCTGGCTGCTGCCGCTGCAGCCGCTCCGCCCACACCCAGCAGGGGAGGCAGCCCTGCGGATAAGAGCAGGGGGGGTGCTGCGGCTGTGGCGGCTGTGCCCACCGCGCAACAGCCTGCCAGCCTGGCGGCGCGCCTGCTGCCCAAGTCTGGCAGGGGCCCGCAGGCGGCGGAGGTGGGCCAGGAGCGGGAGCTGCAGTGGCGGCTGACCTTGCTGCCGACAGCCGACGAGCGTGTGTGCCCGATGACCATGGACGATTCCCAGGTGCATGCGCCAATGGGCACATGTGTGTGTGTGTGTGTGCACGCGTGCTAGGGCTGGACAATGTCATATATAGTGGGCTGAGCTTGATCACAGGAGGTCAGGTGCTCTGGTATGTCTTGCCTACATACCTTTGTGCAGCATGCACACTAGGCAGTTCCAAGCAAGGCCTATGCACCCCCACATGAAGGAGGCCACGTTGCCTGTGCGCGCAGGGCCGCTACTTCAGGGCGCTGCAGGACTCGTGGGGCGGCATCGCGGCCAGCGTGAGCCAGACGCGCGTGGCGCCCAAGCAGGCGGCAGTCAAGGGCAGCAGCACGGTGCATGCAGGGGGTGCGCGTGCGCAGCAAGCCGCACAGCTGCTGGACAAGCTGCTGGAGGTACGTGCCAGCTTGGTGGGCGGGCAGCTGATACAGGGAAGTAGGGTGCGCCTGGGGCTACGACCCTATGGTCCTTGACTGTGGTCCCCGGCAAAGCGTGGAGGATGCGACGGCTCCTCTTATGTGGGTGGGCGGCCGCTGATGCAGGACGAGCTGTTGCAGGTGCAGGGACCGCGCCGCTGCCTGAGCCGTTGCTACGGGGCACGGCTGTTGGCCATGACACCCCACAAGTGTGATTGAGCTCGACATAAAAGACCGAACCTGGGTGTGTGTGCCTTGCATGTGCTTTTGGCTGCCCCCGTGCATCTACAAACCAGCGGCTGTGCGGTGCTGGGAGTGTGAGTCTGGCCGTTTGGCAGTGCTCACCCCCGGCCCCCTTCACTGCCTGCCATCTGCCATCCCCTCCATTGTTTGCCACCCCCGCTGCTGTTTGTTGGCGACCCCTCCGCTGTTTGCCACCCTTGCCTCCACAGGAACAGGCACAGGCAGAGGAGGCTGCCAAGGCGGCCCTGAACCGCGCCGCCAATGCTTCCACCCTCGCAGCCGGGCCCGGCACATCCAGCAGGAGCATCTCGCCCAGCAGGAAGCAGGCCACCCCTCCCTCCACCCCGCCCCCCGCCGCGAGCCGCTTCTCCCGCCAGGCGTCGCGCGCTCAGCTGCACCAGCAGCACCACTACGCCGGCCCCACGCGCATCCTCAAAGATGGCAGCCAGGTTGAGCTTCAGCTGGAGGCTCACATGCGGCGCGTCCAGCCGCCCACGGGCGGCACCAAGGCTGGGACACGCAGCGCGGGCCTGCGCACTGAGAGCAAGAGAGGGAGCGGCGGGGGGGAAAGAGAAGGCGGGGGTGATGATGTCCAGGAGGAAGGGCCGCTGGGCTCGAGGACGCAAGCTGCCAGGGTAGCTGCGCTGGAGCAGGCCATCGCCTCCAGCACGCACCTGGGCACCGCTGTAAGCGACACCCTTGCGCAAGATAAGCAGCTGCGCAGCAGCCTGATTGCAATTAAGGCAGGCGACTTCAAGGCGTGGCGCGCGCAGGCGCAGGCGCAGGCCCAGGAACAGGCCAGGGCAAGGATGGAGGCGCTGCGGGCGGCGAAGGAGGCGGCCGCCGCGGCTGCTGCTGCGGGTGCTGCGGCCAAGAGGCCTGGATCCAGCGCTACTGCGCCTGTGCCTGTGAAATGACCAGGCTGGTCCTGTTCAGGCCCATGCATGGGACTCACGGGCTGGGCCATGACCAATGAGCCACTCTCTGGCCTGTTTTGTTTTACTCCTTTTTCCCCTGACTTTTCACCCCTTTTTTATCCTGGGGCAGGCTGGATTTAGACCAAGAGGGGATTACTAAGCCACTCATGAACCCCTTGTTACTTAGCCATCTAGCTGCATCCTCCTGAGATCTACAGCCCACTTTCATTGACTGCCTTGATACGACGCATCCATAAGCAATCTGAAGCATCATCCAGGCAGGATTACCGATGTCATGGTTCTTGTGAATCATCTGCTCAGCTCATTGTGCGCACAATTTAGCTTGTCTTGTAAAGCAAAATTCGTGAATTATTCAGTCGCTTTTTCGTTCAGTTTTGGATTGGCCCAGGAGGGCCCTCTCCCTGGCAATTTCACCCAGTTTAGGACCCTCTCCCTCTGTTTATGCACGTTAATCTTAATCTGACTGCAAGTTGCATCAAGGAGAATGGCAGGATGGAGCACTTATGCTGGAACATGCATGATCATGTATGCATGATGCATGATCATGTGATGCATCACGAAGGTTGGGAGGCAGCCGGGATTGCCTGGAAATGACAGTGAAACAAAAATTGAATTTTGTAAACCATGGAACCCAAGTAAGACCTCAACTTTCCAGGGGTCAATGAGGCAGAGAAGGGGATAAATTGGTCATGAGCCAACCCTAAAAATTTCTATGATAGACCTGGTGCTAAACGCAAGGTGTGTGCATGCATGTGTAAGGAAAAGGTTATTTAACACTAGCAGCTACCCAGGGGCAGGTGAGCCGAAATACATCAGGCCTGCCTCAGCGCTTGCGGCAAGCTCTTCCTTGATCTGAAGGAGGAACGCTATGGTTCAAAAGGCTAGATTCACACATTTTGATAGTGAGGGGGCTTACACTGACTCATAGACCCTATGGGGCTCCTCATTCTTGATTGATGTAGGGTCCCCCACATGCTATACGCAGATGACTTGTGCTTATGGCAAACAGGCCAGACCAAATGCAAACCATGCTCGATCGTTTGGACGCATATGCCAAGGGGAAAGGGCAAACCATCAACTTAGTGTTGCCAAGTGTGAAGTTGCACATTTTAATCCGCACACCTCTTGTAGTCCCTGCTTTCAGTGTGGGGGTGCTCCGCTAGCAAACAAGGGCTCACTCAAATACCTAGGCATGGTTTTCTTTAAGACCCACAACATTGCCAAATCTGCTGAACATATGCTTGGTCCGTTCATGGCTGGATGTCACAGAACTAGGCAATTGGCGCGCGAGCACACTTTGATGGACAGGCTACATGCTCTCCTCTGATTTGCCAAATGCTATGCTATCCCCGCCAGTATGTATGCTTGCCAGGCCTGGGGCAAACACAGTTCATGAAGAAGGGCAGTGAGTTTGACAGCCCCCTTCAAACTGCGCATATGTATTTCTCCTCAAAGTTGAGCTTGGTGTTAACTTAAGTTGAACTTTGAAAGGAACAACGCCTAACTGGGCTGTTGCGAGAGTATGGACAGGAGCCTTTGCAATTTTATTGGTTCCGCGCTGCTGCCAAGGTTTTTTTTCAAGGGTTACAAGAAAGCTAGCCTGCTCATTAGAAACTATCAGTGCATGAAGGAAGAAATGAAGCCTATTGTTTTTTTGGCCCAGAAAAGCACACATTGTTGAAGCCTGCAGAAGGAAACAGGGACGCATAAGTCCTTTGGAGAGAGACCACGTGTGGATGGGTGCAGTGAAAAAGGACGTGTTGCTTATCTTGCACATCATTAGCATTGCACAAGTCACAAGTAGGGGAGGTATTGTGAGTCCAGGTCACAGTTTCAATTTGTAGGGTGTGGGCACAAAGTCTGAAGTGAGCCACGCTGTGAAGAACGTCACGAGAAAGATCAAGGAGTATGTATCTAGGAAGGGTGCATGGTGAATGTTTGACCAGGGCCCTCTTTGAAGGGCGGGCGCAACAATGATGATAAGTGGAGCGTTTGCTGTTGCGCTCTCGTGGATGCATTTCAGAACAAGGTGTCCAATAATCCAAGTTCCTCTACCTGAGGTTCACAACAAAACGACCAAGATCAATGGCTCACACTTCAGCAACCTTTTCTTAAACAAGTAGGATTGTGTGACGTTCATAGCAGACAGGATGTGGGATGACCAGCAATCATCGTACCGTGAGCTCAGTTGCATGACAGCTTGTAAGATCTTTCTCGTAGTGGATCTATTGCTTTGAGTTAAAGCATTGTATAGCCGCACTGCTGCCCAGAACCAGTTGCAGTGTAGAGGCTCTAGTCCACACTTGCGCATGATGCACCATGAAGGGGTTGTGCTCTTAACCATCAGAATCCTCTTGAGCACCGTCACCAGCCATTTTTTTTAAGGATTGTCCACTTCTTTGCCCTGTCGTAAGACTGGGGTGGCCCAAACCTGGCTTGCACACATACCAGCAGGAACTGCATACGTTTCAAGGAGCCACACGCAGATGTGTGACCTGGAGTAAGGTCATGTTCCCGTATGAACTGTTTGATGCGGAAAGTACCAGCTGTGAAAGGACGTAGCGCTGCATCAGCTGCAGTATTCAAATTGATATATCTGTCACAAACCATGCCCAGATATTTGAAGGAGTCTGTGTAGGGGGGCTGCGTGCCATCGTATTAGAGAGGCGGCAGATTGCTGGTGTAAGATTAGAAGCACATCACCTCAGACTTTTGTGTATTGACAGCGAGAGACTCTCTTCGTGCATATGCTCGTAGTTTGTTCAACATGGTCTGCCAAGTTTTTCAACACTCTCTACTGGCTTGCTCAAGAATATTGTACATGCAGATTGCTCTCAGTGCTCGTTACAAAAAGTGTTGGACAGCTGAGTTCAAAGAAGCGTGAGGGTCTGCATGCGTCAAATAGGCATACCGAGGTGCGTTAAGGCTGCTATCCTCCTTCTATTACAAGACTTTGTTGGCCAGATGCAAATTTCTCCCTTAATTCACGCAAACAGGGGTTACCTTGTTGGCGTAGTCTTTCTTTCTTTCTTTCTCTCTTTCTCTCTTTCTTTCTTTGTTGGCGATCTGCATGAGCGGTTGCGTGCAGTATGGAGAGAATTGGATAGCGTATACCCTAGACACATGCTCACAAATTGGCTACTTGTCATGCATGGATGGCTTCGCATCTCAAGCCTTGGCACTGCTGCCTAGATACATTCAGCTGCAACTGAGAAGGCATGTGCTTTGTTTGCTACATTGATTGTTTTCGCTTGCGTGCCCATACCCTGAGAGTTGAGATTGGATCATGGCAAATCCACAGTAGGCGCTGCCAGTGTGATAAACATGACTTGCATGATGACCAGGATGAAAAACATGTCCTTTTCTAATGTCCTTGCTTGGAAATGCGCTATTTGAGCAGGAAATTCGCAGAACAATTTGCTGTTATTACTGGGACTGATAGAATTTACATCGGAGACACAGGAGCTCATATTTCGACAGTATCAATGCTAAGGATGCTGTTTGCCTAGAGACTGCTGCATCCAAACTAAACTCGAAGCATGGCCATAACATAACTGACAATGGGATCAAATACTCCTTCGACTAACTCAACCGACCTCTGGGTCACAATGCAGCATAAATCTGGCACTGCATAACTCTGGCGCGACCATGAAATTGTTTCTCTTCAAGCAGGCGTACAAATCCCTTCTTTTCTTTCAGACTACTAAGCGACATCAAACTGGTGACTTATCATTCTTGGCTTGCCTGTTCCCTCTTAGATCTTCAAGCTGATTCACGCACTCGGGTGCGGAATGGGGGTGCCCCCCTGATGCCTCCTCGCTATCTGCACCTTGATCTCCCTAAGCATGTTATGAGGAATGTGAGCAGGTTTCGCTTGC
>LKMJ01003690.1_pt1 | contig 14314 bp, 14 predicted proteins | sample 643391 | NCBI WGS metagenome assembly LKMJ01 (sample SAMN04112250, study PRJNA286221) | soda lake metagenome | biome: soda lake; feature: Kulunda Steppe; material: water; isolation source: sample PL-Br10 brine of Picturesque Lake | place: Russia: Kulunda steppe | collected 2010-07
CCCCGGCCGGGCTTTTTTCTAGGGTCAAACCGGAAACATTTGGAAAAGACTTCCGGGGAACCGGAAGTTCTGAAAAAGTAGTTCCGGGCAAACCGAACATGTCACAGACCCCCCTGAACTTCCCTGCTCGCTCGATAGATACAGCCCCGAAACCTCAACCTCACCCTTTTCATGAGTAGGCTCAGTCACACTTATTGGCTGAAGGCCTCCTCTTGTAAAACCATCGTAAACCCCTCATTTCTGGTTTGTAGGTCATTGGAATGACATTGTATTGGCTCCTCAGGTTGTGTTTCGTCCCAGAATCCCGGGGCCCCCCGACCTGCATTGAGTACGAAATCCCCCCTCTCCCCTCTTGTTATGGTGGAGGATTGCCTGGTGCTCGCACCCAATATATTCCTTTCCCTGGGACATCATGGCATACACCTGCTATTACAGCGGTAATGTAACAAAATTAAAAGACAGAGACCTGGAAAAACAGAGGCCACTGGAATATCTGGTTGCTTGTATGGAATGCTGTTCGAGAAAGAGAAGCAGGCAGTAACAGATGAGTCATGAATGCAAGGTGCATGGCGCACAATGCGTGAGGTTGAGAAGGAGATTCGCTTACGATTGCTGGACACATAACTCTGTTGCCGTCCTCATATCTGCCGAAGGAATGAGGAGACAGTTTTGGCAAAAAAGGGTAAAATGGCTGCCCCAAGACGATAGCAAAGGTGGGTAGGCAACCCGTTCCTTCTAGGCAACCCTTCTATCCATTCTTTCACTGGTAGCCCCCCTGCTGAGGTGGGGGCTGGGCGTAACCAGGTTGCTGGTAATCAGGCTGCGGGGCATATGCAGCTGGGTCAGCGTAGATGGGGTTGCCATAGGCGTCCACAGCGGGGGCTGCGTAGATGGGGTTGCCGTAGGCGTCCACAGCAGGGGCTGCATAGCCACCATACGCACTGGCATCCGGCGGCGACATGTAGCCGCCCCCTGGCTGTGCATAGCTGCCTGTCTGGTCTGGAGTCATGTAGCCCCCCATGTAGGTACCTGCTCGCATGCACGTATGGGTTATTATTCAAAAGAAGCGACCCCAGAAGCACCCCCGTCGTTTATTGATCCCTTGGCTGCATGGCATAAGGTGCAAGGTTAAACTGACGACAGCCGCTCATGCAACTCATGTGAGCCATGCGTGCTGCGTACGGATGTTGCCACTCTTACTCGTGCAAACTGGCGGGAAGATGCTTTGGCTTTCGGCTTTTCAGTTCTCAACTCTGACCAGGGAACAGGCTCAGTAATAAGATATAGGCAGGTGGTTTAGAGTGAAATTGCAGGGCTTGAAGACGGCTGAAATTGGAGGTAGACAGCAGCCCAGTTCTCAATTTCGACATTTTGAACACAATAAGACTGTGCACTCTTAGGATGCCATGTGAACATCAGCCATAATGTCAAATGAATTTTTCGTTTGAAATAGGAGGGACATTCCTTGCGACAAAATCTATGTCAGATGTAGCAGCTGGTCACTTAAAAGTTGGCCATTTTGGCAGCTGTGGACGAAACAGTGTTAAACCGAAGGATGAGGGCATGGGATAACCTAGGGTTGGCCAATCTGATCCTAAAGGTTGCAACCAAGTTGCTCCGGAACCCTTCAGGTTGAGAAAAGTGGCGGTACCCTGGACCTAAGTTTGCGCTCAGCTAGCCAGCTTGGCACGGGTGAGGACAACCCCCACCCTATGGGCAGCACCATGCTTGTGATGATGCCTTACCCCATCCTCCAATTTGACACCCTCCGCTCCAAGTACCTGGGTGGCATCCTGTTCCTGATAGCTCACCTGCTCCGGCCTGGCCCCAGGCGCCATCCATGTAACCACCGCTGTCTCCCGCCATGTTGCCGTATTGCTGCACAATGGAATGGGGTGCAAAGGGCAGGCTATAAGCTGAATGGCTTCTGCAGGGCAAGACAAGCACCCACCCAGCGCGAGGAAGGAAAGGCTCACAAGCAAAACAAGGCTGCCAAGGCTTCAAGGGAGCCACAAGCACCACACCCACCAGGAAGCCGTTCAGGAACGCGGCACTGTCCGCGCTCTCCTGTTCAAAGAAGTCACCGAAAGGCTTGCTCAAGACGTGGTCGTTGTCATCCCCGTACTCCTCCACCCAGGTGGTCATGCGGAGGCCCATCCTGCGATTTTCGTGTTGGGAGTGGGTCAGGTCTTCAAATCCCCTCGAGCTAGCATGCACATTCGATACCATCGCATCCAAAAAGTCCACAACCAATAAGCAGCCCTCGCTCACTTGCGAGCGGCGATGCGCTCCCTGGTCCGGCGCTTCCACTCCTGCAGTGGCGTCTCCTTGTACCGCCGGTTGCGCAGCTGCACAAAGGGTGAAGATGTTGGACAGACTTATGAATGGGGGCAACATGAAGTAAAGCAAGGGGGATGATGCCTAGGCTTGGGCAGAGCTACGGTCTGCTTGCTGCATCCTGTTGCTGCCCTCTTTTCTGGCCCAGCTTTCTTCCTCACCTCATCAATCACGCCACTCTCCATCACCTTCTTCATGAACCTGCGGACTGCAATGTCCTCAGGCTCATCCTCACCCACGTTCACCTGCGCCAGTGGCCACACACACAGTGAGTCCAGATGGCAGCACGCAATGGCCTGCACAGCTGATTAACTGTTGACCCGCTAAACAGGGCTCGTGTTGTTACTCCGTGTTGATGCTGCTGCAGCTACTGTAGCTGTTGCTGCTGGCTGCGGCATGATGAGTGCGCGCCTTTGAAGAAAACATTAGGGTGATGCTGGCTGCTGGCCTTATCCAGCCCAGCTACTCTCAAGCTTTACAAGGGACCCTCACCTCCACCATGTAGGTGTCCTTTCGCATAGTGACCTTGCTTGAGCCATTGCTGATAACAGGGGTCACGCGAGCGCGCAGGCCAGAGAAGGCCCGGCTGCCAGCCAGGGTCTTACTCTGTGAAAGGAGAGCCATGGTCGAAAAAATAAATGTCTCAGTTACCGATATGAATCCCACAAAATGCTGCCCCACAGCAACGACAAAAGCGAACAAAATAGCTTTTGAATTCTGTAATTTTTTTGATGTTGCTCCCTCCAATGTGGTGTCGCCTCCCCTCGGCCCAAGACATGCAAGCCCTGTGAGAGGCAGCAGGCTGTAATTGGCTGGATCACGCTTTCACGGAAGCAGCTGTTATCATCCAGACAACTTGCAGCACCATGCCAGTGGTGGTCAGAGACCATGCGGGCAGCAGCGCAGTCAGCATGATAGAGGCCGCGCTCGGGGAAGCTCCAGGTGGCCTCCACGAGGGCCAGTATGTCTGTGTAGGAGATGTGATTGACACCGAAGATCAGGTACGCAGCCGTGTTCTCATCGAGAATGCTGCGCTTGCCTGGACATATGCAACAAGCACTCGCCTTCGAGGTTCTTAAGCCATTTGCCGCTGGTACTTCCACATGACAGGAGGGGTTTTTGAGAGGTCATGGTACACATGTTGTCGACGGACGCCTGATTGCAACATTGTGCGGGGTAGGTGGACACAAGGTCGGAGAGGGCTGCCCACCTGCCAGCCCAGCAAGCTACCTTGCTTGCTACCGGCGAAGGGCGCCAGTACAGAGAGCCTGGATGCGCATCTACACTTGCAATGTAGAGGCATACTCTTCCACCAGCCCGCCAGATCTCGCCGTGTGCCAAACATACATAGCTGCAATCCAACACCAGTGCCATATGCTTGACCCTGGCTGCAGGTAGTTGAGCGCGTGAACAAGCTGGTGTTTGTGAGGCCCTTAAAGACACGCTATGACGCAGCCCAGGGGGATGTGGTAGTGGGCCGCGTCACTGAGGTGGGCCAACACCATGAATTCACACGCAGGAGGCATGCTGTGGGGCAGTCAGGGTTGCAGGTGTACAGATCAGCACTGTTCAACTCTTGCAAGGTTGGGTGGTATAGGGTGTGGCCAGTCTGGATCATGCATTCGTTCCTCATGCTCCTTCAGAATGAGAAGAACGGCAATGTCCGTGGTGGAGGGAATGGGGGAAGGGATCCACATGGCATCTCAAAGCATGTCGATTAGACTCTCCTTCACATGTGCTCACACCAGTCCGCATTATGGGCCATGCGGCTATTTTTCCAACCACAGCAATTGCAGGCCGCTTTCGCGCCATTTCACAGCAACAACAGCCCCCTTCCCCCGATGAGGCACCATGCATTATAATGCCTGCCGCACCCAGCACGTGAACTTGTGAGCACCCATGTATGTGAGCAGGGGTTGCTCATGCACGTGCCCTGCTTTTCTTCCACTGCCTACCCTAGCATGCCTCCCAGCAGGCCCATTCCTTTCCAGAACAAAAGCCAAATCTTGCCTGCCCACTGGTCCAGATATCTGGACCTTGCCACCCCTGCCATTCCCATTGACCCATCCTTTTCGCTGCCCTGATCTTAGTTTGCACATACACCCAAAACACGCACACGCAAACAACACACGCGCACACTTGAGCACAACCCCTGCCACTATCCGCAACACCCTCAGCTGGCCGGCAAGCGCTGGAAGGTGGACCTGGCATCGCGGCACGAGGCGTCCCTGCTCCTCAGCGCCGTAAACTTGCCGGGCGGCATCCAGCGCCGGCGCAACGCAGAGGACGAGCTGCGCATGCGGGAGGTTTTCAGGGAGGGGGACCTGCTCAGCGTGAGTGTGTATATGAGTCTTCCACACATGAGTTAGTAAGATTTTGCATGCATGTGCATGTGCATGTGCATGCGCGCACGTGTGTGAGAACATGTGTGCACAGTGAGCATGCAGGAGGAGGGGGGGCCTGTTGGGTGAATGTTCATGCCCACGCGCATGTGTGCATGTCTGTGAGCATGCATGTGTGTGCATGAGCACGCTGTATGTGTTGTGTGCGTGAGCAAGCGCGCACATGCGTGTGTGCGTGCGTGCATGTGTGTGAGCATGGGTATGTGCATGCCAATGTGAGCAGCGTCCATTTGCCAAAAGAAATGTATGCAAGGCTGACATGTATTAGCGAGATCAGTTCACGCGTCCATTTGCCCAGACTGATGCGCGTGTAATGCAAACAATGTGTGTGTTTAACGTCAAAATTTGTCCCCATGTAGGAGTCGTTGCTTGAGGATAGAGGTCTGCGGGAGCAAGGGGGGGCCCGTGAGCCCCCAACTGCTCCCCCGGCCACTTGTTACCATTCCTAAATATTTGTAAGAATTTGCTGATATTCATATTCAGAATGCCAAGAGAAAAGGGTTGGGAGTGGGACTCTGTCAGGATCATTGAGCTGACAGACAAGTCGCACCAGCACAACGTGGAGTGTAAGTCCTGCAAGCATGTCTTTGTAGCTGATGCTTTCTGCATCAGGACGCTTCATGCACATTCATCCAGCTTGGAGTCAAGTGCACAGTGGATGGTGCAGTCCCGCAGCCTGTCCTGGATGAGATTAGGGAGGGCCCTACAATGCTCAGAGCAAGGCAGCAGCAGCAGCAGCAGCAGCTTGACAGATGTACAGTAGCAACTGCGAGCACCGCCTCGGCACCGCCCAAGAGTGCAGGGGAGGAGTGAGCTGAGCAGGAACACTAGCTGGAATCGTCGGGAGGGAAGGGGGTCCACATTGGATGCATTGGGGTTTTTCAATACGCGAATTTTAGACATTTTCAGCAAGGCGTGGAATGCGTTAAAATTTGTATGACCCCGCCCTTGTCTAAAATTATGTCCAAGGTGCCTTAATTTCTTCGTTCATGCGTTAAGGGCCCATCAGCAGTGTTTATGTGATGTGCGCATGTGAGGGGAGCTCTGTCCTGCGCCTTGCCCTTCCAGCCTCTGCCCCCATGTGGATTTCCCTGGTTTCAGCTGGACCGACCATTCCTGCTCTGTTGCCCTGGCCCCATTGTCCCGCCTGATGCAAGGACTCGATGTGATGCAAAGACTCGATGTTTCAGCTGGACCGACCATTCCTGCTCTGTTGCCCTGGCCCCATTGTCCCGCCTGATGCAAAGACTCGATGTGATGCAAAGACTCGATGTTTCAGCTGGACCGACCATTCCTGCTCTGTTGCCCTGGCCCCATTGTCCCGCCCGATGCATTGCCCTGGCCCCATTGTCCCGCCTGATGCATTGCCCTGGCCCCATTGTCCCGCCCGATGCATTGCCCTGGCCCCATTGTCCCGCCCGATGCATTGCCCTGGCCCCATTGTCCCGCCCGATGCATTGCCCTGGCCCCATTGTCCCGCCTGATGCAAAGACTCGATGTGATGCTCAGTGATGGCAAAAGGGTTTAGGGTAAGGGCTCAGGGGGTTAAGGGTGTAGTAAGGTGCAAAAGGTGTGCATGAGCCACCCTGGGATGGGGCCAGCTCCATCCTGGATTATATGTGTGCATATGCACCATAACAGGGGCCTGGCATGTGCAGCTCATGACTCAAGCGCGACGTCCTTGGCTGCTGCCTTAGACTGGTGCAGCTTACACTGCCTCAGACCGGCGCGGTCCGCACTGCCTCAGACTCGCGCACCTTACATTGCTCCTGGCCTCTTATTTTGTGTGTCTGCCCACAGGCAGAGGTGCAAGCTGTGCAGAGCGATGGGAGCGTGGCCTTGCACACGCGCTCGTTGAAATACGGCTTGGTGGGTGATGGGGGGTGTGGCCTGTTCAGGCTTGTGCAGCAGGGGGGTGGGGAGGTCTTGCAGGCTGCAGGCTCAGGCTATGCCAACAGCGCGCACATATGTGTGTCTGGCCATATGCATGTATGTGCTCATATGCATATATGTGCTCGTATGCATGTATGTGCTCATGCATGCAAGCACTCGCGCATCCTGCTCCATGTGCAAGCACGCGCAAGAGGATGTGTGCACAGAATGATCGGTACATGGAGGAGTGAGTTGGAAGAACAGAGGCATCCCGGCTTGTGAACACTCAGCCCCTGCGTGGTTTGCCTTGGATGCCAGCGCGTGCTGCCCTCCTCATGCGCCTTGCAGCTGGTGGGAGGCCAGCTAGTGCAAGTGCCGCCGGCGCTCGTGAAGCGCCAGAAGCAGCACTTCCACACTTTGGAGGCCATAGGTGCGCCCACGCTGTGTGACTCAGATTGTGCGCCTGTGCTCTGAAACGCGAGGCTCGGGATGGGACACCTCCCTTCACACCAGGGTCCGACACAGCTCTTGCTGTGGGTTTGACACAGCTCTTGCTGTGGCTCATGATATAAGTGTGGGCTTGGAGGCCTGGCAGGGCGCACCTTTAGAATTAAAACAGGCGAAGACCTTCCCTTACCAGCGCAAACCCTATGTGCCAGGGTGTTGAGCAGCTTTCACTCTGCTGTCACCACACGTAGCCGCAGAGACCCGTCAGTGCTGCGGGAGGGGCCGGCTTGGACAGGGCCCCTCCTGAATCCCTCACACAATGCCGCCGGACGCATGCACACACGTACTTACTCCTGGTTGTAACTAATTTCTTTGCTGCAAGCGCACAAGCGCATTTACATTAAGCATTGACCTCACCCTAGGCTGCACAGGCTTTTTATGAGCGTGACATCAGTGCATGCATGCACGCACTCATGCGCGCACGAAAAGCGACGCGCGCGTGCGCACGCGTGCACACACACAAATACACATGTGCGCAGACACACACACATGCGCGCTTTCAGGGGTGGACCTCATCCTAGGCTGCAACGGCTTGTTATGGGTACAACCACACATAGACCTGGCCCCATCGATACCAGATCAGGGCGGGGCGGGCACAGGCGCCAGCAAGTGCGAGGCTGGCAGTGCAGCTGCCGCGAGGCCCGCATGCACCAGGGAACAGATAGAGGTGGTGGCGCGCGTGGGCAATGCCATCCGTGCCCTCGCGCACTCGTACCTGGCCATCTACCCGGCCACCATCATGGACACATACGAGGTGAGGCGGGTGGGCGCCTCCGCCACACACGCTGACTGCCTGCAGCTGCTGGCAGCAGGTGCATAGCTTGCTTCCTCCTTTTGCAGCCTCTCTTTTCCCGCAGGTGCAATGTTGGCAACATTGCGCCTGCAAAACAGTTTGGGCTGCTGTGCTCCTGGCTCACTGCAGTTGGCACTGGGCAGCGGGACATCGCTCAAAGACATGTTGGAGTCTGTGTTCCTCACACAGGTGAGTATCCTGTGTAGCCTCTGTGGCACGTGCGTCGTACATTGTGCAACTTTCCAAAGTAATATTCATTGATTGGACTATGTTTTGGTATCATCTAGGGTGTCTTGCAACCATCTCCCGGCTTAGTAAGTTAGTAGCTCGCTTAAGTAGGGCCCCGCTTTTGCAAGGTAGATCAGGCTGACGGCTTGCACGACCGAGGGGGCCAATAAACGCAGCAGCAAAGCTAAGGAGTATAGCCCTTTTATGTCGGTAATCCAATGGCCTGTTTGCTGTGTGCCCGGTGCTTTGTTTTCTCCCTCTCTTGCTCTGTCATACCACCTCCTGCCGCTTTTCAAAAATGAAAGGGAAGGGAGGCCAAGGTGTGCCTCCCGGGGTGCTTCACTGACCAGAGGGCAATAGCTCTTCTGGAACACAAAGGTGTGAGTGGGACGCGGCCTCAGGGGCCTCCGCTTTGAGCTTCCCGCATGTGAAATAAGCATGCATTCTGCGCCAAACGCTGATAGGTCATGACTCATGAGTGATCAAAGGTATATGCATGAATAAGCAGGATGTTCAGGAGTGAGTGGCAATTCAACAAATTAGTTTGGGTGCATCACTGGCGTATTGCCACCATATAACAGTCTCTGTTTCCTTTGGAAAAGGGCTGCGTGTGAAATGGATTGATCTTGATGCAGTCCTTCGCATGCAGAACTTCAGATGATGGTAGATTCTGTCATGGTACTTCGCAACAGCGAACACGTGCATTTCAACTGTTGTTGCAAGTTCTGCCTTGTCCATGTTGCCTAGATGGTACGGCTATGCGTGGGCCCAGTATGATTCACAGAGTTGAACTCTAGGATGCTGACAAACTTCCACATGTTCACCCATGCCCGTTTCCTTTCTTCTCAGGTGGTACGCAATGAAGCTATCAGAAGACACAACTTGATGGATGACACCCAAGGAGGGAAGTTTTGAATGTCGATTATATTTCAATGACACTTTCACTTAGGCGCATTCGCGCCCTGCCACGTCCATTTCTTGGCATTTCCATGTAAGATAGCAAATGCAGGGCCAGGTTGAGGATAGGGAAAAGCTTTGACAATTATTGTTAGGCAAATGGGCAATTCCATTGTTTTTTGTGAGGTCAATTAGCAAAGCTCAACCATCATTTGTTCACCTTTCTAATGCCAAGGAATTTAACATGCGCTTCCGATCAGTGGATTCATTTGTGCTCCATTTCAAGTTTGACCACGGAGTGCTTGAATGCATGCTGTACTGTATTCTGCCAATTACTGGGCTGGTTTGCTGTGCCTTGCCTGCTTTTGTATAATTTGTCATGCTGGGCGAACAAAACAAACTGCTCCAGACCTAACAGTCTTTTGACTACTCAATTTGTTTCATTCAATGCTCTGTCTTGGCAAAAACATGTGGCAGGCATGTAAGTGACAAAATTACTTCATTATGACAGTTGCTATAGAATCTGTAGTACAGAGCATGCACAGATAGCATGCACAGGTCCGGCAGACCCCTATAACATGACTCATACCAGGCCTTGGAGGCCCTTGAGGCTCTTGACGCTGGATAAATTCATTTGTTTGATCCTGAAAATGAAAAGACAAGTTTGTAAATTCTTGAAGCAGCTTAATTGTTTTTTGCGGGTCACTGACAGCCCAAGTGATGAACGACGACATCAACGTCAGAAACTTCCTGGCTCAATTAATGTGCAGATGGTAATGTTGGATCATCGCTGTATCCGCCGAATAAATGCAGCTTAGCTGAAGCGTAAAAGGGCTGCAACCTGAATAAAAAAAGAAAGGTGCTGAAGTGCGGTTGAAATACGGTTGAAGGCTTCTCAATTGTGATGCGACCCTGATTGAATAAAGTTGCAGATGAAAAGGGTATTTTCATCCACTTTCAACCGCACTTCAACCGCAAGCTGCTGATAGCATACGGGTGACCATTTTAAGCCCCTACTAGGGGCCCTGGCCTTTTTCACATGTATGTGCCTTCATTTGCGAGGCCATCCATAAAAGTATGTTTATATCCCTGTTTGAATTCGATTTTACAAGTTTAAGTTTGACCTTCAGCCAGGTAGTTTGACTGATCAGGTTGCTGGTGAACACCAGCCATCGAAAACATCCATAATCTCTGAAATAAAACGATAGGAATCATTAGTTTGTTCTGAAAAAAATTTGAAGACATCTTCAGAACAAGCTTGGGAGAAATAAAGAGCTCCAGTCTGATTGACAGTAATTCTGTGAGCCATAGGTGAATCGTGAAACAAGTCTGCAAATTGAAGCCTCAACAAACACATTTGCTCGCAAGGGCACAAGAAAAGAGCATGTTTTTCATCTTGAATTGCCTGCAAGCCACAATTATCACAGGTACCACCATGATGTTCTCAGCTTCTTGTCTTGACTTGCAGCGCATGGGAATGTGACCTGAAACATACTACACTGCGCTGTGTTTGCCTGCCTTAATCCAGATGCAGATACCTAGGTACAGAAAAAGGCGGTCCATTAACAGTCACCGTCCTAAGAGGCAAAGCAATGTCACGCCGAGAGACTGCTGCATCCAAATTAGACTCGCAGCATGGCCATAACACTGAGGACTGGACTGGACTGGACTGACTGGGCGCTGCCACGCCTGTGTGCCCCCCAAGGGCTAGAGGGGTCTACTCCATGGCATACATCTTACAAAGTTGATAGGAGCAAATAAGGTATTACTGTGAGTTCGTCTTTGACGTGCGAAAAGACAGCTATAGCTGAACTGAGCAAGGGATCAAATACTCCTCCAACTAACTCAACCAACCTCCGGCTCACAATGCAGCATAAATCTGGCACTGCATAAATCTGGCGTGACAGCAACCCAATTATGATATTTTGCAGCCTTGTCCATCTGATCTTTATCGCCTAGCTGGTTTGCCTGGTACCAGATACTCCTCAACCTCTTTCTCACATTGACAACAAAATATAACTGTGGGATCGTTTGAAATATTCTCACGCGTTGTTTGCGCAGCATGCATCAAATGCCTGTTTAAATTCAAGTTGAAATGCTACAGCTGTTTCCCTTTTCTCATGTTTGCGCCTCTATAGGTTAGGTCCAGGCTGCAGGCCTTCCAGGTTTCAGCTCAGCTGCCCTCGTTCAGCGGGTACAGCTTTATACCTAACCTAACCTATTGTGCTTGAGTGCCTAGGAAAGAAAGAAAAGAAAAGAAAAACTACATAGGCAGTGAAGCACTCCCTACTGTAGTACATCAATTATGGAAAAAGAGTCACCTGGGGCCTAAGCACAGTATGACTCCTCCACCACCAAAGAAAACAAAAGAAGTCTGTGGTACTACTAGACACGCTCTTGAAAAATCCAGTTGCTCTCGAGGTCTTGGTCTGGAGCAGGGGGCGGCTTGTCACCCTCCAGACCCTCACTAGTTCTTAATTCTCCCAGGTGGAGGAGACTCACGGCTCTTCGGGCCAATATGTCTCCTTTTCCTTAATCGATGTAGGGAGTGGTTTCACTGCCTACGTACTACGTACTACTAGTAGTTTTCTTTCTTTCTTTTTGTGGGGATCAGGGGGATGACTAGCAATACCCCATTCCTGGTCTTGCTGGTGATTTGTAGCAAAAGTGATCTCAAGAGCGCGTCTGGTACTAACAAGTTTAAGAGCATATTGAACTGAATGAGCATGAAGCTGCACAGCAAGCAGGAATTTCTGAGGATCTAGACCATGATGTTTCAGAGGCTCTAAACTATAAGGGCTGTAGATGGTACCTCCTACTCCCCAAAGGATAGTGTGGAGGCTAACATTGGCCGCAGCTTGGCGAAGGTGTTAACAGAGCACGCCGTGCTGGTGGTGAGCGGCTTCAAGCTGGATCCTAGGCCTGGTATCTTCACAGTACTTGACCTCCACAAGATGGATGTCGCATGCCATGGTGCCACTGGTTTGGTGGGAGCTGACTGGAGTTCCGTACTCTGGACAAAGGCTGGTAGGCTGGTGCTGTTGCTGAGAGGCCCCTTTCCCCTCTGCACCCTGTCCTACTTCTTAATGAATATCAAGGGTGGACATCTGGTAATATTTTTGCTTTTTTAATAGGCATTTCAGTTACTTGCATAGCATCTGGGCGGCTAGTAGTAAGTCTTTGCTTAGGAGGAAAATGGCGAGGGAAGAGCCATTCTGGGATGGTTCTGTTGGTAGATCCTACAGGGATTTGTAGGTTTTGTAAGGCTAAGCGGTCTTTGCTGCCAATATCCATTTATACAAAACATCACCCCAAGGAGCCTGCTTCTGTAGCTTTAATGATAAGTCTGCATGTGATGTTGTGGCGTTCAGTAATCACACCAGAGATATTCTGGTATTGACAACCTGATAGGATGTGCAGGGCAATGTCTGAGTGATGACAGGGGGGGCATTGAAGACTAATCGAGGTCTTAAATCGAATAGCATGCTTCTGATTGAAATGGGTACCTGCACGGGAGTGGGAAATGTTTTTTTCTTATTTTGAAGGACAGATTGAACATTGTCCAGGAAGCGTTGCTGATGTTTTTATGGGAAAAGGGAAGTTAACCTTTGTAATATGAGCATACTACAAACTACTACGTAGTAACTGGCTGTAGGGTTTGCGTGGCCAAGTATATATTTGGAATGCACATATGTCTCCAGAACATCATGGAGATTTGAGAAAAAGTGAGCTTTGGAGCAAGTAGGTTGGAGGGCGTTGAGGATGTTGAATCAGAGCTGATGTCCCTCTTGTATGCAAGCCAGCTTATGTTGCGAAAAGGCCCGGGGTTGCCATTTATGCCAGCACATAGTATCCCTGTGTCTGCAAGATTTGCATTGACTTGGGTCGCTTGATACTTGGCCACAGCATCCGTGCACTCATTACCAGCAATTTGAGCGCTTTTAGTTTTGGATTGGGGTTGCAGGCCTTTTAGGCTTTAGCTAAGCTGCCCTCGTTCGGAGGATACAGCTATGTAACCTAGCCTAACCTTACCAGCAATACCAGCGTGAGATTTGAATTTAAATAGGTGCACAGGGTTTGGTTAGTTGCGGATGATTTGCATGAGTATCTTCAAAATATAACCTTGTACATGGTGGCGGTGAAGGTCAGGGTACAACAAGTGCTTTCTGATTTGGTGGAGACACGAGAGGCTATCTATGGCAACATGTGAGTGGCCATGGAGAATGGCGGCTGTGATAGCAGCCAGTTCACCTCTGCTGATGGTGTTTGTAATGCCCATACCATTTGCTTCAACAAGTGCCTAAACAGCCGTGCCCAAGGTTAGGTCAGGTTTCATAGCTGTACCACGTGCCCAGCTGGGCTGTGTCCAAGGACTTCAAAAAAAAATATCTCGCTTCTCATGCCCGCACCATTTGTCTTCATTTTGGTTGCAGGCCTGATTGACTTTGGCTGAGCTTCCCTTGGTGGGCAATACAGCTATATAAACTACCTAACGTATGCTTTTCACAAGATATCAAATCAATGACTCAGTTATGGCTTGACAAATACCTGAGTCAATCAAGGCTTGAAATAAATGAGAGTTGGAATAAAAGGGAGAATGAAAGGGAAGTCAAGCTGACTAATCCAGGAGCTTGCAAGCAGCTACATTATTTGGTTCAGAAAGCCATGGAGGTTTCATACTCTACTTCCTTGGCATGCCAGTGATCCTGACCAGCAAATGAATCAAATTTTGGGCCCAACAAGACCCTGAAACCGAAACCCGTGATAGCATCCCTGTGGCCACCTAGCTAGCTCCTGTTCCCGCTGTGCCTTGCAAACTCCATGCTTTATGTGCAGCGCCGTGGGCCCTGCGCCAATCCAATGCCTGGTGCTCTCGTGTACAGTACGCCACCCGCTTGCACGTACAAACCTGAGGTCAATGTGTGCATGGCACGCTCACTGTCAAAAAATAGTGCTGGCTGCTCATGGGTAGCTGCACTGGCGTGCCGGCAGGCAGACACGGGCAGGAAGACCAGTCACTGGATTGGTGCTCGCTGTTCATGCTGCTCAACAGAAGTTCACACATACACATGCCAGGATACAAATACAGACACATGCAGGTGTACACGCAGGTAAGCACTTTTACAAATGACTGCAAGCAAAGCTTGGGCCTGGACAAATGGCACTCACCAGTAACTGCACGCCAGTAGACTCTTCCTCCCGCAAACAACAACCCGGAAGCGCGCACCGGTACGGACATGACCGCGGCTGCTGCAGCCCCCCCCCCCCCCCCCCCCCC
>LKMJ01003692.1_pt1 | contig 14308 bp, 21 predicted proteins | sample 643391 | NCBI WGS metagenome assembly LKMJ01 (sample SAMN04112250, study PRJNA286221) | soda lake metagenome | biome: soda lake; feature: Kulunda Steppe; material: water; isolation source: sample PL-Br10 brine of Picturesque Lake | place: Russia: Kulunda steppe | collected 2010-07
CGAACCCAGTGACGAGTCTCGGGCCCATGGTGGCCATGGACCGGTTCCGCGAAGCGCTGGAGTCGACGTCAGTCGTCGCCGTTTCGCCCTTCATCGAGGACCGCGTCTTCTCGGGGCCGGCCGGAAAGCTTCTCTCGGCCGAGGGAGGCGAAGCATCGACAGAAGGCGTGGCCGAGGCGTACCCGTTCGTCGACGCGTTCGTCCTCGATACCGACGACGGGACGACGCTCGATCGACCGGTCGTCCGGACCGACACCGAACTCGGAGCGCCGGCGGACGGCGATCGGGTCTGTCGGGCCGTCCGGGAAGCGCTCGAGACAGTCGGCGTGGGGGTGGCCTGATGTTCGAACCGCGCGTTGCGGCGGCGTCGCTATCGGGTGAATCGGACGTCGAGTGGGCCCGGACGGCGGCACCCTATGTCGGCTGTGCGTTCCTCGGCGGGGTCGCTCTCGACGAGGCGACGCGGGCGGCGGCCCGAAAGCTCCGGGATCGGGACCGAAACGAGTTCCTCCCGGCCGATCCGATCGAATTTATCGATCGACAGCTCACGGCGATGGCTGACGTGGACGCGCTCGCGGGAATGAACGTTCGTAGCGCGACGATCGGACCGATCGGGGCCGCCGCCTCGGTCTGTGCCGAACACGGGGCGATCCTCGAAATCAACGCTCACTGCCGACAGGAAGAGATGTGCGCCGCCGGCGCCGGCGAGTCGCTTTTGGCCGACGGTGATCGACTGTGCGAACAGGTCGCCGCAGCCTCGGCGAGCGGCGTGCCGGTGAGCGTCAAGGTCCGAACGGAGGTTTCGGGCGTCGACCTACCGGCGCTCTCCGGGCAACTCTCTGAAGCCGGAGCCGACCTCCTGCATGTCGACGCGATGGACAGCGAACGCCGGATCGCGGACGTCGCCGACGCAGCGCCGGAGGCCTTCGTCGTGGCCAACAACGGCGTTCGTGATCGGGCGACCGCTCGGGAGTATCTGGGCTACGGCGCCGACGCCGTCTCCGTCGGTCGGCCATCCGACGACCCGGTTGTTCTGGAGCGGGTCCGGAAGGCTACGGACGAGTGGTTCGGCGCGGAATTGACACCGAGGAGGGGTCGATCGCCCGATGCGTGACGTCGCCGAAAACGCCCAGCTGGCGCTGTTGCTCGAGGTCTCCGGGACGCCGAAACCGGGGAACGTCGACCGACACCGCGAGTACGACGATCTCCGGTTCGAGCAGTTCATGGCGGGCGCGGTCGGTGCGCTCCCGGGGCTCCGGATGGCCGCCGAAGGTGGCGCTGTCGGGAACGCCTTCGAGCGCGCCGTGGAGGGGATGAGCCACCAGTCTGGCGGCAACACGCAGTTCGGCGCGCTCCTCTCGGTCGTCCCGCTGGTGAGCGCTGCCACCAGCGGTCGGCTCACTCCCGAGGGGGTGACAGCCGTGATCGAAGGAACGACCGTCGAGGACGCCTGTTCGTTCTACCGCGCGTTCGACCACGTCGACGTCGCGGTGGACGCCCCGCCGACGGATCTCGACGATCTCGACGTCCGGCGGGGGAGCGATGCGACCGAAGCGATACGGGATCGCGGCTGGACACTGTCGGAGATCATGGAGCGTTCGGCCGAGCGCGACGGCGTCGCGGCCGAATGGGTCCGTGGGTTCGAGCGGAGTTTCGAGGCCGCCGGCTGGCTTCTGTCCGACGACGGGCCCGTTTATAAACGCGCCTCGCGGGCGTTCCTTCGCCTTCTGGCCGACGAACGGGACACGTTCATCGTTACGAGGAACGGCGAGTCGACCGCGACGGAAGCGACCACGCGTGCCCGGGCCGTCCTCGAAGGATCCGAAGACGCCGAAGCGCTCGCCGACGAGTTCGTCGAACGCGATATAAACCCCGGAACGACCGCCGATCTGACTGCCGCGGCGCTGTTTATCGCCCTCGAACGGGGGCTGGAGGTGTGAGATGAGCGGTTCGGAGTGGCCGGTGGACCTCGCCGGCGTCACCGAATCGGTGGTGACGACACTCGGCCCGAACGGCCGGTGGAACGTCGCCGCGCTCGGGCTGTTCGCCGGTGATCCCGTCACGGCACGCACCTGGGGACGGACGCGGACGTGGCGCAACTTCGACTCGGAGGGGGAGGGGTACGTCCAGTTCGTCCACGATCCGGTCGTCTTCGTCGACGCCGCCTGTTCGATCCGCGAGGAAAGCCAGCCGATCCTGGAGGGGGCCGACGCGTGGGTGGGTGTCGACGTCGACGCCGCCGATCGCGGGTCCGAAAACGGCACCCAGTGGGTCGAATGGGAACTCACCCCGACCGAGTCGAGGATCGAACGCGAGACGGTCCGGACGACGAACCGCGGTTACTACGCCGTCATCGAGGCGACCGTCGCCGCATCACGTCTCGACGTCCCGGGGTACGACACGGAGACGCTTCTCGATCGGCTCGAGTACTTCGCAAGCGTCGTCGAGCGCTGCGGCGGTCCACGCGAACTGGCGGCGTTCGACCGACTCGAAGCACACGTCGAGTTTCCCGAGCGAGAGGACTGAGGCAGCGGCTACCGGCTGTCGAACCGGATTTACTCAAAAACCGGGGCGATGTCCTTATCGGTTGTCGGGGGCGGAAGCGAGCGACTGCATAAATCCTTGGACCCGATCGGAGTACGTCCCGAGACCGATCCCGGCGAGAAACGAGAGGACACTCGCAAGAACGGACCACACCAGGTTCGGGTGTTCCACACCGGCGTGCAGTGGTAGTTCGAGCATACGCCGGCTACGGAGCAAATATATAAATGAAATTCGATACCGGCTGACGGGAGGGAGGTTTCGCGATGCTCGACGTGCTCGGGGCAGCGACGGCGACCGGGAGGTACTCAGCCAGTTCGCAGTGCGCCCGATGCGGGAGAAACGTTACCTCTCAGCGGTACGGCCGCCGTCTGGGATCGTCTGTTCGCCGCTCGGGAACCACGCGAGTTCGTGCTCCGCGTCCAGCGACACGAACACGGAGTCGTCGAGTGATACCTTGTCCGCGTGGTTGTGCATACAGCCGACGACGTCTCCGGAGTCGATCTCGACCCGGTAGAGCACCGTCGGGCCGAGATAGCGACGATGGACGACCTCACCGTTGGCTTCCGCCGCCCCGGCCGGCCGGGCGCGGACGTCGTCCGGCCTGACCATGAGATCGATCTCCGAGCCGACGTACGCGTCGGTGAGTCCGTTGATCTGGTCGAAGGGAATACAGCCGACGCCGGTGTCGACGCAGTCGTCTCTGACGTATCCGGAAACGAAGGAGGCATGCCCCAGAAAGCCGGCCACGAACCGGGATCGGGGCTGCTGGAAGACCTCTTCGGGCGTCCCGATCTGCTCGATGTTCCCCTCGCTCATCACCGCGACGCGGTCCGAGATCGACATCGCTTCCTCCTGATCGTGGGTCACGGAGACGGCGGTGACACCGGCCGCCTTCAGGATCTCTCGGACCTCCTCTCGCATCTCGACGCGGAGGTCGACGTCGAGGTTCGAAAAGGGTTCGTCCAACAGGAGCAGCTGTGGTTCGGGGGCCAGAGAGCGTGCGAGCGCGACCCGCTGTTGTTGGCCACCGGAGAGCTCATCCGGGCATTTCTCGCCGTGATCGGCGAGACCGACGAGTTCGAGCAGTTCCTCGACCCGCTCGTCCCGTTCGGCTTCCGGCCACTCGTCGATCCCGAAGGCGATGTTCTCCCGGGCTGAGAGATGCGGGAAGAGGGCGAACTCCTGGAAGACGACGCCGACGTCGCGACGCTCTGCCGGGACGAACTCCGTCCCGCTGACGTCTCTCCCGTCGATGCGTACCGTGCCACCGTCCGGTCGTTCGAGTCCGGCGATGAGCCGAAGGGTCGTCGTCTTGCCGCACCCAGAGGGGCCGAGCAACGTCAGGAGCTCCCCGTCGCGAACAGTTACGGAGAGATCGCTTATAACGGTCGTCCCGTCGTAGGATTTCCGGATCCCGTCGAGTTCCAGCACGGTCGATCGGCTCGAGACGGGCGGCCGATCGGTCGAGTACGATTGCCGGATCTCACTGGACACGGCGCCCACCTCCGGGGGTCCCGGACGGATCGACTGCAGTCATTGCCCGACAGTTGTTTAGGCAGACCAAAAACCCTTCCGTTCGTTCGCACCCTGCGGAATCGACCAGTTGGGGGAGGCGACGAGGCTGGTTTATTCCGTTCCGTCTTCGTCGCTCTGGGAGTTCGAGGCGCCACTATCGAGATCGCGCTTTATCGACTCCAGTTCCTCGTCGACATCGATACCGACCTCCTCCGAGCCCTTTTCGGCTGTCGAGATACCGATCTCGGTCGGTTCGCTCCGGTCGGCTCCCCCGCTGTCGGCGTTCCGCTCGGTCTCCGAGATGGCGTCCCCCAGTCGGGCGTCGACTTCGGCTCTGAGTTCGCGCGCCTCCGAGAGCAACCCCTGTAGTTCCGGACTGGAGGGATCACCCTCGGCGGCGGACTGCAGTTCTGCGAGGGCGTCGTCGAGGCGCCGGAGCGTATCCCGGCTGGTTCTTGCGATCCGATCGCGGCCGGCGCGGCCGACCGCATCGATCGATCCGCCGTTCGGACCTCCGGCGGATCGGTCCGAAACCGCGTCGAGCGGACGCCCGTCGGCGACCCGAAGGGCCGCACCGAGCAGTTCGAGGGCTTTGATACTCGTCTCGAGCAGTCCGATGACCGTCGGAATGGTGTACTGTTCGGTGAACCGGAGGAGTTCGGAGGGGCGCGGCGGACGCGGCAGGCCGAACCGGCTCCGAGCGGGTGCTCCGAGTTCCGTTCGGAGCGCTTCGAGCGTCTCGGAAAGCTCCGCCGTGGCGTCGGCGAGATCTCGCTCACGTTTGTCCATACCGATACTGAGTTGTCGACATTCAAAACAGTACGCCCTCGGGATCCGGTTTCACGGGGATCGCCCCGATACATGCGGGGCTGCCGGTTTTCAAACCTTTAGGCCCACCAAAAACGTTTAATCGACGCGGAGCCGAGAGTCCGACAATGGGTGTCACATCCGACGGGGACGACGCGACCATCGATGAGAACGGACGGACCCGCACGGAGGGAAAAAGGGTCCGTCTCCGCGCTCACACGACGACCCCACAACGGACGGTGTTCATCGAACCGGACAACAACGACGGATGGATATCGACCGACATGACCGTCGACGTTCGGCGATAGCGTCGGGTCCCGGAAGTCGAGCTCGAGTTATACTTCGTCGCCGACTCAGCAACCAGTGCGCCGTCCTCAGGATACTGTTCGCGGTGGCGGGCGTGCTCCTTGACGGTCACGAGGACGTCCCGAAGAGATTCCTCGATGACATAGCCGCCGAGATCGCTCTTGAGTCCGGACAGCGACCGATCCCTGACGCGGGTTCACACGCACGCATCCGTTCATAAGCGCTTTTATGCAGTGGTGCAGTACGATGGTGTACAGCCTACGCGGGGTTGTGATGCTCCTAGCCGGACAGGACTCAGACGCACCCTTCGGGTGTGAGAATCCGCGTCCGTCCGATCGGTTCGGGCGGACCGGATTCGACGGCGGGGGAGCGCGAGCCTGCGCGTGGGAGGAGTCAAACAATGTCAGTATACGTAGATTTCGACGTGCCGGCAGACCTCGAAGACGACGCCATCGAGGCGCTCGAGGTCGCCCGGGACACAGGTTCGGTAAAGAAAGGTACCAACGAAACGACCAAAGCCGTCGAGCGAGGCAACGCGGTGCTCGTCTTCGTCGCCGAGGACGTAAGCCCCGAGGAAGTCGTCATGCATCTCCCGGAGATCGCGGCGGAAAAGGGGATCCCGTACGTCTTCGTCGGCACGCAGGACGACGTCGGACACGCCGCCGGCCTGCAGGTCGGTAGCGCTGCTGCGGCGATCGTCGACGCCGGTGATGCGGAGGACGACGTCGAGGACATCGCCGAGAAGGTCGAGGAACTCCGGTAGGTGAGAGACGATGAGTACTGAAAACGACGGGGGCAGCGCAACCCCCGCCGAAGTGATCGAGATCGTCGGCAAGACCGGCATGCACGGCGAAGCCATGCAGGTCAAATGCCGGATCAAGGAGGGCGAAAACCAGGGACGGATCATCGCCCGGAACGTCCTCGGTCCGGTTCGAGTCGGCGACGTGATACAGCTCCGCGAGACGGCTCGTGAAGCGGACTCAATCGGAGGCCAATAGATGGTTCAAAAACGCACCTGCGACTACAGCGGTCAGGAGATCGAACCCGGAACCGGCACGATGTACGTCAAGACCGACGGCACCGTGCTGTGGTTCGCCGACTCGAAGTGTGAGAAGAACTACTTCATGGGTCGGGAGGCACGCGACCTCGAGTGGATCGGCGACGACAGAGAGACGACGGAAGCGGACGTCGACGCCGAAGACGAGTCTGACGAGGAAGCGGACGCGGAAACGGGAGACGAAAGCGACGCTGCCGAAGACGAAAGCGACGCCGAGGAGACCGCAGACGAGGAATCGGACGAATCCGAGGCCGACGACGAAGCGGTCGAAGGCGACGAGGACGCGGAAGCGGAGGACGCCGACGAAGGCGAAAACGGCGACGAGGACGAAGAGGAGGTCGAAGCCTGAATGGCCGACACCGAACGCACCTTCGTCATGGTCAAACCCGACGGCGTTCAGCGCGGTCTCATCGGCGAGATCGTCTCGCGGTTCGAGGACCGCGGCCTGAAGCTCGTCGCGGGAAAGTTCATGCGGATCGACGATGAACTGGCTCGCGAACATTACGCCGAACACGTCGACAAGCCGTTCTTCGACGACCTCTCGGCGTTTATCACCTCCGGACCGGTCTTCGCGATGGTCTGGGAGGGGCAGGACGCGATCGCGCAGGTCCGGACGATGATGGGCGAGACCGACCCCGCCGAATCCGCGCCCGGAACGATCCGCGGCGACTTCGGGCTCGATCTGGGTCGAAACGTCATCCACGGCTCCGACACCGAAGAGGGGTCGGCCGAGCGGGAGATCGGCCTCTTTTTCGACGACGACGAGCTACAGAGCTACGAGCGGATCGACGAGACCTGGCTCTACGAGTAACCCGGTACACACCTTCGGTTCTGTTTTATCCGCGGGGCTACCGGTCCGTGCGAGTTTTATTTATAGAGGGCCTATCGACTGGTATGCTCTGGAACGCACTCGCCGTCGTCTACGGCGTCTTCATCGCCGCCTTCCCCGAACGGACGATCGACTATCTCAACCGTTTGATTCTGGTCGGTTACGAGAACCCCGAGGATCTCGAACCGAGCGCGTGGTACGTCTCGCTCGTCCGGGTCGACGGGGCCCTGCTGGCTGCCGCGGGTGTCGTCGCGATCGCTCTCAGTCGGCTCGGCAGCGATTCGGAGCCGTCGGACGTCGAGTAATCGCGCGGCGACCGACGGGTCACCCGCGAGTGCGATATCGGTTGGCCTCCTCGCGTGCCGCTCTCTCGCCGTACTCCTCAACGATCGGCCGAAACGCGTCCCCGAGCGCACGCATACACGCCCGCTTCGAGACGTAGCCGAGCGAATCGGCGGTCGACTCCCAGGATCTGTTCTGAAGGACTTTCACGGCGAGTAACCGCTCGGTGTCCGCGTCGTCGAAGAGCCCAGCGAGGAGCGCCCGGAACGCCAGCCGGCGGAAGGGGCCGGGGGCGGTGCCGTACTGTCCCGGGCCGTAGGCCGCGCTGGCGACGAGCCGCCACTCGAAGGCTGACAGTCCGGTCCGGACTGACCCGTCCGTCGATGCGAGAACGCCGCGAACGACGTCAGGATCGACCATCCGGAGCGGTCCGGCGAGCACGTCCGGAAGCCGACGACGGAACCACTCCCCGTGGCGTTCGGTTAGCGCGTCGCCGTCCGGGGAGAGCGGACGGAGCATGACCGCGGAGTGTTCACCGCTCCGCTCGTTTCTCGTCGACGAGAGATGGACGGTGCTGTAACCGTTCGTTCGCCAGAATCGGAGCAGCTCCGGTGTCGCACCGTAGCTGGTCGAGAGGTAATCGACCGCACAGAACCGCCCCTCCGTTCGGGATCCGTTCTGACCGAACTCGTCTTCGATCGCAGCCAGGAGCTTCGATCCGAACCCGGACGATCGGACGGCGTCGTGGGTGGCGATACGCATCACACGGAGCCCGACCGGGAAGCCGGCGTCGGGGTCACGGAGCTGGCTCGTCAGTAGATCGGGAACGAGGTTCCCGTGAATGCGCTCGCCCTTGTAGGCGGCCCGCCGCGTGGCTTCGTCGAGACCACCCTCAAGGCCCAAAAGCGCGACCGAGACGACGTGTCCGTCGATCGATAGCGCCCGGACAGCGACGTTCGGAGCATCGAGCAGTCTGGCGAGGTCTTTCGGCTCAGTCCGGTAGTGTGCGGCCACCAGCAGTCCGAACACCTCGCCGAGCAGCGGTTCGTCGTCGGCGAGCGACTCGCGGTCGAGGCGTTCGTAGGACGCCTCCGCTACCGAGGCGTCCTCGACGAGCGGGGTCGCCGCCGGCGTCGCACCGAGCAACAGGGCGTGAAAGAGCCAGACCTCGATCGGGTCCGCCGGGGCGTACCGGATCGGCTCCGAGAGCGTCATCGATGTGACCGTTCGCGCCGACTCGAGACGGTCCCGGAACCGGATCTCGAACCCGCGGCCAGTTCCCTCGTAACCGCGGACGGTCGTCGTAAAACAGGTCGAGGGTGCGACCGAAAGGAGTTCTTCGAGCGTTCCCACCGGAAGTGCGGCCGCCTCGTCGACGAAGAGGACGTCCGCCGAAGCGTCCGCCATGTCCTGTGGATCACGAAACCGAACGGCTCCGGAGACGGTGTACAGCGCCGGAGAGTCCGATCCGTCCCGTTCGTCCCCGGAGAGCACACCGAATGAACCGAGCCGTTCGGCCGCCCGATCGAAGAGTTCCCGGGCGTTGTCGTACCCGGGAGCGGTCACCAGGACGTCGTTCCCATCCGCCGCAAGGGCTGCCGCCGCGAGCCCGGCCGCGCTCGATTTGCCCCGGCCGCGGTCGGCTTCGAGGACGACCGCGGTACCCGAATGCGAAAGGGTTTCGCAGTGACGGACCGCATCGCGCTGATCGGCTGTCAGGCACGCGTCGTAGATCGCCTCGCGAAAGGTGTGTGTCCCGGGCGGTGTCAGTTTCCCGGTCGCTTTCCGGGGCGCGGGATCGGTTCGACCGTCTTTTATAACTCGGTCCGAATCTGCATCGATTATCGCGATCCCGCGATGCGACCGAAGCGTCCGGACTAATCGCCGCTTGAACCGGCTACCGACATCGTCGACTGAAAAAGGCGGGGCGGCAAGAGCCCGTTCGAGACCGCAGTCCGTCTCGGGCCACGAATCGAGCGCCGGGACGAGCAACACGAACAGACCGCCGCCGTCAACGGTTCCGGTCGCCGCGCCGATCGCGTTCGGCCGACAGTCGTCGTGGCAGTCGACGACGACACAGTCGTTCGTCGTCCCGAGGAGTTCGCCGGTCGATTTCGGATCGACGCGTTCGCCGACGACATCGCGTTCGGAAACGGAAACGACGCTCCCCTCGAAGGAGCCGGCCTCGACGACCGTCATCGCGGCGGATCGGGTGGCTTTCGCGCGGCCGCTGAGAACGATTAACCGCCGTTCGTTCGCCTCGATCGCCTCCGTTCGGAGCACTCGCACCGCCTCTCGCATCGTTTCGGAGCGCCGACCGGAATCCATACGGGCCGTTCGGAACGAATCCGGAAGGCTTCATCGGTCCGTAGAACGTTTTGTCGGGGACGAACCGGCGCGTCCGGGCGAGGTTGGCAAGCGTTAAATGTCGCGCCGACCGATCCGTTAGTATGAGTTCCAAGAGCGACGAACGCAGGGAGCACACGTGCATCTCCTGTGGGATCAACATCGCCGGCACGTCGGCGGCGAAGTTCGACTGCCCGGAGTGTGGAACCCTGATCTACCGGTGTTCGAAGTGCCGAAAGCAGAGCAACCTCTATGAGTGCCCCGACTGTGAGTTTATGGGTCCGTAACGATGGGGAAGGTAGCTGCCAAAATGAAAGTCATGCCGCAGAGCCCCGAAATCGACCTCGATGATCTCCAGGAGCGTCTCGAGAACGCGCTCCCTGAGGGCGCGAAGATCAGCCGGGTCGATCGCGAGGACGTCGCATTCGGTCTCATCGCGATGTTCCCGACCGTCCTGATCCCCGACGAGGCCGGTGGAACGGACGCCGTCGAGGACGCCTTCGCCGACGTCGAGGGCGTCGAGAGCGTTTCGGTCGACGAAGTCGGGCGAATATAAACGATCCCCGCGCCGCCGGAACGCACCTTTTATGTGTCGGACCCGTTTAGGTCGCTACAAGAATGCCTAGCTCGAACGGTCCGCGGGAAGGAACCCGCAACAAACTCAAGAACGATGCCAGAAACCGCGGTGCCTCCCCGCCAAAGCGAGCCGTCCAGCAGTTCGACGCCGGCGAGAAGGTCCACCTGAAGCTCGACCCGTCGGTGCCCAAAGGGCAGTTCCATCCTCGGTTCAACGGTCGGACGGGGACGGTCGTCGGCAAGCAGGGGCGAGCGTTCAAAGTCGAGATCAAGGACGGCAGCGTCTCGAAGACGCTGATCGCCGCCCCCGCACACCTCCGAAGCCAGCAGGCATGACGATCTTCAAAGAGGTGCTCGACGAGGAGTATCTCACGACCCCCGAAGCGAAAGAGCTCCTCGCGGACATCGAAGCCGAGCGGGCGCTCGATGAGGACCGAGAGATGCGCTACGAGCTCGCACGCGCGATCGAGCACGTCAACCGCTTTTCGGTTCTGGAGGCCGAAGAGTCCCGCGAGCTCGTGGAAGAGCTGCTCGAACTCGAGAAGGTCGACGAGGCGACGGCCTACAAGATCACGGACGTCCTTCCGGAGGACCGAGACGAGCTCCGAACGCTCTTTGCACAGGGTCGATACACCCTCTCGGGCGAGGAACTGGACGACGTACTCGATATCGTCGCCAAATACGCCTGAAACCCGCCACCGTCCTGCCCCTGATTTAAATACCATCTCCACCTACACAGGATCATGAGTGACGACGGAGACGACACGACGCCACGGACCGCGGTCGTTCTGGATTTCCTTCCGCGAGGGAGTCCGAACGACGACCGCCCGCAGTACGAACGGTCGCCGGTCGCCTTCGCCCTCGGTGAGACGGATTTCCGGCTCGTCGAGGCTGCCCTGACCGACGACGCCGGGATCAACATCGGCGATCGGATCGAGATCGAACCGGCGGGAGCGAACGTCAAAACGCTCAGAACGGTCACCTACGACGATCTCTCGAGTACGGCCGAATCGGAGCTCGAATACGCGATCGACGAAATCATCGACAGCGACGAGAAGCGGTTCGTTGATTTCTACAACGACGCCCAGCCGATCACGACCCGTCTGCACGTGTTGAACCTGCTTCCGGGGATCGGAAAGAAACTCCGGAACAACGTTCTCGACGTCCGGAAACGGAAACCGTTCGAGAGCTTTGAGGACATCGAGGAGCGTGTCTCGGGGCTCCACAACCCGAGAGATGTGCTCATAGAACGGATCCTCGAGGAACTCCGCGAGGAGGACCTCAAGTACCGCATTTTCGCCAGACGCGAGGAGTAATCGTCGGTACCGAAAACGCGAAGGATATACGACGCCGTCCATTACCGCCAGTATGCGCGACCCCGACGCGCTCATCGCCCGGGCCGGTGTTCGCGGCGATCCCGAGCGCGACCAGCATTTCCTCGTCGACGACCGCGTTCTCGATCGGCTCCCCGGCTATCTCCCCGAGGGAACCGACAGGACGCATCTCCTCGAGATCGGTGGCGGCACCGGCGCACTCACCGATCGGCTGTTAGACCTCGCCGAGCAGGTCACTGTCGTCGAACGCGACCGAACGCTCGCGACGTTTCTCACCGAAGAGTTCTCCGAGGCGATCGAGTCGGGTCGGTTGACGGTAGTTTCGGGTGACGCACTCGAGGTCGATCTCCCGGCGTTTACCGCGTCCGTCTCGAACCTCCCGTACGGGATCTCCTCTCAGGTGACGTTCCGGCTGTTGCCGACCGGGCGTCCGCTCGTGTTGATGTTTCAAAAGGAGTTCGCCGAGCGGATGGCCGCGAAACCGGGAACCGACGACTACGGTCGTCTGTCTGTGACTGCGGGTCACTACGCCGATATCGAAATCGTCGAGACGGTCCCCAAAGAGGCGTTCTCGCCGCCGCCGGCCGTCGAGAGTGCGGTCGTGCGTGCAACCCCCCGGACGCCAGACTATACGCTTCCGGACGACGAGGTGTTCATGGCGATCGTCCGAGCCGTCTTCACCCAGCGACGGAAGACGATGCGGAACGCGATCCGGAACACGACGCACATCTCCGGGATCGACGATCCCGAAGCCGTCGTTGACTCGGCCGGCGAGGAGCTGATGGGGAAACGGGCCGGAAACGTTCCGCCGAGGGAGTTCGCCCGACTCGCTCGGATCGCATCGGAGACCAGTGAGGGATGATCCGGATCCGACCGCAGGTGTGACCGATGAGGACTGAGCTCACAATACTGTGGCTGTGGGGCACGGTGCGACGGATTCAGGGAGCGTTCGATACCGTTCCTTCGAGATACGCCGCCACCGTCGCCTCCGCTGTCGTTTTCGTTCTCGTCGTCCTGTCTCTGTTTTACGGGGGACGGCATCTGAAAAAGCGATACGACAACGACGCCGTCCAGGCGGTTCAGTCGTTACTGCTGACCACGACAGCAGTCCTGTTGACCGGGTTTCTGGTCGCAGTCTGGCGGCTTCCGGAGGACGTCCTCGAGGCGCTCGCCTTCCTCTCCGTAACGCCCGAACAGGGGGTCAAAGCGCTCGTCACGTTCATCGTCGTCGCGGGCGGCGTTACGATCACCCGTCTGACGAAGCGGTCGATCAAGTACGGGGCTGGTCGGATCGCGATCACGCCACACCAACGCGAGGTCGCACACCACGTCGTTCAGGCCCTCATTTTTGTTCCGCTGGTGACGTTCGTGGTCGCGCTCTGGGGGATCCCAGTCAGGAATCTCTTTCTCGGGGCCGGTGTACTCGGTATCGTCCTGGGATTCGCCGCCCGCAAGACGCTTTCCGGCATCCTTTCGGGGTTCGTGATCCTCTTTGCCCGCCCCTTCGAGATCGGCGACTGGATACGTATCGCCGATCGCGAGGGGATCGTCACAGACATCACGATATACAACACCCAGATACGGACGTTCAACGAGGAACACGTACTGGTTCCGAACGATACGATAACCGAAAACGAGATCGTCAACTACTCCAAGACGAACCGGCTCAGGCTCGAGACCGACATCGGCATCGACTACGAAACCGACGTCGCCACGGCCGCAAGCATCGCCGTCGGGGCGATGGAACGTCTCGACACGGTTGCCTCCCAGCCCCCACCGGACGTCATCAGACGGGAGTTCTCCGACTCGGCCGTGATCCTCCGGCTCCGCTACTGGATCACGACGCCGACGGTCCAAGAGAAATGGCGGGCACAGAACGACGTCGTGGAGTCAGTGAAGCGGGCCTTCGAGAACGAGGGCATCAAGATCCCGTTCCCACAGCGCGAACTCTCCGATCGGGGCGGCGAGCCCGAAGATCGATCGAAAGAAACCGTTCTGGACCGTTCGGAGCGTCCCGAGAGTATCGATTCGAACGACATCGACGAATCGGTGACCGAACCGCCGGCGGACGAGGACTCGACGAGATGACACTCGAAGAGCGACGGTCGATGCCGACGGTCTACGAACCGGCCGAGGACTCACGACTGCTAGCGGAAACCGCCGTCGAACGGATCGAGGACGGACTGGTACTGGAGGTCGGTATCGGTTCGGGCTACGTCGCCGATCGGGTCGCAAGCGAAACCGATGCGACCGTCCTCGGTAGCGATATCAGTCCCGAGGCATGCTCTCGGGCACGGGAAGAGGGGATCGAGACGGTCCGGGGGAACCTCACCCAGCCGTTCGTGGCCGACAGCTTCGATGTGGTCCTCTTCAATCCCCCGTATCTCCCAACACCCCCGGAAGCGGAGTGGGACGACCCCCTCGAGTACGCGCTCTCCGGTGGTCCGGATGGACGAAAAGTGATCCGTCCGTTTCTTTCGGACCTCGGCCGTGTGCTGCGGCCGGATGGACGGGGCTATCTGCTCGTTTCCACGTTGACCGACCCCGACGCCGTCTTCGAGCTCGCTACCGATGTCGGGCTGGTGACCCGGGAGATCGCGTCGGAGCCGTTCCCCTTCGAGCGGCTCATCGTCATCGAAATTACTCACAAGAATACCTGAGTAGGAAATATTAAAGGCTGTCATCTCGTAACCAGTTTCAATGACGGAGGTA
>LKMJ01003693.1_pt1 | contig 14307 bp, 19 predicted proteins | sample 643391 | NCBI WGS metagenome assembly LKMJ01 (sample SAMN04112250, study PRJNA286221) | soda lake metagenome | biome: soda lake; feature: Kulunda Steppe; material: water; isolation source: sample PL-Br10 brine of Picturesque Lake | place: Russia: Kulunda steppe | collected 2010-07
ACACAAACACACACACACATACACACACAAACACAAACACACACACAACACACACAACACACACAAACACAAACACACACACAACACACACAAAAATTGAAGCAGACATTGTATTCACGCATTAATGCACACGCACACGCACACGCATGCACCTCCAAACGCACACGCGCACACACACACGCACACACACACAACACACACACACAAACACATACACACACGCACACACACACACACACAAACACATACACACGCACGCACGCGCACACACACACAACACACACACAAACACATACACACACGCACGCATGCGCGCACACACACAGGGCTTGTGTCATCCTGAGTGGCGGCTTGGACAGCTGCATCGCTGCTGAAGCTGGGGCTGAGCTGCTGGGGATCAACACTGCTTTCACAGTCGTTGCTGCGGACAGTGAGTGAGGTGCTTTTCCTCTGAGATGCATCGCACGCGTACATGACAAGAGGAGCTTGCATTTTCAGTAGAAGTAGCTTTTGCCGCATCATTAGTGGGGCTTGCCTATGTCAGCCTTTTGGTACATAGCTTGCCATGCAAAGAGATAGATCAGCACTGCACTTGCACAGTCGCCATCAATTGCATGCGCCTTATGCCTTGGGTGCGATAAGGGCAGCTTGTTGCTTGCTTTCACTGAAAGTTTCAGCTAGCAAATAGTGTGTAGGTTGAATCTGTAGTTTAGTGTCTGGTCTGTGCAGTGGTCTGCAGCACGCTGCCTTGCCTGGCTTGCTTGCCAACTTCAATGCCTCACAGCCCATATCCTTCGAGCTTTGCTCCCCTCCTGCAAAGTACACTTGCAACGCCCTGATCTGTGCTTAGCTCTCCTTCTTGTCTGCAGCAGCTTTAGTTACTCTGCTGTGCCATTCTGTGCTTTATTCTTGTACTGTGCAAGGCCTTCAGATGATTTTGTGCATGTCTCTGGTAATCCCAAAGCCCCCCTTTTTGCTCCTTTTGCTCCTTTTGCTCCTGGCAGGCGGGACAGATCTACCATGGTCACGCGCATGCGCCCAAAAGTGTGGCTTCAATCACCACATTCTTCGTCCGAGCCTGTCTCAGCTGCTGCACACAGAGCTGCCAACTGTGATCCAGGTCTTGAAGTCGTTCGACCCAATGTCCCTCCGCAACGAAATTGCAAGTGCGTACGCAGTAGGCTCTGCGATCACGCTTCACCACATAGCTGTTGGCCTTGTGCCGTACACATCAGTGAGACAGGGAAACCGGCGGAGGCGAAAGCATGGCGGCTCCGTCGTTGAAGTATGCGTGCACTTCCAGGAAGTACGGGTCTGAGTGCTCCAGAGAATGTGAAAACAGCTTGTTGTGCTTTGGCAGAGCTGCGAAGATTATAGGGTTTCCCAAAGGTTGCACCGTCAGGTTTGACCGTCTGCTCTTCCTTGCAGCAGTGCTGTGAAAATGGCAAGCATTGGGTAGCCTGCCTCTTGCAACAGCCGCGCATCCAGGTATGGAACTCGCGACTGCTGAGGCCGAGTGTGCTTTTCCCTGATGGACATGTGTACGACATGTGCCTTTCTGCTCTAGGTCACGCTCCTGCTTCTATTGGCCTTGCGGCTCACGTCAACCCTGGTTTGCTTCAGCCGCGTCAGAGGGCCCATGTTGAGACTGTGGCAGGAGCACCTGCGCACTCTTAAGCGCTTCAGCATCCTGATCCTGTGCTTTGGCATGCGCCTTCTGGCCCATACTGTGTGTGCTATCTGTAGGCAGGCTGTCGCTATGCCCACCCACATGCCCACATGTCTTCAGTGCCCGGTGTTCCTTGGCCCTGAGGGTGAAAAGTGTACCTCATGGGTTCATCAGAGTGGTGCAGAGAGTGCGCTACAGCTGAAGGCTGACCATGTGCGAGGCTTAAAAGCAGCGCCTCATCTTAGGCGTAGTGTAGTGCAGCGCAGCAGCAGCAGCAGTCAGCAGTCAGCTAAGCACGGAATCAGCTATGGATGGCACGACCCTACCGCCAGCGGCGCGAGCCTTAGGAGTGCTTGACGCGTACTGCCACACACCGCAGCCACAAAGGCTGCGCTGAGCACTCCAGCAGCTGCTATTCACAAAACAGCCACTCTTGCGAGGCTGATGCTGGCTCCTCCTGTGTCTCGTGTCTGCTCCCAACGCTACACGGTATGCCTGCCTGCTGCTGCTCCTGCTACAGTCTCATGCGCCCTCCGTGCAGCCGCCAAGCTGGGCATGCGTTGCGCGGTTACCGGGGACGGCGCAGATGAGCTGCTGGGGGGCTACGCCTTCACGCACAAGCTACCTCCTCAGAAATGGAAGCACAACCAGAGAAGCATGGCTCGCATCATGGACTTCGGCAGCGTGCCCCTCGGTGCGTGCAGACGGATGCCACCCTGGCGACAGTGCTTTGTAGGGCATTGCGAGCGGCATCCACCATAGCGTAACAGGAGACTCACGCTGCGCTTACACACACACACACATACACGCACGCACGCACGCACGCACGCACACGCAAGTACACAAAGCGCATGCACACACATAACCATGCATGCCCCCCGCCGCCAATGTTTACTGTCCTGCGCCTTGGACACAACCCTTCAAATATATGGACTCCAGCATGTGGCTTTCAAGAGCTCACTTCCTGAGTACCTCAGGTAAAGGTGCTCAGCCCCCAGACAAACTGACACAGAATCTACGGATGGTCAAGGGGCCGGTGAGGCACAGGAGGGGTGGGGGAGGCTAGAGGGACCCTTGCTGGCAAAAAGCAATCCAATGAGACTTCCTCATCACAAGGAGAGCTGGCGGCTCAAACACTCTCCTCATGCTTGCTCACTGCACACAAGCACGGGTGCAGGAGCACATTTTGGTGTGCACGTGGCATCCCCTTTCACCCACCCCTCCGTGGTCAAGCACGCCCTGCGCCTCAGCAAAGCCGACTGCGTGCGTGAAGGGGGTGTTGAGGGGGGCGCTACCCCGCCCCAGCGCGCTGCGCTTGGTGGCCTGGAGACAAAGAGCAGCGGCCCCACCAGCACAGGCAAAATGCCGCTCAGGCGCGCTTTCCCGGAGGTGACCAGCGCGGCGCGTGCAAAGGATCCCATCGAGGTCAGGCAGGGCAGTGGGGCAGGAAGGGGGGGGGGGGAAGGTAGTAGGGACGCTTGACCAGGACGTGCACGACAGCCAGCCACTGCCTGACTAGCGCGTACACGGCAGCCAGCCGCCACCTCTGCTCTGTTGATGTCCTTGCGCCTGTGGAGCCTCAGTGCCCAAAAACAATGAAGTGCCTCTGGAATTCATACGCATCTGTGTCTCAGCCGCGCGGAGGCATCTGTGGAGGCATGCGCGTCTGTGGAGGCATGCGCATCCATATCTCAGCAGCGTGCACCCTCTCCTTGGGTGCCACGGCACCTATGATGCCTCGGTCTCTGTGGTAGAGTCGCAGTCCATCACCCCCTTGTGCCTCACCACTCTACCAGTGCCTCTCGAGCCACGTGCTTGCTGAGTGGCCAGCGCATGCGCTGTGTGACAGGTTTGGTGTGTGGCACTTGAGTGCGCAGGTAGGGTGTGGCACGACGGAGCTCTCCAAGCCCCACTTCTTTGACTCCCTCGTCAGTGATGGCGCGTTCCAGGCAGAGGTGGCCGCAGCCAAAGCGGACCACGGGGTAGTGATCCGGGACAAGGAGCACCTGTTCTACTTCCGGACATTCATGTGAGTGCTGTGACTCCTTTTGGTGGGCCCAGCGCGCATCCCTAGAGTAGCACTTCTGTGTTCCTGTGCTAAGTGTGCCTGCCACATCAAAACCTGCATCTTTCATCCAAACTTGGGCTTCCGCCGAGAGCGGGCTGTGAGTGCACTGCATTGCGTTGCAACGGCCCAACCGGCCAATGCAGGCATCAATGTGAGCTAGATGCAGCAAGAGGCCAAGCTTCCACTCGCTCCCCTTCCACCTGCGCTTATGAAGTGCTGGCAAGGCTCCCATGGGGTGCTTGCTCCTGGCATGGTGCACACCAACACCTTTTCTGCGCATCATGGCGCTTCTGTGGTCTGCCCTATATGGTAGCAGAGATAACATAGCTAGGGCTGCTGAATACTGTGTGAATGCCCCGTACACTTAAGTAAGTCAGCACGCATTATGGCCAGTATACTGTGTGTGTACTGTTACCAGCAACCCTAAACATAGCCGATCACGACCACAGTCTCCCACACGTAAGCAAGACTCTGCCGCTCCGGCTCAGACTCCCTTATTGCATGCTGTAGATCAGATGCCGTGTGGGTGCATGCTGCGGGTCCTTGCTATGAGGCCGCATATGCCGCAGGTATACATGTTGCGGGCGCGCGCAGCCATATCCTGCAAGGCATTGCAGTGGCATAGCGGCTCAAACTGCATGAACCGGGCATCCACAAGCACCTGCGGATTTTCTCAGGTGCAGCCCATGCCTCTCCTTTGTGTGCCGGCATCCAACGATGACGTGCAGGATTGTGAGAAGCAGGATGAGGTCACACATATCCGTAGATACTGTGCAAAAGTGTGAGATATCAGTAGCAGGTCATGTTTGAGGTCACACACCCTACACCCGGTACATGCGCAACAGGCTCCACTTGCAGGTTGAGAGGGCTGGCCCATATGCTCCCTCAAATCCATGGTTTTTGCCAACATCCTCACTTGCTGCCCTGGTCAGTGCGATCTGCGTTTGACCCCTGCCTCAAGAGAGGAATGCCTCTGTGTGCCTCACTCATGCTCATACTCAAGGCCTGGGCCACTCACCCATGTGGACCTCATGCTTTTGCGCCACGCTTTGTGCTGCATGTGGCTGTTGCAGGTCGGTGTTCCCAAGAGGTGAGGTCCCAGGCAAGCCTCGAGACGGCCCCCTCGCGTGCCCTGCCTGCAGGTGGGTCCGGTTTGTCTCAAGAATCCGCAGGGGTTCCTCTGTCTGATAAGTCCAAGCTTCAGAGTCGAGGCGATTCCTCGGGCTTACCTTTCGTTCTTTCTCAAGTCCAGGGGTCCCACTTTCTTTTGAAGTCCAGGGTCCAGGGTGACACTCCGAATCCAATGTCCTGTGCCCCTCCCTTTTGCTGCACGAGGGAAGGACGCGGAGATATGAGGGCCTCGGCCTCGGCCTCGGAAATGTGCTCTTGCAGCAGCACCTGCTGCCAGTCCGCCCCTCCCCTGATGGCTATTCTCTTGTTGGAAGGCTTGCGGTGCACTCTGTGCTGTGGTCCGCTCTGAGATCACTGCTGCACGTGCCTATTGGCTTGACATGCTCTCACCACTGCACTTGTTGCAGCTTGTAAGCTGCTAAATTGCACACGCGTTCACTGCTGTTGTGCTTGCGACGGCATGTGCAGGTACCCGCTCAGCCACCCATCTCAGACTTTCTGCGTCACTTGCGGGCACTACGATCCTGCGTTACCAGCCTTGCGAAGGCAGGCCCCCAAAAAGCAGCAGTGAGCTGTTAAATTACTCATGTGTAGCTGGGTGTGTTGTTGCCAACAGGCATTCAACTCCCTTGCTCACATTGAGGGCTACCTCTTTGGGAAAGACGAGCACAAATAATTGACTAAACCTGACAGCAGGAAGAGGTGCAGATCACCTACTTAGCCGGACTTGGTGCCATAGAGGTGGTGCATAATGTGGGCTTAGTATTCAGGGAATCAAGGTGTCTTTGTCTGTTTGGCTTATTACATACTACATGCGGTCATGGGATCATGTGTCTATAATTGGGGAGCCTTGGGAGATGGGCGGACCGTACATGCTTATTGCTATCTGTAGCATGTAGCAAGCAGATGATTTGTTGTTATATCGCACCTAACTTACATACACACACACACCTTACATGACACAAATGTGTTTGGCCTGCAAGTAATATAGAGGCACTACCCCGCCCTAGGTTGATATGGGTCTTCCTGTGCTGAGAGCATCTGTTGCCAGATCTGCAATCAATGAGCCCCACATTTGACTGGATGAAAGTAGGTACGTCAATGTTTTGTACTTAGATGAATTTTAATGTGGTGTCACGCTGTATCTGATCAAGTCGCTCGAATTTCATCATCTCTGGGTACCAAATCTAAGAGGGGGGCTCTAGTGGTGTATCCACCTACATAAGTATGGATGCTGTGCATTTCCATGAGCAACTAAATTTAAAACAATAGTTAACTTACTTTGTCACAGATGCCATCTGTGGTTATGTCATCATGGTTTTCCTTTCCCTAGTTTAATGCTGGGAGTATTCTCACTGCCAACGCAATTTTTATTAAAGTTTAAAGTTTAAAGCATGAATGATGTAACGATTGTCTTGCTGTCTCCAAACTGGAAGATGTTCGAATACAGTTCACAAGGACGCAAGGGCGAGATCAAGGCAAAGGATAACCTCTGAACTTCATAACTTGAAGAGATCAAAAAAAGCAAGGCTCGCTGACTAGCTACTTCAACTTGAAGTACTAGTAGTACTTGATTGAATCAACCAGCCGCCAGAGTGCTCGCACGTTTACGAGCCATTCCACAAGCTTGATCTTGGAGATTGTCTGGTCTTGATGGACTTCCACGGTCCTGTGCCAGGGGAGTCCCGGTCGCCTTCCTCTTTTTGTTGGCGTTAGTGCTGTCAGCCTGCGGCATCATTGCTCTTGTTGCTTTTTTACTCTAATTGCGGTTGCTGTTGCTGCTGCTGCCGCCACTGCTGCTGCTGCTGCTGCTCCCTTGGTTGCTGCTGCTGCTGCTCCTGCTGCCTCCCCTGCAGCTCCTCGGTCACAAGCAGGGGAGGTGTTCTGAATCCAGGTCATGTTTCAAGTCGTAGGGTGGGCACGAAGTCTGAAGCGTGCCACGCTGCGGATAACATCCTGGGGAAGGATAAGAAACATGTATCTGGGAAGGACGTGTGGCGAACGCCTGACCATGGGCCTCTCTGTAGGGAGGGTGCACCATTGATAATAAGTGGAGCTTGATGCTGCGCTCTCGTGGACGCGTATCAGTATAACTTACGTTCATGTGGGTCATTTTACGGCCCACATGAACTAGGTGCGTTTAGGTTACAGGTTATCCACCTGCCAGGTGTCACCTACCTACTCCATCATTGAATTTAAAGCATCTTAGTCAATATAACTTTAACCTTGGTCAATTAGGCAGTCTTAACTGTTAGCCTTACGACCTGGCTGGCAGTGAACCCCAGCTTGTAAACTTAGGCCGTCTCAGAGGGATGACCATAAAAAAGTTGGCGGAGTGGGTGTGCCTTTTTAGCTGCTAGCTAGATAGAAGGAAAGGAAGAAAGACTACGCCAACAAGGTAACCCCTGTTTGCGTGAGTTTGCCTTTCCATGACGAGCAGCCACGAAGGCCACTCGCCAGGTTCCGTTCACTTGCGTGAAGGAATAAAATAGTACTTGCTAGCTGGACCATCCGCACAATTTCTGCATGAGTGACTAGACTTCATTCTTCAAGCACTCAATGTGCAACCACTGCACGGGTATGCGACATATCTATTAAGGGCCTAGCTTAGAGGAGACGATACCTGAGTGCACAAACTGTCTTTGCGCGTGAATCCACCATTCTCACTTGTTCAGGCAGGCCTGCCAGTCTAGCACAGGCCAACAAGCACATTTCCTCATGCGCAGCCTACATGAAACAAGCATCCTTCATCATTACCCGGCCGACGTGCTTGCACCATCACTGCGACCGCCATGCGTTTGTGAGGCCAGCGCTGGGTTAACAGGATCAATCATAACTGTAAAATAGCCTGTGTGCTCATAAAACAGGAGCCCCTGCTTGGTCAGCCACTCCCTCACAGCGCTCAACAGTTTGGGCTCGCCGTCGCTGTGCACGCCGCGCCCCGTGATGACGCGCACCTCCTTGCGTCCTGCATGCACGATACAGGCGCGCCTCAGGACTCAGCTCAAGCACAGGCACAGCACCGAGGCACCCACTGCTCTGCAAGCATCAGGGAGGAGGAAATGCACGCCTGATATAGCACCAAGGCGAGAGACACACCTTGCCGGCAAGAAACGTGATGGGCATTGTTCTGCGCGGCTGGGAAGAGGCAGGGACGATGCATGCGCTCAAGCGCATGTTTTGTATTTTGCAGCAAGCAATCGGCTTAGCGCTGCGCACAACACCAACAACTGGCGCAATTGGTACCGGCAGTTCCCATTTCTGCACCAGCTATATTTCTGTGAAAGCATATGCCATTGGAGCACAAGGGAAGGATGCCTGGAAAGTGCAGTTTGCGAGCACTTCTCCAGTGGTCGCGGCTAAGCGCACGGTGCACTCAGGCAGACATCCAGTCCCTGCTGGCGCCCCATCCCCCCGCCCCTGCGTGGACTCTGGTGCCAAATTTGTGTGCTGTTGTGTTTTGGTGACAAAATTGAGTGCGGGAAGGGGTGAGAAGGAGCGTGCGTGGTGCTCCTATGCGTACTTGCACATAACGCCTCGGGCCCGGGGTCGACGCTTGCCCCTCCACGCAGGCAACCCACCCAGCACATGCTTTGTGCTTGTGCCTTGTTGAGAGGAGGGAGGGAAAGGAGCTCGCACCCATACGCGCAGGCGCGTGCGCCCCCGCTACCTTACACACCCAGTCTTGCAGGAGGAGCTCCTGCGGCTTGCACACCTGGCAGGATGGTTGCCGCCTCAATATTGCGCTGCAGCATGGGCAGTGCCTCATCCACGTGCAAGCAGTGGAAGTCCCACTCCAAGTGCGACACGCGTGATGCATTTCGCCACGCATGCAGCTTCTCTGCCGCCAGGGCTGACGCAGCGCAGCACTTGGCCTGCGAGGACCGCAAGCATGCGTGTGTGTGTGTTTGCATAGTGTGTCAATAGGTGCGTGTGCGTGGGGGTGCGCGCCCATGGGCACTTGTGGGAAAGGAGTGCTCTGCGCCGCGCCCAGCAGGCGCTGTGTGACAGGGGCATGGGGGAGTGCATATGTTACATGCGCTACCCCTCCCCCAAACCTTCCACAGACGTCATATGGACCAAGGTCGCACAGCAGCAAGCTCACCACACCCCTCAATAGGCCCCACATGCCTAGCGCCTCGCCGCGCGCACGCCCCTTTTGCGGCCTACCACTTGCACTCCACCCGCGCAAGCACACACCTTCAGGTGCTCCACGTGCTGCCACATCTCCAGCGCCTTGTGTGCCTGCCCCTTGCGGTCTGCGCGCTGCGCCGCGGCCTGTGCGCTGCGGCGCAGCGCGTGCAGGCGGTCAGCCTCCGCTCGCTGCACGCGGTACATGACCTCCGTCCTGCGACAAGGTGCATCCACCCACACAGGAGTAGCAGCGATTGCCTCAGGCGCAAGTGCGGGAACATATCTGTGTTCATGCTTACTGTGTAGTGTGCTGTGCATGTCTGCGCGCGCACGTGTGTGTTTGTGTGCATGTGTGTTTGTGTGTCGTAGATGCGTGTGTTGTGTTTGTGCACACGCGTGCGTGTGCACAGAAGCGTCAGCACGCGAGCAAATCAGGCGTACTAGCATACATGTGCACAGGAACGCAGTGATGCATGCACGTGAGTGATGCGCACGCCGGCGCACCTGGCATGCATGTCGTCCTTGCTGCAGGGGGCGCCGCCTGCGAGCATGGCCGCCCATTCTCGCTCAAATGCGGCGTCTAGGTCTGCCTCACCCTCCTCCGCCGCACAGCGCTCGCCCTGCAAGAGGGAGCGCGGGTCAGGCAAGCGCACAAACATGCATACATGCGCACACACGAGCACGTATACGTGCGCACACACACAGATACACACACCAAGGGAGCGTGAAGTGCTAGTGTGCGTGCCAAGGTGTGCAAGCACAAGGCGGCAGCCGGATGTGTGGGTGGCTGGCAAGCGCGCCAGACAAGAGCCACATGGGTGTGGGGGTGGCTGGCAAGCGCGCTAGACAAGAGCCACATGGGATACTCAGGGGGTAGCATGCGCTTCTGATGACTCTATATATTGATGGGCACGCCGCCGGGAAGTCACACCTGCACCCAGAGGCTCTTGCAAAGCGCAAGGCATGTGCTGGGCGGAAGAGCTCCATGTGGCTCTTACTTACGCACCAGTGCCGCGCTCAGCAACCAGGGCACACGCTCGCGCCACGAAATTGCACACAGGAAAAGGATGAGGGGCCTCACCGCGCTGCTGCCGCTGTCGCCCTCGGAGCTGCAGTCGTCTGCAGCAGCTGTCACCTGTCGCCCCCGCACAGCTGCCGCGGCCGCCAGGCTCCCATTTGCCACTGCCGCGGCGCGGTCGAACTGGGCGCGATCAAACATTGCGCAGCCGCCTACACGCTGCTGGTCCGGGCGCAGGCGCTGGTGATGTTGCAGCTGGGTGGTGGAGCTGAGGGCAGGGAGGTGGAAGGCAGGGGTGGGGGTGGGCTGCTCCACCTCCTGCAGCCCCAGTGCCCTGCGCGCGCGCATGCAATAGTGTGTGCACGTGTGTACGCAAGCATGTGTGTTGGGGTGCATGCCTGCGCGTAAGGGGCATATCCTTGCGCGCGTGCGTGGCAGGGTGTGTGTATGCGTGCGTGCAAGCGTATGTGTGGACGGGGGGTGGGGGGGCGTGTACATGCGTGCGTGTGTGCGTGTGTTGGGGGGCATGTACATCCACGGGGAAGGCGTATTTATGTGCGCGCGCGTGGGTGTGTGTGCGTGGGCTAGCGCATGTGCCTGAGCGCGCGTGTGCCCTTACAAGCATGTGCATTTATGCGTGCGCTCGCGCCACAGCAGCCTCACCTCAGCTGATGGCGCGCGTGATCCAGATTCCCGCCACAGTTGTTGGCCACGTCCACGAGGAGACCCCTGTCCACATCCGTGCCAAACCACCTGCACACACGCCAGCACACACCCCTGTCCACATCCGTGCCAAACCACCTGCACACACGCCAGCACACACCCCTGCACACATCCGTGCCAAACCACCTGCACACACGCCAGCACACACCCCTGTCCACATCCGTGCCAAACCACCTGCACACACGCCAGCACACACCCCTGCACACCTCAATCACGCATCAGTGAGGACAGCCCTCCACAGACACATGCAACAATGTACCTGCACGCATGCATGGACACACAAACACCTGCAAGAGACACACACTTACGCTTATTCACACAAACCAAAAGGATGCCCTCGTGGAGTGTTTTGCTTGCCAGACCAGGCCACCTTGATGGCACCATCCGCTAACCCCGATGCCCCGAGTGCCTGCACCACCACCCCTCCCCTTTTCCCCACCAACATTTGCATACTCTGGTAGGCACGCACGCCTGGCTGCCTGCCACCAGCAAATGCACGCACGCACACACACGCTTGGCCAGGGGCGGCTCACACATCCATGCCCATACAAGCCAACAGCCTTCCCCCAAAAGCAACCCCCTAAAATCAACTCAGACACAAGTGCACGCAAGCACGTGCGCCAGTGCCTGAGCGCGCACTTGGCCAGCGTCGGCACACGTGCGAACGCATACAAAGGCAACAGCCTTCCCCCAAAACAACCCAGCGCACGCCCAGGCTCGTGCACGCACTTGGCCAGGATGTCTGCGCGGCGCGCGCTGCGGTTGGCCTCCACCTCCTGCCACACCCCCCGCTCTTGCTCCACGTCCACGCACAGCCCAGGGCACACGAGCGTGCTGCCACCACGCGTGCGCCCAGCCTGTGCCAGCTGCAGCTGCAGCAGCAGCAGCAGCAGCAGCAGCAGCAGCAGCAGCAACTGGGTCAGTGGTGGTTCATGGAGTAAAACAGGAGACAGTGGTGGTTCATGGAGTAGGGCAGGAGACAGTGGTGGTCCAGCAGAGGGTCAGAATGGGCGGATGGGCAGCGCCCAATGTGCACAGGCATGCAAGGGGTGGGCTGTCAGCCGCATGACGTTGTGGGTCAAATCGCCCGCGTCTGCATCTGAGTTCGCGAGGCAGCAGGCGGGCACAGAATGAGTGGCAGGGCCCAGAATCAAGTCATGGCCAAGGGCTCCTCATGGGTGCTGGCAGCTTAGCCCCAGGGGGCTTCTAATGGAGAGGAGGCTCCAAATGGGGAAAAGTGTGGGGGTGTGCAGCAGAGGGGAGTCGAAAGAGCGTCAGTAACAGCAGCAGGGTACGGAGGGCATAAGTGCACATGCTTGAAGGCTCAGGCGTGACAACAAGCGGACGATGATGATGATCATAATGATGTGAGGGCTGTAATATGAGAGGCAAGCACGGCCATAAAGCCACAGCAGCAAGACCGCCGCTTGGGTGCGCACATGTGCACGCGCACACACGTTCACACACACACACTCACCCACTCAGAGCCACACAAACACAACCACCCAGACACACTCATCCACACCCACACACCCACACACACCTGCTGCTGCAGCTCCAGCCCTGCGAGCACATCCGAGGAGTGCTGCAGTGCCGCGCCTGACGCGCGCTTTGCAGCCCGCGCGCGCCATGCGTCCACCTCGCCCGAAGTGCTGCGGGGCAGGGCAGAGGCACAGCCACTTGGCAAGGGAAACAAAAGTGAGAGCAGCAACAGCAAATGTGCGGACGTGCTCGTACGCCCATCGATTTGTGTGGCCCTCATATGCCCATCGATTTGTGTGGCCCTCATATGCCCATCGATTTGTGTGGCCCTCATATGTCCATCGATTTGTGTGGCGCGGGTGCGGTGGGCCAGTCACGAGCGCGGCCGCAGGTGGTGGCCCTGGAAGCCCCACCTGCCCTTGGCCACGCACCCCCTCCAAAGCTTACACTCCTACTTGCTTCTCGCCATCAGCCGCCCCAGGTCCATGCTTGTGCCACCATTTGTGGCAGGCGCAGCCCCCATGCTCCATGAGCACCGTTCAGCATGGCTTCTAAGGACACACAACAAGAAGGAAAAAACATGCTCATCTTATATGCACATCTTATCCTTTGTATCCACCCTTTGCAGCAATCCATTGGAGGGCATATCTGCTCCAGAAGCCGCGTAATGCATCAGACCCAACAGCTTGACCTGATCCAGCTTTGTACCTTAAGCAGTCGGGGTTCAATAGGGTTCAATTCAATCCAGGGATCCAAATAAATCTAACACAAAGACTGCCGCAGGCAAGGCCTGTGGGGCAGTCCAGATTAAGAGCGCCTCCCCACCCCCTGCCCCCTTCCCTCCCTCAGTACAAACACATGCACACATGCACACACCCCAACCATGGCCCCCCTGCACACACACATACACACACTCACACGCGCATGCACACGCACACCCACCTACACACACACACACACACGCAAGCACGCACACACCCTTTCTCGCGCACGTACCTGTTGCCCGGCATCAGGCCGTTGGGGGGGCTCGGGCCCAGGCTGGCAGAGCTACTGCCTCCGCCGCCCTTGCTCTTGCCCTGCCCTGCTCGGCTACTGCCCCGCTTCTGTGGCTTGTCCTGCACAGAGCACACCACCGCAGGGACGCAGGGAGGGAGGTGACCAGGGCATGCAAAGCAGAGAACTGTGGCGGGCACCACGGGGTTGGAGGAGGCAGCTGGGCAGGGCACAAAAGGGTGGGCAGTTGGGCGCGCGCCATCCTGTGGCCAGGCGCACCGTGCCTACCTCACCCTCCCACTGCTCCAGCTCCACATCTGCGTTGGATGAGGACTGAGGACTGCGCACCCATCCGAGCATACCAAGTGTTCCTGAGGCCAATGGTTACAGCACCGTCCGCAGCGGCAGTTGTACAATCTCTGCCAAGACCCCGGGCGCCAGACTGCTGTCAACCATGTGCTCGAGATGGCGTCCTATGCACCTGGATACCCAAAACCCTCAGTGCATCTCAAATCTAAAACTAGGGTGCAGGCAGCCGCTGAGTGTTTGACTTTAAATCTCTCTAAAAATGGGAGCTGCAAACACGTCTAGAAACAACACCTTCATGCGCAACTAGATCAGATCCTTCGAAGCCTGACCTTCTTACCCTTAACCCTTAACCCTTCGGATCCACCGCAACTCTTGGCATATGTGTCACAGTATCATGGAAGACGCCAGAGAAAAAAGCAAACTACAAAAAGGGGTACCTGTCCTGTATTATCATTCTGATAACGACATAAACACACATTTGAAAACATGTGAGTGCTCAAACACACGATCACCCCCACACCCACCCAGCCACGCCCTCAAACAAGCGCACACCCACACCCACACCCACACAAGTCATGCACACACACCTGAGTGCTCAGCACGTCTGAGACCTCGCTCTCAGACAGCCCCAGGCCTTGGCGCTGCTGCGCCTGTTCCTGCTCCTCCTTCTCATGCATGGAGCGCGCAAACTCCGCATCCTGCTCTGCCTGCGGTGAGGGACAGGCCGAGGGCACGCGTCTCTCTCTCTCTCTCTCTCTCTCTCTCTCTCTCTCTCTCTCT
>LKMJ01003694.1_pt1 | contig 14305 bp, 13 predicted proteins | sample 643391 | NCBI WGS metagenome assembly LKMJ01 (sample SAMN04112250, study PRJNA286221) | soda lake metagenome | biome: soda lake; feature: Kulunda Steppe; material: water; isolation source: sample PL-Br10 brine of Picturesque Lake | place: Russia: Kulunda steppe | collected 2010-07
CCCACCTGCCGATCCCGACGTTTCACACTTCGAGCGGGATGTCTGGAGCGAGAACCCCATCGAACCACCCGAGCAGGTCACGCCCGACCAGGATGCACTCAGGTTCGAGGGTGAAACCTGGACACACGAGGAGTTGCTCACCGCGACGGCTGAGCTGGTGGAACAGTACGGTATCGACTCCGAGACAACCGTCGTCTTACGAGCGAGAGTTCTCGAACCGGGTGTCTTTCTCGCAGGGATCCTCGTTCCACTGGCTGTTGGCGGGACGATTGTGGTTCCAGAACTCACCGATGACGGCGAAGATACCGATACCGAGGCACTAACAGAGAACGATGTCCGCTCTATCGCGGTGACGAGAGAGACATCCGGCGAGAACCGAATTTCGGGGGTCGACGTTACACGTTCGATGCGCGATACTCGCCGTGCTTGACGCCGATTGCGAACATGATTGCCGCGAAGATGACCATCGATGGCAACACCATCATGAAGATGGTATCTTCGGTCATCATGTCACCTTGCCACATGCCGAGGGTGCCAACGGCGATGATTGCGACAACAATACCGGCCGAAACGGGCAGGTTGAAGTCGAGTCCCATACGTGCTGATGAGGACTCGGTATGTAAAAGATTGTAGGTAGTCGACGGTGTCACTCGCCTTTCGGGCGGATGAGGTCGGCCAGCGTCACGAGGAATCCGAGCACCCAGCCGACGGGGAAGGAGACAGCAAACCAGATGATTGCGTGATGATACTCTTGCCTGTCGAACCGTTCGCCGAGCGGGTCCATGATGGACTCCGGACCGGCATTGAAGGCCCATCTGAACAGGTCGTCGCCTTGACCGATGATAACCTCACCGAGCGGTTCCCAGAACAGTGCTGCGACGACTGGCGGGAGGAAAATCGCAGTCATCGCGAACGGGTACGCGAGGAAGACGGTGGTAAAGCGACCACCTAGCCTCCAGAAGATATACGCTAATGCCGCAGCGACGACAGCGACGGCACTTGCAGCGGCAATTCCAACGACAGCACCATCCTCGAGCGCTCCCTGTAACTGGAAATAGACGAGCGCTGTCAGTCCGCCCCAGAGGATAGTGAACATCAAAACGACACCGAAAAAACCCAGGCGGGCGGCGGTGACGTTTATCTTTCGCGTCTGATACCTGAGGATGTACCCCATGAGAACGAGCGGATAGAAGATACTGATTATTGGAATACCAATTGCGTGCCAGAGCTTGTACGTGATGACCTCACGCGTGTCCTCGGGCTTCCATTTTCCCAGGACAGTTCCCTCTGCTCCGCGCTGTCTGGGGAACAGCATCTCCATCCAGGTCTCGTGCATTACCCTGACGTCGTACTTGATTGCGTCGACCAGTCCCTGTTCAGTCCCAGCAGCCATGTTGTGGCTTTTTCGTCGGCCCCCTGTATATGCTTTCCTGACGAAGGCGGCAAGTACCTGCCAGCGAAGCGAACAGTATCGGGAAGAAAAACAGCGACTGATCAGTCCCAGGAGTCAGGGCCGAAACCAGGGTTCACCATTCGCTCGCGTCGGCCGATCTCGTCTATCGCCGCAATCTCCTCCTCGCTCAGTTCGAGTGTCAGGCTCTCCCAGTTGTCTCTGATGTGATCAGCTCCGGTTGCTTTCGGGATGGCAGTCACGCCTTTCTCCCTGAGCCAGGCGAGAGACACCTGTGGTTCGCTCGCGTCGTGACGGGACGCGATCTCCGCCAGTGTCTCGTTTCCGAGGACTTCGCCTCTTGCCAGTGGTGAGTACGCGACGAGTTCGATACCCTCGGCCTCGGCATACTCGCGGAGTTCCGTCTGTGGTAAGAACGGATGCATCTCGACCTGGTTGACGAACAGTGGTGCATCGAGATGGTCGCGAGCCTCGTCGAGATGATGCGGTTCGAAATTCGAGACGCCGACGTGTCGAATGACGCCGTCGTCGTAGAGTTCCTCGAACGCACCCAGAGTCTGTGCCGGATCGTACTCCCCGGAGGGCCAGTGAACGTACAACAGATCCACGTAGTCCGTACCGAGTTTGTCCAGGCTCTCTTTTGTCGATGCGTGCACGTCCTCGGGAGCGAAATTGCTCTTCCAGACCTTGGTCGCCAGGAAAATCTCCTCCCGGGGGACGTCAGCACGTTCGATACCCTCACCGACTGCCGCCTCGTTCTGATAGATCTGGGCGGTGTCGATGTGACGATATCCCCTCTCGAGTGCAGTTGCGACGCTCTCTACACACTGTTCGTGATCGTCGTTCTCCCACGTACCGAGTCCGAGCATCGGCATGCCATCCGCGCTGGGAACGTCAGCAGGTGTCGGAGTCATAGGTAACACGCCGGGTTGCGCCCCAAAATGGGTTTGGAAAGTGTATTGCCAACCATTGGGCGCCTTTTGGGAGCGACGATTGAACGGTACGTTTTTGCATCCCGGGGGCCGCGATTCACAGTATGCGCGTATCAATCCTCGCCCATGGAAAGTTCCCCGACTCCGCCAAAACTGCAGTCGGGATTCTCCGGTACGCAGACCACGAGGTCGTGAGTGTTCTCGACCGTGACCGCGCGGGAGAGCGCGTTCGTGACCATTTTTCGGACGTACAGGACGCTCCGATCGTCGAGTCGATGGCAGACGCTCCAGATTGTGACGCTCTGATTATTGGCATCGCGCCTATCGGTGGTGGCTTCGACGAGAGCTGGCGCGACGACGTCCGGACTGCGATCGAAGGTGGCTGTGACGTCATTGCGGGACTTCATTACTTCCTCGAAGAGGACGACGAGTTTGCCAGTCTCGCAGACGAGCACGGCGTCGAACTGCGCGACGTTCGCAAACCGCCCGACGACCTCACTGTTGCGAATGGCACGGCCAACGACGTGGATGCACAGATTGTCCTGACCGTCGGCACTGACTGCTCGTCCGGCAAGATGACCACGTCGTTCGAACTCCGCAACGCCGCGCGCGAGCGTGGCCTGGACGCTGCGGTCGCCCCGACTGGACAGACCGGAATTATGATCACAGGGTGGGGTATCGCTGTCGACCGCGTCATCTCCGATTTTGCTGCCGGCGCGACCGAGCGACTCGTCGAGAAAGCAGGCAACAACGACGTTGTCTTCGTCGAGGGACAAGGAGCTATCGTTCATCCGGCGTACTCCGGCGTGACGACCTCTATCCTACACGGCGCACAGCCGGACTCGTTGGTGCTCTGTCACGTGGCCGAACGCGAGACGTTCGGCGGCTATCCCGATTTCGAGCTCCCGGACCTCTCGACGTACGTCAAACTATACGAGGACATGGCTGCCCCGATTGTCGACGCGTCCGTCGACGCTGGCGTGGTGAACACGCACTGGATGGCAGATGAGGCGGCCGAACAGGCTATCGAGGAGTACAGCGATGCAATCGGCGTTCCAGCGACCGACCCTGTGCGTCACAGCGCAGATGACATCCTCGATGCCGTGCTCGAATAGCTGGGGATGACCACCCAGCCAAACGTCGTCGTTATCGTCCTCGACACAGTTCGGCGGGACCGGGTCTCAGCGTATGGCTACGACCGTGAGACGACTCCTCGATTCGACGCGTTTGCGCAGGAGGCAATCCTGTTCGAGGACGCCATCTCGCAGTCCTCGTGGTCGATTCCAGCGCATGCCTCACTGTTCACCGGCCTGTATCCGTCAGCCCACGGGGCGACGACGGTACGGCCAGTTTTCAGGGCACGGCGAACGCTTCCCTCGCAACTTCAGTCTGCAGGCTACGCGACGTTTGCAGTCTCTCCAAACGAATACGTCCGTCCAGCGACCGGGTTCGGCGACGGGTTCGACGAGTTCTACACCTGTGGAAGATTGCAACCTCCGGAGTCTGTTCTTTCGATCGCTGGTCCACTCGTCAACCGTCTGACCGCGAGTCCACGGTTTCGTCGCCCGCTGGAGCGAGGATTCAACTGGTGGCGCCAGCGTGGGAGCAACGCGGGTAAGACTGGAATCGAACCACCACCAACGTATGGCGTGTCAGAGCGTGTTGCATCGATTCTAGACAGCGCGCCTGAACCGCTTTTCCTGTTCGCCAACCTCCCGCATGCACATCTCCCTCGATCACCGGAGCCAGAATACTGCGAGCAGTTTGTCGATGAGAGTCTCCCAGTCGACTCCGTGGTGACAAACGAGCGGTCTCACAACTTCGGTGACGTACCGATGAACGACGCTGCAATACAGGCGATGAGCGACCTCTACGACGCCGACCTGCGAACGCTTGATGACAGACTGGGCGAGCTACTCGACGTCCTCTCTGATGTGGGAGTTCGGGAGGACTCGCTGGTGATCATAACAGCGGACCACGGTGAACACCTCGGTGAGTACGGTCTGGTGGGACACCAACACAGCGTGTTCGAACCAGTCGTATCGGTGCCCCTGGCAGTTGATTTCCCGAAGACAGGCCCGGATACGGTCAGCTCACAGGTCGAAACGCGACGAGTCTATCACACAGTGGTCGATGTAAGCGGAGTCAGATCGTTCCCACGACTCTCGCTTGGTTCGAAGACCGGCGACGGTACCGTCCAGAGCACCTTTCACAGTCCGATGCTCGACCTGGCTGCGTTCCTCCGTGACGGTCAGGTCACGTACGACGCTGAGTTCCTGGGTGAACAACTGCGATTTCGGCGTGAGGACGGTTCTGGTGTCGTTACGTTCGGTGATACGAGGATGAAATGTTTCGACCATCCCTGACTATCAGCTGATGTATTCTCTCTTGCTCGCTCGACTAGTAACACTGTAGATTCGACCGGTCAGGAATCGTCGTACCGTTCCCGCTCCCAGGAACGCTCGGTGTAGACCACGACTTCCTGGCCAATGCTCCGGAGGTAGTACGACTGTTCGACGTAGGAGTCGTCCAGTTGGTCGGGCGGAACCGTCTCGTCATCCGGGTGGGTGATGATCATCGGCGTGTCGTCACTGATTTGGTCATCCACGAGTCCGTCCGCACTGCGCTCGCAATCCGCCTCGGCGCCAGCGACGGCAAAGTACCAGTTCAGCGGTTGGGTGTTCGGCCAGTTAGAGCAGGGCGGAGTGACCTGCCACTGGCCAGCGAAATCGTCCGCAACAGCTTGTCTGAGCAGTGACTCACCGGCGTCGAAGTTCTCACCCTCCTCACCGTGGTAGATGATCACGTCAGTTCCATCGTTTTGCGCCGCGATGTCGTCCATCGAATCGACGAGCGGTCCGAGGTCGGAGTGTGGCTGGGCAAACTGGACCAGTCGGTTGTCGTTTGCAGTGTCATCGACGTACACGGACTGGACAGGGACGAACCACGCCCAGAGGCCGACGAGTAAAAGCAAGACGACGAGAACGACCACGGGGTTGAATGACCGACGCTCGACGAGAGCGCTTCCCTCGCGATACGCCCACGAGAGACCCACTGCTGCTGGAATCAAAAGCGGGACGATGACGTGACTCGAGAGCCAGGCGGAGTCGCCCTGGATGTGCGAACCGAGCGGATAACCAACCAGGGAGGCGACGCCGGCGTATGCCATGAACATCACCAGCACTCTCGAACGGTCCCGGGCGTATCGCTCGATGACGATGCCAACGATCGCGAAGACGGTCACTATCGGGGCATACTCGACGAGGACCATGACGTAATCCCAGAGAAAGGATAGGTACGTATCGAGCGTCGTCTCCTCGGATTCGGCGAACCAGTCCATATAGCCCTCGTATGCGACCGTCAGAGACTCGTCGATCAGTGCGGGTACGTTCGTCGGATTGCTGATAGCAGCTCCGAGCGTGACCGGGTCGGCGGTGGAATCGGGATAGAGGCGTCTATCGACTCCCTGCCCGCGCGGGGCGAACACGACGACGAGCGTCAGAATGAACGTCAGCAGAAAGCCAATCGCGTGATCGGCTCGGGAGACGGCCGATCTGAGGCGACTTCGGTACAGGTCGGCTTTTGCTCGAATACGGTCGAACCCGCTGTTCTCGCTGGCTGGACTGTGAAGGAACTGGTCGGCGACGAGTGCCGCCGCTCCCAGCCACGTGAGAACGTACACGATGGCGTTTTCCTTGGAGCCGAAGCCGAGCCCGAGGAAGATACCGGCAACGAGTAGATACTGCACCTTGCGAGTGTCGTAGTACCGGACGAGCAATCCGAACGCAACGAACATAAACGCAGCGACGAGCACGTCGCTTCGCATAAACCGCGAGTAGTACAAGAGGACAGCGTTGAATGCGAGGAACAACGCGAGTGCGATAGTCTCTGTTCGCCGGAGGTGCTTGCGGTACAGCAGTGCCACAAGTGGGAAGAGGCCGCCGACGATGGCGACCGGTAAGCGCGCTGCAAAGTCAGTCACGCCAAAGATACCAAACAGGCGCGCGGCTGCAATCTGGGCAACTGGGCCGTGCTCCTCCCAGTGATACGCGAGCGAACCAGTCTCGGTGTAGAAGTACGACCAGTATGCGACTCGCGCCTCGTCCCAGTGGGCCGTGCGCGTCCCTAATGCGATGAGTCGCAGGACGAGCGCAAGCAGGGTGATAGCCACTACGACTCGCGGGACGGTCAGCCGCTCGTACCGGTCGAACAGCGAGTTGCTTCTCTGCCCCGGTTCTGGCCGGGGTTCAGTCTCCGCGGAACTCGCTTCGCTCTCCTCGCTCGAACCGCTCATATCTACCATGGCCGAACCCGTCCGTTAGAACGGTTACGGTTGCGAGTTGCCCGACCTCGTTCAGATCACTGGGTCCAATAGTTGAACCTATTAGATTTATATTCTAAACTAATTGAATATGTATTTCAAATTAATTTATACCGATGTATGAATTTATTAACATTAATATTTGGATCTATTGATTGTATACTCTGCACTAATTAACTTTGATATCTGAATCAATTATCTCGTGAGCGGGAGCCGGAGTTCGGCTCGCGTTCCCCCAAGTTCGGGGGAGTCAGCCAGACTGAACGAGCCGCCGGATCTGAGAGCGATCAGATCGACCAACCAGAGCCCGACACCGGAGCCGTGGGTGAGGTCCGTTTCAGAGCGACGGTTCAGTGCTTCGATTTCACTCATCTCGATCCCTGGGCCGTCGTCTTCGACCCACAGGACGCCGTCATCTTCGTCAGCGCTGACGCGAACCCGGATGTGAGGCTCATTCCATCCATGGTGTCTGACAGCGTTGTCGAACAGTTCGCGGATCGCCTCGCCGACGAGAGGGTGACACTCCACGAGAAGCTCGTCTTCGAGGTCGGTTGTCACCGTTGCCGACGTCTCGGTGTCGATTGCCTGCGCGTACTCACTCGAGAGTGCCGTCAAATCGAACTGTTCTGGCTCGGAGTCGGAATCAATCAGATTTCGCAACTCGGTCGCTTTTCCGCTGTGTGCAAGGAGTTGTGTGCTCGCTCGCTTGATCATCGTCAGCTCCTCGTCGTACTTGTCGGCTTTGTCTCGCTGCTCAATTTGGGTCGCATACCCGTCTATGACGGTAAGTCGGTTCCGGACGTTGTGTCTGAACACCCGTGAGAGAATCTCTTTCAGGAGTTCGAGGTCCTTTTCGTGTTCACGAAGTTCGGTGACTTCCCGGAAGACGAGCACCGATCCGTTCGTTGATGTGCCGAGTTCGATCTGACGCACGTCGAGAAGAAAGTGGTGTGCCCCTTCCTCGGTTTCCAGCGTCAGTTCCGTCTGTTGTTGAACACGCATCTGGTGTGAAGAGAGTGCGGGGAATCGTTCACAGATTCTGTCGAACGAGATTCCGACCACGTCTTCGCCACCCCCAAATAGACGTTGAGCCGGCGGGTTCGCGTCAACGACTTTCCCGTTGTTGTCGATACTCACAATCGGATCCGACATCGTTTCGATAGCAGTCCGGCGACTCACCGGGGCGAGATTGAACAACTGATACCGGTACAGTGCGAGTCCCCATAGAAGCGATGTAATCAAAAAGGTGACTGGTGTCAAGTCGACATACAGGGGAATCGCCTCGATGTTTCGAAACAGGTGCGTCTGTAACGCGCCTGGAAAGCCGACGACCCACCCCGCGAGCAACAGACCGATCTGACTGCGGTGTTGACCGTGTGCCCCCCGAAAGTCCGTGACCAACAAGCCGACCGGCAACATTACGAGAACGATTGCGAAACAAACATGAACGAAGTACCACGGACCGAGGACGAACTCGCTGATTCCAGCGGGGTTGTCAGGTGTTTCAGGGAGCACAACGAGATGGTGAATCGGATTGGTCACCGCCAGCGCGAGTGTGACGATGGGAACGATTGCGAGCGCCGCGATGAGTGCTGGAGGAACGAGCACGTTGTCCCGTCGAAGGTACTCCCACACGAGAAGGAGCCATCCGAACGCGACGAGCAACTGGAAGAAAAACCTCCCAGTGAGATTGAGATGTACCGGTAGTATCGGAAACGGCCACGTCACGAAGATGAGCATTATGGACCAGCCGATCATGCCGGTCAAACAGAGTAAAAAACCACGAGCGCCCGGTTTGTTCCGGTTACGAAACGCGTAGCCAGCGACACCGATGGTTGGAACGACCGAAATGAACATCAACAGCACCATCGACTGCGCGCCCTGACTCATTGACTATACACATGTAGGCAAACCATTATAAGCATGGTTATGGGTTGTTATATTTATATGTTCGAAAATTGTCATCTGCCGTGCTGCACTGACAGTGGCGACATCGTTACGCCCCAAACGACGCATTCAGCGAGACCGAATCGTCGATTTCACGGTTCAAATATCTCACGTTAGTCGGCGATATTGGCAGAATTTTGTCAATGATTCCACCAAATTGGGTAAGAGCTTCGATTCACCTGGTGGCGAACACACCCACCCATCGCTCGTCGCTCATGGTCGATAGTATTTCGAACCCGGCGTTTTCGAGCAGCGAGTTGAACGCTGTGGGTTGATAGTACTCGAAGTGGCGGTCGGAGTCGTCCATATGCATTTCTGGGTCTCGCTTTACAAAGATCTGCAAATGTCCGTCGGGATCGAGTACACGTCGATACTCTCGCAGCGTCGCGGGGGCCTCCTCTCGGGGGACGTGATGGAAGGAGGCACAGGCCCAGAGCCCATCGAACGTTCCGTCCTGGAACGGGAGGTCCCGCATATCTCCACGGACGAATCTCGCATCCCCGATGCGTTCAGACGCATCCAAGAGAAACGATTGTGTAACGTCGAACCCGGTGACAGAGAATCCTGCGTCGGTGAACACGTCGACGTCGCGACCAGGACCACAACCGACGTCAAGAACCCTGCCCTCCGAGTTGTCAGTGTGTCGTTTTTCGAGGGCGTCCAGAAACTCCTGTCCATACTCCGCGGCGATAGCGAGCGAGTGGTATTTCTCGATATATCTGTCCGCTTCAGACTCGTAGACGTCGCGCGTTTGTGAAACTTCGTCCATGGCCTGGACATCGCGCGATTCTCAAATAATCTTTTTGTCTGAAAGAAATAGATCAGAACCTGCTCAGCCCAAGTCCTGCCCTGCTGACCGTGGCAAGTAAATACACGTATCCAGTAGAGTGAGGTGTGATTGTCGTCGCGACGGAGAACTTCGAGGTGTACCACGAGGTCATCGCGGAACTACGGGACCGTGGGGTTGCATTCACCACTGTCGAGCCAGGGGCGGAAATCCCACCGAAGGCAACTGCGGTCGTCACGAGTACGGGCGAGTCACCCACCTTTGCAGACACGCCCGTGATCCACGCCGAACCCGGTTCACCCCGGAAGGCAGTCGAAGAGGTCGTTGCCGTACTGCGCGGCGGACAGGGACAGACAATCGTGGGTATCGACCCTGGAGAGATGCCGGGTATTGCTGTCCTCTCCGGCGATATTGTCGTCGCAACGTACCAGGTGCCACCCTCCGAAGTTGCGTCTGTCGTCCGGGAAGAGACGGCCGACGCTGTCGATCCTGTCGTTCGTATCGGCGACGGAGCGAGACTCATCGGTTCTCGAATCATCAACGATATCGAGGACGTTCCGGTGGAGTTAGTCGACGAGACCGGGACGACACCGTATCTCGGCACGGGCGCGGGAGAACGCGGGATGGCCGATATCCTCGCCGCTGTGAACATCGCTCGAATGGAAGGGGAGCCTGTCGAGAGCCGCGATATCGAGCCGACTCCCGGTGAGCTGCAGCGAATCAAGGAACGCTCGCGAGAGCAGAGCGCTGAGAACAGGGCCATCGGTGGTGAGTTGGCTCGTCGCGTCGCAGCTGGTGAGTTGACGATTCGCGAAGCGCTCTCTGAACACCGTAAGGAGAACTGACTTCCGAGCTAGCTACTCTGTATCAGGAGGCTTATGCTGTGGGCTACCCAGAGCCAGGATATGGCAGAAGGGTACGCACCAGTCGAATCCCCGGACGAGACGACAATTTTTCCATATCACGACCTGACGCCGCCAACGACACGGGACGTCTACGGCGTCCGGGAGCGCGTTTCGAGACATCTCCCGGAAACGCCGCTGGTCCGCTGTGATTGGTTATCGGTCGAACTCGATGCCGACATCTATCTCAAGCGAGAAGACACGCTTCCGACGGGAGCGTTCAAGGTTCGGGGCGGAATCGCTCTCGGTTCGCGACTCGACGAGGAGTTTCACGAGCACGGCCTCGTGGCAGCGAGCACTGGCAATCACGGGCAGTCTGTGGCGTACGCGGGACGGGAGTTCGACGTCCCGGTTACCATCTGTGTCCCACGGGATGCGAACCCCTCCAAAGTCCGCTCGATGGAGCAGTACGGGGCTCAGATCGAGTACTACGGCGAAGACTACGACGAGGCCCGAACCCGCGCCGAAGAACTGGCAACTGAACACCAGTACCGGTACGTTCACTCGGCAAACGAACCGCTGCTCGTCGCCGGCGTCGCAACCGCAGGGCTCGAAGTTGTGGACGAACTCCCCGAAGTCGATCAGGTATTCGCACCAGTCGGTGGCGGGACCTGCGCAACCGGGTTCTGTCTGACTGTCAGTGATATTCTCGGAGCCGATGTTATCGGGGTGCAGTCATCGCAGGCACCTGCCGTTTACCGTGCCTGGAAGGAGGGCCATCTACGACCACACGGCAGGATGGAGACGACTGCGGAGGGGCTGGCGACGCGAGTCCCGTTTGCAATGACGACGTCCGTCCTTCGCGAGAAGCTACACGACTTCGAACTCGTGGACGACTCCGCGACGTTACACGCACTCCGCGAGATGCTCGCCGAATCGGGTATCCTGATGGAAGGTGCCTGTGCAACCTGCGTCGCAGCGGTGCTGGAAAACCCCGAGAGAGTTCGGGGCAACACTGTCGTTCTCCCGGTAACTGGCCGGAATATTGCGATGGACAAACTGAGTCGCCTCTTCAACCAGCACTGACGGCGAACATTCAAGAGAGTTCCCCACGCACCTGTGAGCGTGGACCGCACACGACTCGTCGACGCACTACGTGATTCTTTCGGTGGGACAGACGCAGCGTTGCGTGCTGTCTCCCGACAGGCGCGTGATCTGGCAGACTCGGGCCGCATCGAGGAGGACATGGGTTTCGAACTGGTCGTTGATGACGTCGTATCGAACCTGGAAGACGCGCCCGAGGAGTACACGCTGGTCGAACGCTGGAACTGGTGGATCGGGTCGCTCGAGCTATCGTTTGGTGACTACCAGCGGTTCCGGGTCCGGTCCGACCTCGAAGATACTCAGCAGTGACTCTCTTGAACGTATGACTGTTCCTCATTCCGAACTGATGATATCTCCTCACTGATGAACATAGAATTCCTGGGCGGTGCCCGCGAGATTGGCCGGAGTGCCGTCCTGATCAACGACTCGTTGTTACTGGATTACGGGCTCGAAACGTCGACGCCACTGCAGTATCCGCTGGGGGAGGTCGACCCAGAGGCTATCGTCGTCAGCCATGGCCATCTCGACCATTCGGGAGCAGTTCCATCGCTGTTGACCGGTGATTCTCGACCTCCGATACACTGGACAGCGCCCACCCGTGCTCTCGCGTTGACGCTCGCTGAAGACACGCTCAAACTGCACGGGAACACGCTCCAGTGTCCGTTCACCGAGACGCACGTCCGACGGATGACGCAAGTCTCAGAGACTCATCCCTACGGGGAATCGTTCACAGCGGCAGGTCATAGAGTGACGTTGTTCAATGCTGGACACATTCCCGGAAGCGCCCACATTCTCGTCGACGACGGCGAGACGAAACTGCTCTACACGGGAGATTTCAAGCCCGCGAAACATGCCGATGAGCGCGGAAATCCAGCAGACGACGAAGAAGTGAATGGGACAGATCAACCCATGGGTCAGCGGCTGGTCGATGGGTCGACAGCACGGCCGGAGGCAGACGTTGTGATTACGGAGAGCACCTACGCGGATGTAACTCACAGAGAGCGCTCGGCGGTGGAACAGCAGTTCGTCGAGCGCGCAAAGACGACTCTCTGGGAAGGTGGAACGGTCATCGTCCCCGTGTTTGCAATTGGCCGTGCCCAGGAGTTACTGCTGGTCTGTGAATCGGCTGGAATCGACTGTTATCTCGATGGCATGGCGAAAGAGGTCACCCAGTTACTCCGGCAGTACCCGTCGTTCGTCAAGGACGCTGATGCGTTGCAACGGGCGACGTCGAATGCCCGGTTCGTCACTGGTCGAGACGGGCAACGAAAGCGAATCGCACGGAAGAACACGGTCATTCTCACGACTGCCGGGATGCTCGGCGGTGGTCCTGTCGTGTCGTATATTCCCGAAATCCGTCAGAATCCGACGAACAAGATTGCTCTTACTGGATATCAGGTGGACGGAACGCCAGGAAGAGAGCTACTCGATACGGGTCGGGCCGAGTTCGATGGTCGGGTGCTCCCGGTGAGTGCCCAGGTCGAACAGTACAACTTCTCGGCGCACGCTGACCGAGAGGGCCTCGGGCAGTTCCTCACTTCCTACAGAGGCTCGACTATCCTTGTCAACCACGGCGATAACTGCACCGGTTTCGCGAAACGACTCCGTGAGAACGGGTTCGATGCCCAGGCACCCGAGCTGGCGACAGCTATCGTTGTGTGATCAGCACCTAATACCGCTGAAATGTACATTTAATTATGTATTCAAACGTAGTAATACGACGACAACAAGCAAATCAAACTAACTGGCGTTAAGTAGTGGAAATACAAGCACTATAATACATAATATCTGGGGTGGTAGTCGTACCTAATCCTTAAATAAATAAAGAATAGTTGTCTACAAAATATATATCAATTGAAAAATCCGAACGATATTAGTACTGTCAGTGCCTAGCATACCCGACGATTGGTCGCGTCTTTATTTCTCTCTTTGTGCAGGCCAGGAGGATTCGACCTATGCCAAGCAATGCAAACAATACCGACACTGGTGACACGGAGATTCGGACACACGTAGAACATATCGATGACGCGTCCGGGTGTACTGAGGCCTGGCTACAGCTGTCGATATACCGTCATAGCGAACGGAGGGAGGTACGATAGTGGTGAGGTGGAGATCGTCGTTTGTAGTGAACTTCAAAGTGGAGCGTCGATATTCGCCGCAGAACGGACGCTTTTGCTCGTTGCTCCCTTAGAGACAGCTATGACCTTTGAGGACGGCGTGCCGACTGAACGAGACTCTCCGGTCGGGGCTCCCGTAGTTCGGGGAAACTCGGCAGTGACGGGTCGCGAGGAGTCTGCGGCCCTTCAGTTCGATCCGGACGACCCTGAAAGTCTGGCTACCGCCGCCGAGGTAGTTCAGTCCTTCGCACGAGCAAACCCCGGAGAAATGGACGCACTCACGTTGTTACGGGGGGCAGCAGCCTGTGCTGTGCTGGTCCGGGGGGAGGGGTCGTACAAGGCTGCAGCCGACCGTGCTGGCGAGGACGTGACTGTCTCGTTCATCCGAACGTGGGCGCGGGTTCACGATCTGCCACGGGCAGTCAGGCGACACGTTGCCGCGGGTGAGATCGTCCCCTCCGCAGCGAAACATATCGCCCGACTCACGGGCACAGCCCGGTTGCACCTCGCGTGGGCCACGATGGACCACAACCTGACGGTCCGGGAAGTGAGAGACATCGTCAGTGACGTCCGCAACGACGAATCCGTCGAATCAGCGCTCCGTAGGCGGGGCTACCAACTCGGTGAGATCAGCCTCGAACTCCCACCGAATGAGTACTGTTTGTTACGACAGCAGGCGTCACTCGGGGGCCAGTCCCCAGGTGAGAGAGTCGCCGACCTGTTTCGGGAATCGTAAGGACTTAAATGGAGACCCACTGATAAGGGAGTGAGGGCCGGTAGCTCAGTCTGGCAGAGCGTCTGGCTTTTAACCAGATGGCCGCGTGTTCAAATCGCGCCCGGCCCG
>LKMJ01003695.1_pt1 | contig 14304 bp, 16 predicted proteins | sample 643391 | NCBI WGS metagenome assembly LKMJ01 (sample SAMN04112250, study PRJNA286221) | soda lake metagenome | biome: soda lake; feature: Kulunda Steppe; material: water; isolation source: sample PL-Br10 brine of Picturesque Lake | place: Russia: Kulunda steppe | collected 2010-07
CTCACACCGAGATGGTCAGATCGCACGTCTGGCAGAGACGCAGACATAGAAAAGCCCATGCTGTTCAAGCCCATTGCCCATACCCAGGCCCAGGCCCAGGCCCAGGCCCATGTCCGCGCCCGTACCCATGCCGAGGCTCATACCCATGCCCATACCACTCAGGCTGCCACCTAAGCCCGTACATGCTGGCAAATGAGGCATGTGGCTCCGCTGCTGCTGCTGCGCCTGTGGCTGGTGCTGCCGCTGCTGCTGCTGCTGCTGCTGCTGCTGCTGCTGCTCCAGAGGGTGGTCCCAGAAGATGGAGGGCTGTTCCCGCTGCTCTGCAGACAGGCCTCCTGGAAGGCCTGAGTTGGCAGGCGCGTCCTGGTCCTGAGTCTCGGGGAGGAGGCTGGAAACTGCGAATCAGGGGGCAGGAACCCACAGATGGGATCCATTGGCGTCATGGAACGGGCGCTACAGCAGTCCGGAGGTGCTGCGGGCGTATTTTCGTATTCTCAAATGACGTCTAATATATATACTCTATCTAATATGTATTTGAGAATACAATTCTATTCTCGGACCCAATGGGGTCAGGATATAGCCAGCTCTAGTATAGCCATAAATTAGGACACGAATATGTATTCTCGCGCCGAATATAAGCCTAATGGGAATCCACCCATGATATACCGAAATCTTCTGGTCTCTAACAACCTCTCACCACTATCATAAGAAGCCCCTGAGCACTGGACGCACTCGCAACCAACAAACAGGTATGCTGATGACAATACAACGTACACTTCAGCCGTATTGATGACATCATTCTGCCATCTCATGTTGCCTCCAAATGTCCGTCCTGCCGTACATGCGAACTGGGCTACCTGAGTGATTGTGTTCCCATCATGGTCAGTTTACCCACTAACTCCCTCAACGTTCATTCACTTTGCCTCACCAGTTCAATTCCCCCCGAAGACCCTGCCACATATTCTGGCTGGACCAGCCTCAACTGGCCTTCACGTACTCCCTTTCGGGTCCTGCGCATGGAGCCATCCAGGAGTTTGAAGAAATCTGGAAACACTTGATTCCGCTTACCAAGAAGCACTGACCTTCCTAGATAGCCTCCCAGCGCTAGAAAAACTGAGAATCTTTTGATGATGTGTACATTTGTGAGGTCTACAGCCTAACCTACCACTGGGTGTGCCCAAAGGATACTGGCTGCTATATTGAGTGACAGAGGGAAGAAATTGACAGAGACGACTACTGGTCTTGCCCCGCTTGTACTAAGCTAACCAAGAATCAAAGGCAAACGAGAAGCTGTGACTCCCTTGACTAAGAGCTTACCAAAGTTACATAAAACCTACAGGAAGTAACCTGGAAACCAGAAGAGACAAAAGAAATAAGCTTTCTCATCAAAAATCTCTGGCTTCTTTGTCTGCCATCCTACACATGACAATCAATCCATGCACCGTGCCTCAAAACACGCTATATACTCTGTTTCAGTGGATGACAACAAAACAGCTTCTTTCATGTTTCTTCCATGTTGGGGAGGACGGATGAGCACCGACCCCTGAACTTAACTCCTTAACGCTTATTCCTGTTTGAGTGCACTCAAAGAAGTTTTTCCTCATTAAACCTCTTAAATTATTATTATTAAACTATGCCACCCCCTCCATTTTGATCAGCAATGGAACTTACTTCCTTGTCACAACTGGAGCATGCAAATTATTGCTGTTTGGAACACAGCTGCATGCCTATACCTGAATAATCACAACCCAACTTGGATTATGGACTTGGCTCGTAACATTGCCAAAGCAAATTGAAAGCACGGAAACGTCAGTAATGATCCAACTCTCAATGCTTGCCACTACCCAAGAATTGAAACTGATTTCAGAAGTTTGAAAAACTTCCTCTTGACTACAGACACATACACACTTTTAACCACGATCAAGAATCAATCTTCCCTACGCATTCCAGCCCACAGTTAGCCAAAAAAGTTTCTAACTGGAAGAAGTGGGCTTACACGGACGGCAGCTGTCAGATTTATCAAGGAAAACAAAGACAGTTGCAGGGACATACCACCCTAACACCCCTACTCCCAGCTTTGTTGAACCAAATGAAATGGACATCGCAAATACCATTGGTAGAGCTGAACTGGCTGCCATCACAACTGCTATCCTCCACGGCCACTCACATATTGCCACTGAAAGTCTTTCATCTCTCCACCAAATAAGGAAACACTTCCTTTTCCCCAAACTTCACCGACACCATGTACAGGGGGATATCTTGAAGATTCTCATTAAAACCATCCGCAACGCATCAAACCCCATACACCTCTTTGAGGTCAAATCTGAAGCTGATATTGTTGGCAATGACTGCCCAGATGCTGTGGCCAGAGATCAAGCAAGAAAAGTTGACGCAAGCCACGCAGACACAGCGATACCATGTACTATGGTGGTTACTCTTTTTATGACAAGCCTTTGAAGGAATGACCCCCCTTATGCAAGAACATCAAGGTCCTTCGAATTTACCTGCCCCAAATCTCCTGCATGTTTCAAATCTTTACGATGCTCTGAAGGTGCACATGCACTCGTCATACAAGCTTGGTCATGCAAACCCTCAAACTGGCTGCTACTCTTATTATCATAGTTTGCTTCCTAATGTTCACAGAATATTTGCAACGCTTTCAGTGCGATGTGGGAAATATATATAAGGTAGAAAAACATTTCGCACACCGCACTGGCACCCTCTTCAATCAGCCTGAGAAGCATGCTGTTCGCTTCCAAACATCCACTTCTTCAGCTTTAAATGCTCCTTGTATCAAAAGGCAGACAGCGCTCTACACATTAAATCAGGTTGTTGGCACCAGACCACCTCTGGTCTGATTAATGAGCACCATTATGTTGCCTATAGACTGATTATTATACTTCAATTACTCCAGCAGGCTCCTCAGGGAGATGTCTTGCTCAAGTGGATGTTGGCAGTGAAGACCGTCAAGCGTTGCAAAACTTACAGATCCCTGAAGGATCACCCAACATAACCGTCCCTGAATGGTATTTCCCCTGACGTTTCCCTACCAAGCAAGGACTCACTGCTAAGCGTTCAAATGCCGAACTCGAAGCGAAAATGCCTGATGAGAGCAAACAAGCACCCCCTGCCCATCCTAGGTACTTCTTTAAAAGAAGTAGGGCAGGATGCAGAGGGCATGGGGGGTTCTCAGCGTCAGCGCCAGATAATCTTTCTTCACCCAAAGTCTGGGACTCCAGTCAGCTCACTCCCAACCAGCGGCACTCCATCTTTTGGAAGTCAAGTTTAGCAAAGATACCAGACCCAGGAACCAATCGACTGCACAGCATGCTTTGTCAGCACGTGCGGCGAGCTGCAGGCAAAGTTAGCCTCCACCCCATCCTTTTGGGAGTATGTGGAACCATTTATGGTCCGCACAGTCTGGAGCCTTTCAAGTCCCTTGGTCTCAGAAAGAAAAGAAAAACTACGTAGGTAGTGAAACCAACCAACCAATGCTTTCTGGTCTATACCTGGCATCTCTCACAAGGTAAAAGAGACAGTGATTAAATTACGGTCTGGCACGATCTACAACCAAAAACACGCTGCCCGTTGGACAAGCAGTCCAACAGTCTTATTTGCCCCATCTGCTCCTGCCAAGACAGTGCACTTCACATCTTCTCAGGGTGCCAGCATCCCATCATTAGAAATATGATAACTGAACGCCACAATATCGCAGGCAGACTTATAACAAAAGCCATAAGTAAAGGTTCCTTAGGATCCTGTCTTGTATCCACAGATGTGGGCAGTGCTGACAAGCATCGTATGCAAAATCTTCAAATACCTCTGACAGCAGAATCCAGAGTTCCTCCGGCTTGGATTTTTGCTAAAAACCACAATCAAAGAGACAGACTCACTTCTCGCCCTGACGCCATTTTAGTGACTCCAAAGGAAACATGCAATATCAATTCCCAAAATCAACAGAACCATCCCAATGATCAAGGCCTTACTTTAATGAGTGGAAGGAGGGTGGTTTTGGGTAGGGGGCTGGGTTCTTTAGCAGCAGCCACCGCAGCTGGAGGCAGACCCCCATCACCAGCCACAGCTTACCGGCCTAGACAGACTCGCCCCGAGAAACTCCCTTGGCAGCGTCGTACCACCCATCTCATTGAAATCAAGTACTGTGAAGGCACTCGCCCTGAGCAGCAGCTCCAAGCTGCCCATACTCAGCATGGTCATCTTCAACGCAGCAATGCAGGAGACCATGTTTTTCATGTCATTCTCTTAGGTGTAGGGGGTGTTGTTTACATTCCTCACACCTAAGTTCCTCTGAAGAGTCTCGGCCTTGACTCACAAAGAGTCAAGAAACTTGCTCTCAAGCTCCATGCTCATTCTGTGCACTATGCTCAAAAGCTTGTTTAGACCAGGCGTTCTCTTGCGCATTCTCTTTACCTACAAACCAATCAGTAGAGGTCTGCTGGCTTGTCTGCTCGCAACCCTCCTAATCCTCACTGACCGCCCTTTTCTTTTTTGGTGAAGGGGCTTTTCTTCTCAAGTGGCCCCTTTTCCTTAATTGATGTGAGCTTTTTTGCTGCTCCTTTGCTTGCGTATTCTTTCTTTTCTTTTCTTTCCTTTCCTTTTCTTTTCTTTTCTTTTCTTTTCTTTTCATGCCTTGAACTTTACGCCCTTGAAGAGACGACATGTTTTCTGTCCTGGACATTCAAGCCAAATTTGTCACAGCGCCTATATCTATATCTATTGCTGTGGATTTGCCAACATCCAGTCTCAACACTCTGAGTCAGGGTATGGTTATGCAAGTGACACTGCCAGTTTCACTTCAGTGAGCAATGTTACGGAGCACTTTCCTACTCAACTTTAGCTGTAGGTATCTAGGAAGCAAATGGGGCGGGCCCTGTGCAGTGCTTACTGAGCAGGCAACAAGGCTAAGCTTGAGAGGCGAAGCCATCCATGAGTTAGACATGCATTTCCTGCGGAGAGAAGGACACATATCAGCAGTACCTGTGAAATGAGTTCAGCTTAGCTTAAACTTATCAGGCCTGCAACCTGAACCTAAATCAAGGAAGGCACCAACGCATGAGAGAAAAGGCAATGTCAGAGAAACAAGAATGATGAGCAAGACAGGCGCTAGAAGCATTGGAAAAATTATATTGGGATTGATGCCGTCACGACGAGAAGAGAAAAGACTACACCAACAGGGTGTCCCCTATTTGCGTGAACTAAGGAAGAAGTTGCATCTGGTGCTAGCACCAGGCTAATCTCCACCATCAAACTAAGAAGATAATTAGTGGAGATCAGGAGGGTTCTGAAAAGAGCCATATCTACTTCCCTTTTTTCATCTCCTACTTGTATTTAATAATAATACTATTTATGATCTTTGTATCATCTTGAATAGAATGAGTAATTGATAAAGAGTATGTTTTTTACTCTATACCGGTCTAGGCCAAGCTAACTGAGGGGTAGCTCAGTGTGACATTTGTAAACGGTCCCCATCACTCCAATCAGGATGGTATGTAGGCTCACTTTGTGGCATTGCTGTGCAAGGGCATGCTTTAATCTTGTATGCTGTTCATTATTGTACCTATATTCAGGTTATACCCAATGCATACAATTAAGTATAGACAATTTTAATTGTTCTTAGAGGCGCTTACCTTAACCAATCCATATGATGTTGCTCTTGCTTCTTGTTGCTCTGGTCATATGTCATCACAATATTTGACTTCAATGAGGTGTACATCCCAGCGCAAAGGGTGTACAGCCTGAATGTCTCTTTGATGGTAGACAGGGACATGTTGCTCATCTTGGTCCTCTTCGACATCACACAGAAAAGGGAGTTATGTTGATCCCATGTTGCAAATGTAAAGTGTGAACACAAAGTCTGACTCAATTCAATATGCGTTTGATGGTGGGAGTTTGCCTGGTGCTTGCACCAGACGTAAACCTCTTCCTTAATTCATGCAAATAGGGATTTCCCTGTTGGTTTAGCCTTTCCTTTTTTGGAAGCAGTTTATACCTGGTCAAGCACCAGGCAATCCCACTAGTTAAGTGGAGTGTTTGCCGCTGTTGTAAAAAGACGGAGGTCCGTCTTGGACACCGCGCTTGCCGATTGATAAAGATATGTATCGTTACAGCTGTATTCCCAAATCAAGTGTTTACATAGATTTATTTTATATAGAACCATATGTACGCATGTTAGCAAGGTTATGTTGATGAACAAACTTTTTGACTCAGAAATGTGCCTACCAAATATTGACAGAAAGTGCTGCATCATCTGTAGCGTTCAGATCAATCTGCTTCTCACACACCATGCCCAAATACTTGAATGTGTCCGTGAAGGGAGCTGCACACTGTCAAAGACAAGAGAGGAGGCATGTTTTCATAAAGCGCATCACCTGTGACTTTTGTTTGTGAAGAGTGAGTGACTCCCTTGCAGCGTCAACTCTCTTGGTAAGTATAGTCTGCAGGTCCTTGTGTCATTGTTTTTTTTTGGGAGGGACAGGCCATCAGCAAACAACATGTGTCTCTCAGTAACAATGTTGTGCAGGAAAACAGGAGGGGAAGAGGGGGCAGCCTTGTTTGACACCAAGTGATTGTTGCTCAATAATCGACTTCTTCCCATCCAAAAGCATGTATGTGTTCATCGGAGGGGTGGGCTTCCAGAACTCACAAATGCTTTTTGCAGCAATGCTTCAACAAGCTCCTTGATTGACTCTTCAGAAAAATCGGCATGCAAGAGTCAATTTACTTTCAAGTTAGGGCAGGCGGCCATGTTGGACAGTCTGATCAGACAATGAACTTCTGAGCAAGTATGCAGCTTGCCAGCTCAACAGGAGAAATACATGGAGAGTAAAGGAGAAGGTCTAGGTTACACAGCAGCTGTAACCCTGATGTGCCTGAAGGTTTATCAAATTGATTGGAGCCTGTCAAACTGAATCAGTGCACCTGGGAACAGTGAAAGGGGTACACGGTATACCGTATACCCCTATGTCCCTATTAAGGGACTCCAAGAAGGTTTGAGAAGGAGGTTTCCTAATTACAGACATAAGTACAAGTCTAACTTTCGAGGCCACTTGGTTTGTATAAATCAAAAGGCGGACATCTTGAGGTCATTGAAGAAGAAGGTACCCGCAGGACATGGATTCTTCACACATAACTACCATAACCGAAGAAATAGTCTGCCTGCGACTAGGTGCACAATTTGCTTTTGTAACTGCAACCTTTGGCATGGCGTTATGTTGCAAGTGCCGGCATGTTGGTGAGCAGGCAGTGTACTTCTAGGCCCCACCAGATTCGCCCTGGTGTGGGGGGAGGAGGTGCCCTCCACATCAAGCATCTCGCCCCGCTTAGCAAGCCGCTGCAACTTGGAGTGCTTGTTATCAGTGGCAGTAATAGCAGCAGCAACAACAATAGCAGCAGCACTGCCAGGACATGGCGCAGCAGCGGATGGGAAGGGCAAAAGGCGCGGGCAAGGGGGGAGCCAGCCCAAGTCCTGGTTGAGGAGCAGGTGAGCTGCAGCCTGAGTGGCTGAGTATGTGATATTGTGTGGGGGTGTCCGTTTGGGTGCGGGGATACGGGATCGGCCCAACCGTCAGCGCAGACCCTTGGGCTCGGGCAGAAAGAAAGGAATTACCCATCTTGCAGTACGACATACATGACCCAAAATGGCAACACTAGACCATCCCCAATTCCAGCTGCTGCTGAAAATGGCGCAGGACACGCTAGCTGCCAATTGTAACGGGACGCTGCAGCCTGCTGGTGTGCCTGCCGCGGGTCCCAGCGGGCCCTTGCAGCCCGCGCTGGTCGGCACCAGCAACAACAAGCGGGGCAGGGATCCCAGCAGTAGCGAGGGGGAGGTGTGTTCTGTGCGCTCTCTCGGAAAAAGCACAAAGGGTGACGCACGTCAACGCCCTCCTGCAAGGCTAGGACCCTGCTGCTCATTACAACCACTGCCCTCGGGCTCCTGCACTCCCTGCCTGCAGGCATCCAAGCGAGTGTGCAGGCCAGGGATCCCCCCTGCTGCTTCCGCTTTCCATGTGCCAGACAGACCGTCCCCTCCTCTGCGCAACGATGACAAGGTGGGAGCTGCAGCAGCAGCAGCAGCAGCAACACCAGCAGGAAGCAGCGTCACATTCACAACAGCAGGAGCAGCAGCAGCAGCAGCAGCAGCAATGTCCAGTAGCTTGAGGTTGGAGAGCAGGAGGAGGAAAGGGGACGCAGCCGTTCACCAGCCTAGGGGGCCACTGACTAACGCGCTGCCCGTGTGCTTTTCCCACGCAGGAGGGCCACTACGTGTATCAACTTGGGGAGAACCTCACCTCGAGATGTGAGTGTGCTGCGTTTGTGCACCGCAGCTTTTGCTGCGTCTGAGCATTCCCAGTTGTGCAGCACGTCACTGTGATGTGCAGCCTCCTAGCAATGCTCTAACCTATCTTCCTGCACCGCTCCCCCCTCCTGTCCTCGCAGACAAGATCTTGAGTAAGATGGGCGAAGGTGCGTGCTCTTCCTCCCTGTCACCCTGCCCGCCTGCCTCCGCACACGCGAGAACCCTGCTTTCTACGACACTTCCGTGCCGCGCCTCCGCCTCTTCGCGCAGGCACGTTCGGCCGCGTGCTGGAGTGCTGGGACCGCAAGCACAAGGACTACGTCGCCATCAAGATTGTCCGCAACATCGACAAGTACAGGCACGCGGCCATGATCGAGGTGCGAACACAGTCGGAGGACGCTGCCGGGCTCTCTCGGAGTTGCCCCCTCGCGAACCCCTCACCTCGCGTGCTGACTTGTGCCCGTATGCCCCCACTTTGCGGACGCAGTTGGAGGTGCTGAACACGCTGGAGCGCAACGACCCCGACGGCAACAAGTGGGTGCAAGAGCAGTGGGGCAGTGACAGTCATAGATACAGACGTCTGCATGAGCCCCCAAAGAGAGAGTTAAAGGGTTTAACACGCACCTCCTGCCTTACACTGCACAAGCGCTCTCTTTCCTGCAGGAACTGCGTTGCGCTGCGCGAGTGGTTTGACTACCGAGGCCATGTGTGCATGGTGGGTCCTCATCACCAGTGCTGTGCAGATCCATCTTATTTGGGTACATCCGTCCAACCCTCACCTGAGTCGGAGATGGTGCATGCATGTGTTTTTGGCAGGCTTGGTGAAGCAGGTCTTTTTAGGTGCTTGTTTGCGGTGCGGCGGAAAATGCTGCCTGTCAGGCCTGCTCACTGCTTCAATTGGTACCCTCTGCATGCCCAGGTCTTTGAGAAGCTGGGTCCCAGCCTGTTCGATTTCATGCGCAAGAACGAATACAGACCTTTTCCCATCGACTTAGTCCAAGAGTTCTCCAGGCAGCTAATCCAGGCTGTAGCCTATTTGCACGACCTGCACCTGGTGCACACCGACTTGAAGCCCGAGAATATCCTCCTCATGTCTCTGAACTACTGCCGCTCCTCATCTGGCTCAGGGTGGGTGGATGTGCTGCTACCAGAATTATCAGGACTGGCACTGCTGACTTGATAACCGCTGTATCAACCATGCCATAACTAATGTGGCACAGATGACCCGTCCGCGCTTGCTATCATGTGCCCCAGCATTTGTTTTGTACTGTGGCTGGTTGTTCTGTACTCTTGTCAGAGCCAGTTGGTTGCAGAGTGTGCAAACCTGGAACTTTAGCACATGTGCATCCTGCTTATCACCATGGGCTTGGATGCAGGCGCTCCACCACCACCCGTGTTGTACCTTCTTCTAGCGCCATCAAGGTTGGTTGCACCTAGCGGCTTGTCAGAGTGCCTGGACCTCAGCAAATTAACACGTGAAAGATGTGTGCCTGCAAAGCTGGCTTGCCACAGCTGGAAGTAGGGAGCTGTGCCCCTCCCCGAAAGGCACCTGAACACGGCGCGTGTTTGCCCCACATTTGATCCCTGTTCCCCCTGGGTGTTTGAATTTGACTGGCAGATGCACCTTGTGCAAACTCGTGTGCCATGCCTGCTATGTCTTGCATCAAGGCGTGTTCACACACACCAACTCCACCCGCTGCTCCACTTGTGCTGCTCAGTTGATTGACTTCGGGAGCTCCACCTTCGAGGAGCAGTACCACAGTAGCATTGTGTCCACCCGCCACTACCGTGCCCCAGAGATTATCATGGGCATGGGCTGGTCCTACCCCTGCGACATGTGGAGCCTGGGCTGCATCATTGTGGAGCTGCTGACAGGTGACCACTCCACAGTGTGGGGCCCCTGGCTGTGCAGCATGGAAGGCCTACTGCTTGCAAGCGCTCGGTCATGGGAAGGAAGGGGGCCCTAGCTTGGTGTATGTCCAGGCAAAGAACAGACGAGCGTCCAGGCTCCTCGTCAGACTGATGCCATCAGGGTTCTTCCGTTGCCTGCCTGAAAACTCACACCAAGTTGCTGAGAGGCAGTGGTGTGCCTCTGTCAAACCCCAAGAGTGCATCAGTATCGTTACCCCTACCACACTGTCCTTCCTTGACAAGGGCTCCGGGGTGCTGGCAGCCGGGGCTTGCCTTACCCCAAGAGGCGCGCCATGCTTCCCTTTCCCGGAGCTGAGTCTCACAGCACCATCTCTGTGCACGCGGCCTTGTGAGCGCAGGCGACGCCCTGTTCCAGACCCATGAGAACTTGGAGCACCTGGCGATGATGGAGCAGGTCTTGGGGCCCATCCCTGAGGCCATGGTCGAGCGCTCCAACAAAGCTGCCTCCAAGTGCTTCGTTGAAAACAGGTGCGCGCGGGCGCGCGTTCGTGTGGCCGAGCGTGCTGGGCCTGCCTGCCTGCCTGCAATGTACGTACCCTTCAAAGAGCTTTTCCTCACAGCACTTGGTTGTACACCTTTCCTTGAAACGATCTCCTGCATGGTTAGTGGGGTTAGTGGGCTTTAATGGCAGTGGGTCGCAAACAGCAGAGCAAGATGCAGCGCCAAGGCCGCTCAGTACTTGTGCTTGCTGCACAGACTGAACCAAACTACCAACATGAATGGGAAGCTGCACTGGATTGCGTAGCACAATCTGGATCACCAGCAAAGGCAGGTGTTAGGTGCACAGCCTTGGCACTAAGCACCACACAGACAATCATGGATCAGCACCGAGCTCGTCAAAGCCATGTGCGGCTCACAGGTTCAAAGGATGCCATCAGGGATGGGTCGTACTCGCAACCATTGCTCATGCGCCAACCCTGCACCCCCTCTCTTTCCCCCCCCTCCCCCCTTTCTCCCTCTCTCTCTCCCTTTCTCTCCCTCTCTCTCTCTCTCACTCACTCTCTTTCACTTTTTCGTTTAACTCTCATATGGCGGTATGTGGCTTCTTAGGCTGCACTGGCCGGATGGTGCCCCTAGCAAGAAGAGTGTGAAGGCCGTCAAGAAAATGTCCAACCTGCGGCGCTTGATCCTCAGCAATGGAGACTCATCGGCTGTGCCCTACATAGATTCTCTGGTGGACCTTCTGTCGGGCCTGCTCAGGTGTGTGGCCGGATTGGGAAGGACTGCACAGCTAAGCTGCCTGCTTGCTGCACCACAATGTAGCATGGGGGGGGGTGTTCTTACCTGAACCCGGACTTAGAATGGGAGGACTACACCATGAGTGCTGACGGCTCTGCTGCAACACCATCTAGCATCAGGGGGGGGGGGTCTCACCCAGACCCTCGCCACCTACCCCCTGGGCCGGGGCATTGATTTGGTTACATAGCTGTGCCGTGGCGTTGGGAAGGTCTTGCAATACTACGCTTTGCAGCCACCTGCCCCATAGCCATGTTACATCTTGATGCATGCATGCTTTATCATAGGGTGAGCGCCATCTTTTGTGTGGCATGCAGACCTGCTGTCAGACTAATGAGCTTGGGACACAATGATATACGAGCTAACCGCATGAGAAGTTAAACGTGACCATTAAGGGTTTTGAGCCGACAGTAGGCCATCGCACACAGGATTGAGCTAGGGGTCTCCAGAGACGCACCTACCAGATGGACAAGTTGTCCCCTTGAGCATGAGTGCCTACTAAAAATCCCACATTCTGTTTTAATTGAGAAACATGGCTTTAGACAGCAAACTGTTTGTGAGGTACATGCCCTCTCAAGTGCTGCTGCCTACCCACCCACCAACCCATCCCTACCTCTTGCAGGTATGAGCCTGAGCAGCGCATGACTGCACAGGAAGCCCTGAATCACCCATTTCTGCAAGAGCGCCTCGCCTCCTCCATCCCGCCACAACCCTCCCCTGCACCCATCCCGGCTGCATCTACCTCTGGCCCGACCCCACCCCAGGCTGCCGCCGCTGCAGTTGCAGCCACAGCCACAGCAAACGCCACCTCAGCAGCAGCAGCCGCGCATGCTGCAGCGATGGCTGCAGCTGCCCCTGCAGCTGCCCTTGCTGGCCTCCAGCAGCAGCAGCAGCAGCTTATGCAAGCAGGTGCTGCCGTACAAAGCAGTGGGATGGTGCCGCTGCAGGTGAGCTGGCAAGAAAGTGCCCGAGACCAGGTGTACAGGGAGCAACTGTGTCACAGGGGGCACACCCCTTGGAACCCTTGCTGCTTGCCTGCAGAGATTGGAGCCATGTGGGAGAGTGTATGCAATCTGTCCAAACACAACCCTGCCAAGCTGTGTGTTCCTTTGGGGATGCTGTGAAAATGCACACATGCGCCTGCGCACGTACAGCAAAAGCGCACACATGCGCACCCACGCACATACAAATGCGCACACACACACACGCATGTGCACACACGCGTGCGCCTGTGTATGGAATTTCTGGTGCAGGCTGTGAGCATAGCACCAGCGCTGCCCGGCAGTGCGCCCGGGCTCCCACAATCCGTGAACATGCCCAACAGACACATGCTGACCACAGCTGGAGCAGGCCAGCCCCCTGAAGCCATCAGATGGCCATAGCCAGGCATCCACCTAACCTGTATGCTGAATAACACAAGCTGTGGAAGCGCCAGCAATGCGAAGTCTATTGGGGGGTAAAGACTGAAGCAGGTGGCAGCAGAAAGGGTGCTTGGCATAGATGGTCTAACCACTGCTCGTACATGCAGTTGATCCTTATCTCTGTGTATCAAGGTTGGTGATAGTGAATGAGGGTCTGGCTATGCACTGAGCCGAGCTATTGGAGGAACAGGCCCTGCAGCGCTGTGTGGTGGTGTGCCGAACGATTGCCAATGATGCAGCTTGACAAGCATGCCATCATGCTGCAAATTGCGTGTGGTAAAACTGCATGCATGACGTTATTTGCTATGATTGCCTAGGATCGCTTTTTCCGGGGTAGCTGTCTTCTTTCTTGCTTTGTGCCTGTGGCTGTGTCGGCCATTGCCACAAAATGTATATTATTGCCGATTTTCCCTTGGTGCCCCAAATGTGAGTTGTGACGGAAATCAGTTACTAGCTGATTAGTAGTACTAGTTGGTGGCCGTGGGCGCCAATGTGTGTCCTAAGCAACTCGACTTTGTTTTTTTTGGCGGCAAGGTGCGCCGGCATATGTACATGGATTGATCTGCAGGATTGGGTCTATTGCAGCAAGATTGAAATGGAAACAATTGAGAAAGGAACTATTCTTGTTTGCTGTGAATGCACTGTGCCATTGCAGATTGCAGATGTTCAGAAGCAAACTACTTGTAAATTCAAGTTCACATTGTGGTTAGTCCATCAGCCAGATGGGTCTACTGCTGTGCTTGTTGGGCCGGCCTAAAACATGTAACAAGTTAGGGCCTGAAACAAGTAACCGCCGGCCTGGTCTTCAGGCTGATTTGTTTGGCCTATGATCAGGAATATCTGAAAGCCTGCTGAACAAGGGCACCTTAGCCGAAGCCAAAGTCAGCACAAAAAGCGCTGGCATAAGAGACGAGTCAGTGTTCTAAATTAAAACCTTTGGTACTGCCAACTCAGACAAGTGCATTGCCAGATTCATGCTGCATTATGACCCGGGGTTTGGTTGAGTTGGTTGGCGGAGTATCCTGGTGGTAGGCTAGCTTGTGTTTCCTGTCTGACCCCCCTAGTAACAAGCATGGCAGCGCCCAGTTCAGTCCAGTCCACTTATCCAACAGAATATATGAATAGATCCGACAGCAGCTGCATGCACCGCTGACCTTGCCTGACCGCAGGCTTAACATAGAGAGAAGTTAGGTTAGGTTAGGTTAGGTTACATAGCTGTATCTGCCAAACGAGGGCAGCTTAGCTGAAGCCAAACAGGCCTGCAACCGAGGCCAATAAAAGCAAGATAGGTAGTGTTCTAAGGTCTAGGCACAGCATTCAAGGCACTCATGCACATACAAGGCTAGGCCTTTGGTGTCTGCCTGGCTAATAAAGTCTCTTAGCCTGTTTGAGTTTCTA
>LKMJ01003696.1_pt1 | contig 14303 bp, 19 predicted proteins | sample 643391 | NCBI WGS metagenome assembly LKMJ01 (sample SAMN04112250, study PRJNA286221) | soda lake metagenome | biome: soda lake; feature: Kulunda Steppe; material: water; isolation source: sample PL-Br10 brine of Picturesque Lake | place: Russia: Kulunda steppe | collected 2010-07
GCTGAGGAAGGCGATCTCGACGTAACTGTTGACGACGATGCAGGTGAAGAAGTTCACAGTGAAACATTTGAAGATATCGAGGAACACGAAACCGTAGCAGTAGACGTTTCTGACGCTGACACAGAAGAATTCGACGTAACCGTAGACGAAACTCACCCCCACTCAATGACTCTCGTGTACACCGGTGAAGAGTACACAGTGGAAGTTGATGAAGACGATACCGCGTCACAGGTATTCGCTGAGTTCGACTCAATGACTGACATTTCTGTCACAGTTGAAGCAGAAGATGAAGATGAAGAAACAGTCACAGTAGTCGATGAAACTCACGAACACGTCCACATTGGTGATGACGAAGACGTTGGCGCCGCAGAACTTGACGTAGATGGTGAATACGACGAATACACCCTTCTCATTGAACACGACGAAGAACCAACCGAAACTGGTTATCTGACCAGTGTTGGAGGTGGTGCTTTTGCAGGTGATGGTGATTACGTCGTTGAGGCCCTGATCCTTGCAGCAGCCCTGATTACCGTGGTTGGATTCGTCGCCTCAATGCGCGAAGACTGAACCGAAATCCGAACAAGTTTTTCAATTATTCACCGGGGTGATAGACATACCTATCATCCGCATAACACTTTTCCGAACTGGATTATTACTATCAACTGTATGGTAAATACAAAACAATGTGATGGAATGATGAACACTGTTCAAGGTGTTACAGCAGGCGCTTTTGCCGCAGGTGAAGGTGGATCGCAGTTAGTACTTGACGAATCAGTTATTGAAGTAATCGCCAGTAGCAGCGAGGCTGCTGCTGCTATCGTATCACTAGTCGTATTCTTAGCGGGAGCGACGTACGTGTACGCTAAATTGCAACCTTACGTACCGACATAAAACCAGTTTAAAACACATTTTTGAGGATTATGAATCAAAACGCACACGAACAGAACAGCGAAGAAATGGAGGTTAGTGAAGATATCGACACAGAACAGAATACAGAAATAATCAAATCCACGTCTCGGCGTGGACTGATGCAGGGGATCGCAATAGGAGCTAGTGCAGCCGCCGTAGGCCCACACACTATAGCCACAGCCAGTGCAGAAGGCAGTGATGATGAAGATGAATTAGACGAACACGAAGCCCCTGACGCCACAGCCCACGATGACCCACTGCAACGGTACGACTGGATGACTGACAGCGCACGTGACGAAATGTCACAAACCGTAATGCAGGTGCCTGTAGCGCGCGAAATTTTCGTCGGTGGGCTAGAAGCACACGACGTCGCCGGGACTGGGGCAGCGGTAGGCGCAGTCGCAGACTGGTTTGCCGGTTATTTTGGTGATGAACTCGAAGACGCTGACCAGCGGAAAGACCAGCTTGAACTGTCGACGAACGCTCACGCACGCACTATCGCAGACAACTTCTGGCATATGGCGGAACAGAACTACAACAACTTCGAGATGCTGGATAACAACGCGAAGATCGCGGCGGAGGTCGCTATTTTGCAGTCACTCGAAGCAAATGACAGTCTCGGAATGGCGCAGGCTGATGGCGCATCAGCAATCGAAGATATGATTGCTATCTACGAAGAGAACTTCAATCGTATCGTAGAGAGTGCTATTGTAAGACTAGTAAATATTCGGAATCGACAAGTCACCGCTTTCGGCGATGATGACGACTATGAACCCACTGTACATTACCAGCCTAGGGACACATCTGAGGCAGTTGATTACGACCCGATTGGCACCCGTACGATAGAAATTGAGTTAGTCAATTCCGATAAAATCGAAACGGAGGCTTTGGTGGCAAGTCGTGAAGTGGATGATGATGATGACACAAACGGTGTAATATATGGACATCCATACTTCGATTCAGATTTGCGAGACCAAGTCGTTGATTATGACGATTTAGAGGACGATGCTGGAGACGGGACTAATGCATACATTTCTGCTGCCAATACTGCGACTACTAACTGGAGTTCAACACGCGGAATGTATGTTGAAGGGTATGACAGTAACAATAGCAGAGTTAGAGTTTTCGATGTCGCAATAGATATTGATAACCTAACCAACGACGGGAGTGACAACACAGCAGGATGGCATCATTATGTGCTCAACCACGTGTACGATCGTTCCAGTACGCTGGTTTCCGATATGCAGGATTACGCGGAGATGATTTACGACGCGTACGACGCCGGCGACATCGAAGGCGTTGAAGACGTGATATCACCGTACGCAGTCGCTGAAGATATGGCGGGTGATGTGGCTGAAACAGGTGACAGCGGCATCACGGCTGGTCTGCTGATCCAAGGTGGGATGTCTGGCGATCTAGACGTGATGGGCGAATTTACACACATCCAAGATGATGACGAAGACACGTACGATGGTTGGATTACGTGGGATCCAGATTATGCCCCCGACAAGAACGACTGGGAAGAGGAAGAAGAGATGGAAGACGGAGACTGGACGATCACAGTCGAAGCCGGAGCCGGTAGCACCGTTCATCTCGAATCGATGGACGATATCGATGTAACCGCGGAACACAGCGATGAAGATGTTGACGAAGTTGCCGTTGCAATCGAACGCGAAGATGAAGACCCCGCTCTAATCACTGATTCAAGCGGTGACTCGTTGACTGTTGAAGAAGATGACTTTGAGGAAGCGCTGGCAACAGTCGACGTGGGGTACGGTGACGATATCACCTTGGTCGTGACGGCTGAGTCTGAGGATGGGGACAGTGTTGAAGCTGATGTGGAGTGGGAAATCCTTACTGAAACTCGTATTTACGAGGGAGAAACGTACGATGTAAGCGAAGATGGCACGGTGAGAATCATCGAACAAGGCGAAGACGATGAAGGTGGAATGATATCTCTGGATGATGGTGATGAAGTCAGGATCGAAAGTTTCGACGATACAGATTACCTCACCGTCTCTGATCGAAATCTCAGAACGCTGGAGACTGACGGTCTTCAAGATGACTGGGACGCTATCATCGACTCTCAAAGAGATATCGAAGAGCGTACTGATGATGACAACGGTGGTGGCGGTGGTGGAGGTGCAGCATTAGAAGACACGAATATGCTGGTCTACGTCGTAGCCGCTCTCGCCGCCGCGTTCGGCATCTCGTCGGTAGCAGCATATCTACTCGAAGAGTGATAAATGATGCATCCAGCACTCGTACTAGCAGGCCCACTCGCCCGCCTCATAACCACCATCGTGATGATCGGTTCACTAGTGGGGTTGGTTTTGATTGGCGCGTACTCGCTCGGGTTCGCACCCCACGAGGTATTGTGGGACTTTTTCGTGGATATGATAGAAGCCGCAATTGACGAGACAACTCCGTGGTAACCCACCAGTCGCGTTCTACTTTTCCGTTTTGACATTTTATTTATTAATAGATGCATAGATATTTGACCATATTCGCGTTGGTTATGGTGATATCCGCCAGTATCACCGTTGGACTGGTAGGTGTCGCCGCCGCAGAAGACGCAGAAGACGAAGTTGAAGAAGAAGATGATGAAGTAGACACGGTCGTTTACGAATTCGATGGTGGTGATACGCGGATTACAGACTATGAATGGGATAGTGATACGATTAAACTGACTGTTGAAGCAGATAGAACTACGACAGTCTCACTAACTGATTCCAGTGCCTTAGGCAGTCTCTCCAGTGGTGAGTCGACTGGTGATATCAACTATCAAGAGTACACCACCAGCCGAGAGGAAACGATTGAATTCGACGTACGTGAGCCGAGTGGGTTGACTGATGGGCAGGTCGTTACAGTAGTCGCTGATGCTGATATGTGGGTTTCAGTAAATGAAGCGTTTGGAATTATTGATGGAAGCGCAAGTTGGAGTGAAGTACAAGCCGCAGCGGCAGGTGGGATCGGTGCTGGCGCAGGGATACCCCTACTCGTTACTGCATTGATTGCTTGGAGTGGAAAATTCAGCCACCAGCGGGTGATGTAAAATGATCGGAAGTAGACTAGCACCATTCGCTGCATTACTCGCCAGCCTCTGGAGCCACAAATTCAAGATTCTAACCGGTTTGTTAGGCCTTTCAACAGTGGCGTTGATATCGGTGGGATGGTTTGGATTCTCACCGACGGATATCCCGCTATGGACGTGGGTTTTCGCTATAGCTGCCACTCTTGGAGCCATCATAGGCACTGCTGTATCCGTAATCATCGTAGCAGTCCTATACACGCCCGAAGGTGTGCCTCTGAGCGAGTTAGACCCTGTAGACGGTGATCTCGGAGGACATCTTATTTCGCACGAAAAATGGGATGACCTCATCGTCGTTAACAGCAGTGGAGAACAAATCCCTAAAAACCGCCTTCACGAGATATCAACAATCCTTGGCGTTGGATACGAATGCAAACGGTACAACCCAGATACCAACGTCGCGCAAGTCTCGATTGCAGCAGAAAAAAGTGCGGTTGAAATCCGAAGAGATCGGAAAGCAATTGAAGCACTGGATGAACAATACGAAGACCTGATCGACAATTTCGTAGAAGTCAGAGCTCGACACCACCACGGAAAACGTGAAGCTGTGAAGGACTCCGTGATGCACACGCTGACGATTCTCGAAGGTATTGAAACACCTGCCGGCGACAACTTTGTGAGCGAGATCATCGACAGAACAACCAAAGATTCAAAAATCGACGAAATGCCAACCTTGGATGACGTGGCAGGTGAAGTTGAGTACGAAAAAGAACCAACAATTGGAATGGATGACCTTGATCGGGGTGGTTTCGATGATTGATCTCATACTCATCCTGTCTATGGTCTCGATGGTCGGAATGGCGGCTACTGGAGGTGGTGACGATGAGAAGCACTGGCCATCATCAATGCTGCGTGAATACGCTACAGGCAACCTCGACACTGACCATAAGGATGTGTATAGACACGCAGGGCTGGTTTCTAACGACAAAATCCGCTCCCTGCTGTCGTTCCTCGCAGATATCTACGATCCTAATTATCACGAAGAACTGCCGGCGACGTTCTGGGAGACGAGGACAGCGAAAAGTATAATCCGCAAATTCGGCACAGAGCAGGCCCAGAAGGCGGTTGAAGGTGGTGATGAGGAACTACTCAACTATCTCGTTGGTCTGCCTAACTTGGATACCGACATCTCTGGATTACACACCCTTGAGTGGCTGAGAAACTGGGTTACGCGTGTCGCTAACATCACGGTGATATCAGGGCATATGGGCGCTGGAAAGACTGATTTCGCCCTATTACTCGCAGAAGTCTGGAGTTTCGTAAAAGAAGACGAGGGGGTAAAACACTCCGTCTTCAGCAACATCACAACTTGTCAGCAAGCGGTGACAGTCACCTCGATGTCTCGTCTCAAAGAACTTGCCGAGAGGGATGAGGACGAGGAATTCTTGGTGATTTGGGACGAAGCAAGCAGCCACGCCTCGGGGTATTCCAGCGACGCTCACGACGTACAAGATCAACTTCGCAGGTTTACCCGTATGATCCGTAAAAACGGCGGTGCCCTAATCATCATTGGGCACGCTGAAGGTGGCGCCGATATCCACCCAGATGTTCGACGTCTTTCTCAAGCAATTTACAAATTTGGCAAGAAAGATGCCGCCGTCTATTACGGTATTGATGAAAGGGAGTACCACGATAAAATCAATGACCTCGCCGGAATTCCCCAGACTAACTGGGATTACGATACGGAAGAGGAGTCTGATTGGGACTGGGACTTGGAAGATGAAGATGAAGATATCTCGGAAGAAGACGGTGACGAAGAACCCGAATGGGCAATGTGTCGTGGTATCCGCAGTAATGGAGAACCCTGCAAACAACCCGCCCACTCACTAGATAACCACGGATTCTGTTCCGCACACTCGAGTCAGTACACACAGTACAGAGACCTACTCGAATCCCCAGAACACGACCGGTGTCAAGGGACGTGTGAGGATGGGTCTCGGTGTATGATGCCGCCGCACTCACCACTGGACAGCGAAGGGTACTGCCCAGAACACGAAGACCAACACGAACCCGAAGAAGAAGACGATGATGAAGAAAGTGATGAAGAGGAAGACGGTGGAGATGAACACATATGTGGTGCTGAAACCGCTGACGGAGAACCGTGTCAGATCAAAACCAGCAGTGATGCAGAACACTGTAGACACCACCGTGACTAACACCCCTTCCAATATTTTCTTTACACGAATTCAAACAGTACAAGACCTGTAAACCGATTTTCTGTTACGCGTACGCGCGGGTGCGCCTATTACACCCCACCACCCCACCCCTTACAACAACTTAGGCCACGATATCTTCACTTGCCGACTATCCTTACCTTCGTGTCCAGCGTGATACCAATCAATCCCACCTAATCTCTGTTCTACTTCACGAGCACTCATCCGTACCATCTTCAACACTTTACCTGTGTCACTGGAGTGTACAGCGAACACGTATCCACCACCTGATTCCAACAACTTCTGATGTGCTTCCTCCCACAGCCTGAACCTTCCATAACGTCCATTGCGCTTGTGAACTGCTGCTTTGACATCCGCCTTTGTTCCATTCCGGTACTCAATATCGTGCCAACTCGAATGGTTTGATCTTGCCGCATACTTTCTCTGTGCCGCTTCTTCTGCTATTCTACCAATTCTTGCCGAATTCTTACTTGGCATAATTCAAATTTATCACCAGAATGGTAAGAATCACACTCTCCCGTGGGTCAAGAGTAGCACTCCTGTTGGAGTGCGTAGGACTTGACCCCACCATTCGCGTTCAACATAAATCATTCAAACAAATATTATAACGTGTATGATAGAACCAGTAATTGCGTTCGGCCTCCCAGTAGGCCCCGAAGTACTCGTGATCTTACTAATCATTGTATTGCTATTTGGAGCGAATAAAATACCACAGTTAGCACGGAGTACAGGAGAAGCCATTGGTGAATTTAAGAAAGGCCGCGAGGAGTTAGAAGAAGAAATTCAAGAAGATATCCGCACAGAAGTCGAAAACGCAGAATAAAAATTGAGACTATTTTTTTTAGAAATCGTCCAACGTCAACATCGGTTTCTCCCGAACACCAATACGCATCTGTACACGTCTAATATGCTTACAGGCCACTTTTCGATATTTGTGATCGTCGCAACCACAATCCCATTTGCGCTCGTTAACACGATCCACGACGTACTCACCCTCGTTAATAGACCAAGAGTCAGAGTGGATTTGATCGACTGAATCAACGTCTTTCAGAGCACGGATATCTCGATTCATTCCAAACCACCCTGTTCATCAGGAAGTATTTCTGCTAAAATTGAAGCAGAAACGAAATCATCCCGGGTAATCGAATTACAACGAACTGCCTGCCACACCGCCCAATTATGCACACAGCGTACACGACCACAATTACCACATACAGGATACCCTTCGTTGTTGTTGACTGCGACGATATCCCCACTCCTCTCGACGGTTAGATACCAGCCCGCTTCATCCGTCTCCTGCACCTCACTGATTTCTTTGTAAAACTGTTCTGTCAATGTCAATTGCGCTCGTTTCATATTTCTGTTAAATTTTTAAAGCCGGCATCACCTCCACAAATCCTGTTTATTAGCGTTCTATTCTATGCGTCGTACGCAAACCAACTGCTGTCACACAAGTCCCGCCACGTCTCAGAATCCACGTAAAACACCTTCATAGACGTGTTCTTACACAGCTCCACTTTTCTATTTGCAGGTGGAACCTGTTCTCCTGTTTTACCAGTAGTCCTGTAGTTTCCGCTCTGTACCAATTCTCGAATCGTGTCTAAATCTGTTGTAGTCATTGTTCTGATTAAATTTCAAATTTGTTTGTTACGTTCTATTCTTCGTCAACGAGTTCAACATCAAACGAAATATCCATTCTCGACGCCGCTCGTAGTGTTTCAAGAGTTTCCGAATCCCACCCGTTGTAATGACTAAGTTCGAAATGGAACGTCGAACCAGTACATTCTGAATCCCAAACACCTTCATCTCCACCAGCTGCAATTTCGTGGAAAACATCCGAAATAAGCGGGTCTACTTCATCACCTTCTGGTGTTACAGGATCGGCTGTAATACGATCACCAATCTGGCGTGTGTAGTGATATCCGTCGATATTCGTCGAAAAAATCACGTAACGCCCATCAGGGTCTCGTACGATGTGTGTAGACTTGTTTTCTCGCATAGGAGCTGTTCTAAACACGATTTTCCACTGATCTTCACCGGATGAGTCGCCGTAGTAGGGGACGTCAATTTTGCCGAAGGGGAAATAATCTCCCTCATCAATATCTAAACTTTCAATCGTTTCTGTACTGCTCTGTTCTACCATTGCAGTTAACTGTATGGCGGGGTGACATAAATACCCCTCGTTCCAGAGGGTTGACCACGGGGGTAAAACACCTACACACCCACTTCAAACCTATGTTTAACACGTTTAGCGACGTTAAAAACAACCACCCCGAGGGGAGCACATAAACCACCCACGCACGTAACACTAAACGTATATGACAGAAGAACAGAATAGAAAACTACACCCAGCCAACCAGAAACAAACAGACCCATACTACACCAGAACTGACGAAATCCTCGAAATCATCGACGATTTAGGCGGAACAGCATCAGCAAAAATGGTCTACACACACCCAGCAACGTCCATCCCACGCTCAACCACTTATAAAAAAATCCACCGGCTGCACGAACGAGGGCGTCTGGAAAAACTGTCGACAGGCATCTACAGTATCACAGAATTCGGAAGAGAACGCCTCAGAGAAGTCGAAAATCGAGACTTAGAAGTCGCATTCGCGTGTGATGGAGAACAAGCAGAAATTCGGGATATCCGTTCAAAACACAATTAAAAATAACCTTTCTTGCAGGCGTTACCAGTACACTTCTCGAAGTGGTGCAGGGACTGGAACAACGACAACATCCATCTCAGACTTCTCACGTGACCTTATACCCCCGACAAAATGGAAAATCGAATGCACAGTGCCAGAAGTGACACCATAATCATCCATCTCAGCATCCTCCATCACTTCGTGCGTGATCTCGATCTCGTTCGAACCATCTACCACCACATAACGATGATCATCGTCCACATACAGCCAGTTGCCACGCAGATATCCTCCTGCAAGACTCGCTGAATGCTCTAACCGCTTTTCCACACAAGGCAGATAATCCTGCCACACAGCCGGCGTATCTTTTGATTTCAACTTCTGTTCAATGGCGTCAAGAGTCTCTTCTACTGCGGCGTCTACTTCTTCATCTGTAATCTCGCTCGATTCGTTCACTGCATAATCACGTTGGATAGTAGACAACATAAATGCAGCGTCCCACGGGGTAGACGTTACCCTATGTGTTTGATCGTGTGTGGACGTATGGGCGTGTGTAGACGGTGGAACGGTGGAAAGAGAGCTGACGATTCCATACAGGGGGATTCTGAGCGTTCTGTAACGAGATGGGAGTGATAGGACGCATACGAAGGGAAACGTCTCTCGTGGACTGTGGGAAGATGTCGGTGAAATCGTGGAGATATCTGCACAAATTGTTGTTAACGAGTTAGATTCTAATCAATTAATTAAAGTCTCTTTCTCTCTCACACATACAAGAGTGGGGTGTGTAACGAGGAGAACAATCAATCTTAACGCCGTACCTCGATTCTCCTGTTTATCTTAATCAATTAATTAAAGTCTCTTTCTCTCTCGTGTAATTTGGTGTGGATAGGTAGATCGAGAAGAACAACCAAACAAGAACACGATTTTGAGAAGAAACACAACCACGACACTCGTTGAAGTACACACCTTCACCGAGATAAGTATCTATCTCGGTTTGTGGAAGAGTCCCCTGAGAAATAGTAAGAGGGGGAAGTATAAAAGTGTTTATGGGTTAAGGGTTATTTTTTGTTTTCTTTAAACTGTAACAACAACTCTTCTCAACAACAACGTCAACAACAAACGATCAACAAACAGAAACGACAACAATGTGGATAAGGACGATTTATCCATCCACGACCACACTCGACTCTTCCATTTTTTCTCGACATCCACGACAACAACTCTTCACCTCAAACGTGTACAACACATCGATTGTTAGCAGGCTGTGTGGCGTTTTTGTTCTAATCCGTCTCTTCCATCCACCGATCAACAAAGCGTCTAAAATCGTCTGTGTGGTTGGTCTTGTGTTGTTGTCGTCTTCGGTTGTGGTGTGTTGTTTGTTCAGCTCGTTTTCTACAACCTACACTCACGTTTCTATATGAGAGAGAAAGAGACATTAATTAAATGATTAAAGCAAACAACCAACACCGTTCACGTCTTGTGGTTTGGTATTTTCTCGTTACAACTCACTCTCGTTTCTGTGCGAGGGACAGAGAGACTTTAATTAAATGATTAAATTAGATAAGAGTAGTAACACCGCACACGTCTGTCGATTTTAACGAGTAATACGGATAATGTTAACTCAATCTCGTTACAAACCATCCACACAAATGTATGAGAGAGACAAACAGTTTAATTAAATGATTAAAGTATAAGTGTCAGGAGAACATACGGTTGGATGTAGATGTCAGATACTAACATTACAGTACATCTCTCAGAACAGCGAAAAAACCTTCTTGACGCCCTTGTTGCACACAGTGAACACTCTGGTCACGGTGCCCAAAGCGAGTACATTCGACAACTTATCGATGAAACCGCAGCCGCACACGACGATATTGATTTTGATAGTCCAGATATCCCCACAGGTGAAGACGAATTTATGTATGATCCATACGAGTTCGACTCGATTTTGTCGTCTGAGCAGGTTCACGAGGTGTTGAATACCGAACAGTCCCCAGCGATTAATTTCCACCACGTGCCCCGTACGTGGACACCTAACAGACGTGTTGATACAGCAGCTGTGATTGCTGCTGTGTACCGTTTCGCGTTATACGACGTCGGAGATAAAGCGTCTGTAGAAGTCTGTATTAAGCGTATAGTAGGAAGAGGAGTAAAAGAAAATCTCGTTAAAGAGTATATGGGGCTGGTTAGAGATGATCTTGATATCTACGGCCTTGAACCAACCAACATCGAAGGTACTGATGGTGATTATGACGACATCGATTTAGAGGATATCGAGGTCGAATCAGATTCAGACGAAGTGGATGTAGATGAGTTGGCAGACAACGTGGAAAAATTAGTTGAACGGTTTGAAAGTGAAGGTGGAAATGTCGAGAAAGGCGAAGTTTTAGAACTGCATAATCAGGTTACTGATAAGATCGAGACTGGCGTGGATATGGATGATGAGCTTGTAGCGTTGAACAGTGTTCTTGGCGGTCTGGATGATGAAGAAGACTCATTGGTTGAAAGAGTCCCTCAGAACGCTTCTTACGGTGATATTATGGGTGATAACGATACACCTGACCAGTGTGTCGCTGATGTAGATGGGGAACGCTGTGATAATAGTGCATTGTCAACAGAACAGTGGTGTAACCATCATATGGCACAGATATCGCGCAGTGAACGTGATAATCCAGTACGTTTTGACGCTGACGAGGAGTAGTTTAACAGATTGATTTTCTTTTATTTTTAACCGGTTAGAAGGGGATATCTGCACCTAAGAGGTGAGAGTGATTTTACCTTCTACGCGTTCAATGAGTCCTTGTTTTTCCAGCACAGAAATCGTGGGTAATAGGGTGATTAGCGGGATTGAGAGTTCTTCTGAGAGTTGCCGGGGAGTTGTTGCACCTTCCGTACTGAGGTAGAGTATAACGAGTTTTGATCGGGGACTGTTCACCTGTTCTAAATACACGTGTTACGATTAGAGTTAGTGATTTTTACGTTGAACGGGGTTGTGGTGGGGATATCCCTACAGGTGTTGACGTTGACAACCGGAACGTGTGTTTGAGAAGCCCTATTAGCGTTCTAAACGGTGTATGGTGGTGTACCCGTGGTTTGTTTTGATATTGATGATGTAGCACGTAATGTGCAGAGGATTGTAGAGAAATTGGAGGGGAAGTAGTGTGATTGGTGTGAGGGTGTGGGCCGTTGGGAGACAGTGTATTGGCAAACAGCAGCCTCTGGTGCAGCCTTTTTATTATAATATCCATAAGATTTAGGTGCGTCGTGGTAGGGTCACGGCGTACTACCATCTCGTCCATCTCCACACTTTTGAGAAGGGTAAGTTAGGAAGGGGGTTGGGAATCCCCGTTTCACTCATTTAATATTGTTGTCACTTTTTTGATATGGATGGGTGGGGGTAACATCTGGGGTCTGGTTTTAACACCCCGCATTTCGACAAGAAAAACCCCCTGAGCGTAGAAACGTCAACATATACCCCCATCTCAAAGGGGTAACGCGTCTTCCCAGCTGTGGATGGGATTGTTATTAGGATTTTGAGAATTTAGGTGTGTGAAGTCTTCCGCGTGGATATCGAGAATCAATGGTCTATAGAGAGTGGGAGTGGTCACCTGTAAACCCGATATGTGTATCACTATCACCAGCTTAAATTAATTTATATGTCAGATAAAGAAGAATACAACGTTGAACTATGTCTTTTTGACGAAAAAGTGGAGGTGGGGTGTGATGTCGACCCCGTCACAGCAGTGATTATAGCTGAGGAAAAGTGTCTCAGGGAGTCTGAAAACATAGAAGAGTAGAATTTACATTCAAGACTTGGGGTGTTGATATCGTGGTTAATTCTGGTGTTAGATTCTATTTTTCACCGGTTTGATATTTCTGTAACACTTACCAACGGGTGATGAATAGAATGTATGATGAGCCGCTTTCACCAACGGAATTCCAAGTCTTGACAAGGTGTATCAATGATAACGATGTATTGCAGGGATATCTACGAGAAAGGTATGTGTGGGAGCTGCTGGCTTACAGTACTACTGGATTAGACCCTCGTTCTCCTCGAGGGTTTGAACAGAAATTTCTTGCACCGATCTCAGAATTATCAGAAGACGAAAGGCGTGGTATCCGGGGGGTGTATAGACGTGCGTTGTGGCAGCCTGCTGGATACGAGATGTGAGTAAAACGGTGGGTCACCACGCGTGTCGTGATGACTCCTCCTGAACCGCGGCTGAAAAGCCGCAGTGAATATGTGTATGTGGTGAAGGTTAGTATTTGTGGTGCTATACACCCGCGTTTAGCCCTGTATCAACCATATGCGCGTTTTTAGGGTGTTCTACGTGTTACAGCTGGGTATGAGTGTGGAAGTGAGAGACGGTGATGTCGTTCGCCTGCAACAGATACTCGCGTCCAGAAACGCAGCCCTGTCCCTCCGTGAACTCTGTGGGCGTAGTAGTGATACAGAAGACGAGATTCGGGATCACCTCCAAGGCTTGGAAGAGAGAGGTCTTGTGGATCGTGTGGAGGGGTGTGAGAGGGATTGTTACCGCGTCAGTCGAGAATGTGTCGAACGTCTACGTGAAGCGAATCTGTACCGCCAAATAGGGATTCTGTACGATATGTATGAGGCTGGAGAAGGTCGTGAAGAAACTGATTGTGGCTGGGTGGATGAACTCGGTTATGGTTGATTACACTACGTCGAAGTGGCTGTATTCGCGTTCAGTGGTACGTATTGAGCTGTGTCTGAGTCGTCGTTTTACTGCGTCCAACGACCCGTCTTCTCTTTCTATCATACGGTAAGCAACGCTGTGGCGGAGACTGTGGGGTGATACGTCGTCTGGTTCCCCACGACCACCAGACTCCTTGTAAGGTTTCACATCGGCTTCTTGTGCCAATTTCTTAACGATGTTGCGCACGGCTCGTCGGCTCAAACGCGTTGAGGATCTAGAAGGAAACAGAGCGTCTGTATTTTTCCATCTGCCGTTCAGATAGGAACGGAGTGTTCGAACGGTATCAGAGGAAAGTTTGAGTCGTGTCGTGTTGGGAGTGTTGTTGTTTGGGTATTGTTTCTGTTTGTGCGGTGCGAGGGTGAGGACTCGGTCGCTGAGATCGAGATCGTCTAGGTCGAGGGCGACAAGTTCCTTTGATCGTAGACCTGCGTCATACATCAGGGTGATGAGTGCGTCGTCACGTGCTTGGAGGTAGTCGGGGCGGCATTCGTAGATGATGGTTCGCATTTCGTCGACTTGTTCTGGTTTGAGCCAGTATTGTTCTCTGGACTGTACTTCCGAGTTTGTCATACAGTTGGTAGTAATCACCTTTCATTTATAAAGGGCAGCCGGCTGGGGCTGCTGAACTTCCGCTTCTGTGCCATAGACTCGGTAGTTAGTCTGAGGGCGTAACACATCTATCGAGAAATCATTCGATCACGCCACTGGCGTTGTTCTCGTTCGTATTCGTCTACTTTCTGATCCGAAATCTGACGAGCCTTGA
>LKMJ01003697.1_pt1 | contig 14302 bp, 14 predicted proteins | sample 643391 | NCBI WGS metagenome assembly LKMJ01 (sample SAMN04112250, study PRJNA286221) | soda lake metagenome | biome: soda lake; feature: Kulunda Steppe; material: water; isolation source: sample PL-Br10 brine of Picturesque Lake | place: Russia: Kulunda steppe | collected 2010-07
CCCCAACCACACCATCCAGCGCCCCATGCAGGGGCACATGGCACCCCAACCACACCATCCAGCGCCCCATGCAGGGGCACATGGCACCCCAACCACACCATCCAGCGCCCCATGCAGGGGCTCATGGCACCCCAACCACACCATCCAGCGCCCCATGCAGGGGCACATCTGGCTGTGAGGACCAGGCGCTGTGAGGACTGGTCACTGTGAGGACTACCCTACAACGAGGATTGAGAGCAGCACTTGCAGGCTTCAGCACAGCTGCACTCGTTTGGCAGGTACAGCTATGCAGCCCTTGCCCCTGTTCTCATACACCACCCTCAGACCTCATCAAAACTTCTGCAGGGACCACACCGCTTGAGGCGTCCTGTCTGAAAAAGCCTGCTTCAGACCCCTGCCAGCTGACGGCTAGGCCATCCTGACCTGTGCGCACTCCCACAACAGGAAGCAAGCCCCACCATGGAGGCGCAGTTCACCGGAAGCACCCATAGAGGGAGCCCTGGCGCGCTTCTGACCTGAGTAGCTGACGGGCCACACCTGAAGAACTCCCACAGGAAGCCCTGGCGGGCCTCCGGGGCCACGGTGTCTTGCTGCACAGGCCCGGCCGTGGCGGCGTGGCAGGCCCGCCACTCGTGGTCCTCTGTGATTGGGCAGGCTGCAGGTGGAAGAAAGGGGGGCGCGGCTGTGTGCATAGCTGTCTAGACAGGGCGCCGTGCCACCGCAGTAAAAAAGCTGCAAAGGAGAGTGGCGTGCCTACAGGCGGGGCACTTGAGAGGCCTAGGGTGGCGTGCCTACAGGCAGGGCACTGGAAGAATGGCTCTGCCTAGCCTGGTCTGGAATGCAAAGTGCTAGAGGTCTTGGTTCATATCTTGAAGGCCGATTGTGTGAGGGCAAAAAGGTATAGAAGCATGGAATTCAACAAGTGCATGGCGCGCGATTATGTATCATGTAATCCAGACCAAGCATGTCCTTGATTCATTACGCTAAACACCCGGGTGCATGGAACAGAGGGCATAGAGGACACCAGGTTGACGCCTGACCGCCTCTCCAAATGAGCATACATGCAGTAGTCCCAGGATGCAAGCAGCCAGAGTCATGGGAGCATGAAACCTGCGACGCTCAACGCTCTTTCGGTCACAGTCAAACAAGCAGCCTATCTTGGGGCAACGTGGTGGACTCGTCTCCTCATCGCTGCAAGGTAGATACTCCTGTTGGACTCTGTTGGCCAAAGTCTCTTGAGCTCACCATTCACGCTGGGCAGATATGCACCAAGCCAATGTGCCTCAAGAGCCTTCTGTTTTCAACAGGGAAGGACCAGGGCCACACCTCACCTGTCAACAAATCGCTGCCTGGGTAGAAGATACGACCCCCTGTGATGGCGCAGGTGGCAGAAGCAGGAAAGCTCTGGATCCTGTGCCGCGCACAAGCTTCTGTCAAGGAGAACAGAAAAGGTTGCCTATTGCTACCCTTTTCATCAGCTGCTGGGCTACTTGGATGCGAGTGTGGCATGGCTGGCATGGTGAGCAGTTAGCCTTAGGCTGAGCCTGTATAAACCAGCCAGCATGGCCTGAAGTGCGCGGGAAAGTGGATTATGGCTTGCTGTCGTTTTGCTGGTGATACGAGCAACAACAAATGCTGGGTGCACAAGAGGTTGCCATGCAAAGTTGCCATCACAGCTGGAGACACTGCCCAGGCACCACCACCACCAACAACAACAACAACAACGTCAACGACACCATGGCCTCCCACAAGACTGTCACTGTCTGTGCAGAGGGCAACGCATTGTCATTATGCACAAGCAAGAGTGCCAGGGTATAGCAGCAAAGCTGGCAGGCACACGAAGCATCAAATGTGAGTCGCATCATGTGACCTATATGACGCACAGGCATGATGTCCCATGCCATATGCTTTCCCAAGCTTCGGGCAGGTGCAGAAGCCTTTTTGCTGCGGCTCACAAGCAGGGCCTTACCATTTTCGCACACCAGTGCATCTGCCGCAGGTAGGTAAGGCATGCGCATGAGCAGCGTGGACAGCCGGGCCCCAGTGACTGCAGTGGTGCAAGCACAATCACGGGCATTTGCGTATTTTGAGCGACGTGTGCTGATGAGCACTTGAGTGTATCACTCCAAGGACAGCCATGCACCCTTGGCGACAGAACCTTGCACATTTGATCTTAATGTCGTTTATACATGTGCGGCCTGCAAACACACGCATGCGGCTTGACAAGCATGACCAAAGCAGGCGGGCTTGTTCAATCCACAAGTTGCAGTAGACGAGCACGCAAAAGCTCAATGGTGCCTGTTTGCTTGGATGCAAGATGGTGTGAGGAAGAAGCTTCGGAGCATGTGTGAGATGCTTGGGTGCAGGCAGATCTGCACCCCCTCAAAGTTTCATGCACAGACGCCTGATTAAGGAAGGCAAGCACATAGTCTGGCCAAGCAAGGCTGCACAGTTTGGAGCCTGCAAAAGTATGACCAAGCAATGGCCGGGCAAGGCTGAGCGGACAAGGGCTTGAAGACAACCAGTGACCCACGAAAATAGTTGATGCCAAGGTCGGGCTGTACATACCACCGCACAAGACAGAGCCATTCCAACAATTTGGTCCGGCCCCTGTGCTATCCCAGCTCAATGGAAAGACAGCTTGCTAGGAAGAGGGAGCTGCCCGAACCAGGATGCAACATGCCCATCCATTTTTGCTGGGCACATGCAACACGGCGGTCTTGCTCACCGATCACAAAGCGTAGGCCCCGCATCCGGAGGTCCGAAACCTTGTCAATTGTGGCCGAGCTGATAACACCCTGTTCCGAATACCAAACACATGCTTCAGGGGAGGAAACCAGGCATGACTTTCAAGAGCAAGTTGTATACTGGATAAGGAATCACTCCTCTGATAAGATCCCACTGATCCTCTTACAAAGCCTTTGCCATGCTGACACATGGTCCAAAAAGTGAATGCAAACAGTACACAACACATGTACTCAGATGCATGTTTGGAGGGCATTGCAGAGTGTGAGCAGCACCTGCTGGCATGCTTAAGTGGTGCTTGGTGTGGGGTGATCTGCTGTGCCAGGTACCCTGTTGTGCTATGCAGTTCCAATTTTGAAGTGATTTTTTCTTGTTTTTGGCCCTTTCAGAGTCATGCCATCCTTTGCTTCCCTGCCTCTGCCTCATGTTCAGGGGAAAAAAATAGCAGGCTCCCCTTCTCTGGATCCTTGCATCCCACTCCTGGTAAGAACATGCTTGTCCTGCTCACCACTCTGCCACTTGTAGATGGCGGCGTTGTGAGCAGCATGTTGCCCTGCACACACAGCAATGCCTGTTGGTCAGGAAGCTTTAAGATATGAAACAGTTAGCATAGTAAACATTGCTGCCAGAAAGAAAGCAAGAACGCGGCTCGTGCATGAGAGCGCACCTGCTCAAGGTATCTGCCTGCCTCTCCCGAGGGGTCGTGCATGATGGTCCCATCCACGTCGGAGAACAATATCCTGCACGCCTTGAGAGATCACAATGGATGTTGAGAGGTAATCTGGAGGAAGGAGAAAGTCATCTCGTTGACTCACTGAGCAAGCGCACATTTTGTTCACAGGAGTTGCAGGCCGGACTTGTTTACTGAACGAATGTCTGATGAAATTGAAAAAGTAGGGAAGATGCTGCAAGCTTCCACACTTTCTGGCAGCATGCATCACACTTGCTCAACAAGAGGAAGAGTAACGAGCAAAGTCGACACAGCCATCGGAAAGTATCGCTTTAAAAGAAATAGCTGATAAAATGAGTTTATTAACGAGGAGCTTTAAGTTATCTTGCTGCCTCCCTGCAATCCAATTTGCTCGGTTTGCCAGTTTGACGTCTCCATCAGTACACATGGCTGCTTTGAGGTGGACCGTGTAAATCTTATATCCTGATCTTTCCCTGTTTGCATACGTGTTTGCTGAACTTGCAGAGCTTCCCTTCTCTCCTCCCCAGGTACCCCCAAGCTATTGCGTTTGGGCCAAAGGGCGAAGCTCCCCTGTCAGCTTACGCATCCATGCAACCTTCCACCACTGGAGGTCCTTTGTTAGGCAGCATTCCCCTTTCAGAAATCGCTAGCTTAGCCACGTTCCAACGCAGTTTATTACTACAGTTTGCCCTGGGTGAGTGTGCAAATTACAGGACGGATACAGTAGGCACACAGTAGACTTACAAAGATAGGATGGGATCGTGTTTGTTGCTGCGGCAGCCGAGAAGCCAAATGCCTCAAGGACCTGCTGAATGTGCAGGGAGTGAGAGCCTCGATGGAAAGGGTGAGCTTGAAGCAAGCAAGAGCTCTGCATTGCGATTGCAATTATGCTGTCCATGACCAGAATCATCTGGGCCAATGTCTGGCTGAAAAAGTGTTCATTTGGTTGAAGTGATGCACATGCTATGTGGCAGTTAGTAACAAATCAAGCATCCAAACCCGCATTCTCATTCTTGCAGATGAGGTTGATGATTTATGAGGGACCGACGGCTCTTCAAACAGTACACACGAGTTCTACTCAAGATGCTCATGCGACCCAAACTGAGTTGCTCAGTTATCGTCTGGCAAATTAGTCAGGTTATGACTGTCCTGGCCTGCTCAGGCCAAACATGTGTACTCGTATTCTCTTATTGCGATCCTTTCTTCTGCATACTTAATGGACATATGTGTGCACTTTGCCGCCGCAACAAGGTCATGCCATTAGTGTCAGCCAGAAGGCAGAAGGGCCATTTACTGGAGTAAATGTCTGTGTGCTGGTGCAAATGTTTCCTCCACGAGTACCAGGGGTAACAAGGGATATGATTGCATCCAGAAGAGCCTTCATTGAGATCGAGAAGCAAGCTCAAAAGGCACCAAAGAAGAAGCGGGAAAAGAAAGCCAGCCTGCTGCAGCGCTGCATGCGGTCATGAGAGGCCCTCATCCCGGGGATGGATGAGGAGCAATGAGTGGTTTGAGCACTCGTGAAGAAGACGTAGCTTCAGGAGAATCAAGGTAAGGTGAGATGACACAGCTGTACCTGCCGGACGAGGGCAGCTTAGCTGGAGCCCATCAGGACTGCAACCAGAACCTTGAAGTAGAAAGGAGAAGGAACGATTGTGTTTAAGATTCTTAAAGTTCTTGTTTCGGAAACAAGATATAGACCGAAGTGCCAATAGTTACAAGCTAGGGTTAATAGCTGGCCTGGCCATTAGGTTAGTTGGTTTGTGGCTGGTCTTCACCAACCCAAAATTTATCCATAATGTCTGCGATGAAGTAGCAAAGAGCATTGTGCGGTTGAGAAAGATAATCAAAAGCAGTCTGGCTAAGCAAGGCATGCAAAAATAGGACCTCCACAGGAAAAACTGGAAAAAAGGGAAAGGGATTGAAATGTTCTTTCTAAGGAAGCACCGTGCTTCCTTAATGTGTGACACAAACAAGGCTTGGCAGTGAACATGTAAGGGACGCTGTACATAAAGGTCCATTTAAAATGGGTGGGATGAGAAACCTGAATTGTACACCTACCACATCCACCACAGCCTCTAAGAGGCTGTCATCAAAGCAATCCGTAACAGTGACACTCTCCTTCGAATTCTTAAAAGTCAAAGCTACAAGACAACAAAGTTAAATTCAGACTCGCCCTGAGAACCTCCCTTGGCAGCCTTGTACTACCAATCTCATTGAGATCTAGTTCTGTGAAGACACTCACCCTGAGCAGCAGCTCTAAGCTGCCCATGCTCAGCACGGTAGCCTTGGACATAGCATTGCAGGAGACTGTGTCCTTCATGTCATTCTCTTAGGTGTAAGAGGTGTTTTTTACATTCCCCACACTTTGAATCCTCTAGTGAGTCTTGGCCTTGATTTGCAAAGAGTCGAGAAACTCGCTCTCAAGCTTCATGCTCATTCTGTGCACTCTGCTCATAAGCTTGTGCAGACCAGACGTTCTCTCCAGCATTCTCCTCACCTTCAAAATAATTAGGAGAGGTCTGCTGACTTGTCTGCTCGCAACCCTCCTGATCCTCACTGACCGCCCTTTTCTTTTCTGGTGAAGGGGCTTTTCTTCCCAAGTGGCCCCTTAAATTGACCTGAGCAGCTTTTCTTATCTTCCATGTGGGCGGGCTCGGAATGATCCTGGTTAAGATGAACTGGCCTAATCCCAGCCCGAAGCCTGAGCCTGATGGTTGATCAGGCAGTTGGAGGTGATCTGGTGATCAAGGAAAGCCTGGTACCGTTACAGAACAAGAACATGCACCTCATTTGCACAGCAGCACAAGCGCATTCCTCACAATGTCCGTTTCCTTCCACGGCGTCTAAGGGAGGATTCTACTGCAAGATTGTGTGTGTGTGTGTGTGTGTGTGACGGTCTGACAGACCTGGCCAGAAGGGTCCAACCAACTCTGGCGGTGGATGCCACTATGGCACCTTCCTACTCCTTTGAAGGAGTAGAGGGACTTGCGCATTTGCACCCCAGCCCTTTTGACCCCTCGCGGCTGGCACCAGTTAGCTATTGCAACTTCCTGTTGCAGTAGCCATACTGTTACAGTGTGCAAGCGAAACCTGCTCACATTCCTCACAACATGTAAGGAAGGTGAGGTACAAACAGCAAGGTGGCATCAGAGGAGCACACCCATTCCACACATGAGTGAATCAGCTTGAAGATCTGGGAGGGGAGAGGCTAACAAAGAATGATAAGTCGCAAGTTTGCTGCTGCTTTCCTTGCTCTTTCTTGCAATGTCCCTCCAAACTTTCCTCGACATAAATGTCCCTCCAAACTTTCCTCGACATAAACCCATATTATGAGTGAAATCTGAATAACATACAGGGTGCCCTTGCATGAAGGCTTGTATTCATGCGTCACAGCCCCACAATTCCACAAAGGCGCGTAAGATGTCAGAAGCCCAGCACGTCTTAGCCCAAGGCTGAAGCTCGAGATCAGCGTGAAGGACCTGCTTAAGGGTAACATGACTGGAGTACAGAATACCGCAACTCTTAACCAATAAGACTGCAGAGGTTGCACAGTCATGCAGCACAACCCAACTAGGGTGCCCTTTAAGAAATAAAATTCAAATGCAAATAGAAGACCTTAATACATTACCTTCACGCAAGAACCCTGAGCTTCAAACCTGACCGACATGCAGCCAGCCAGGGTTATATACTAAGTATGAGCTAGTTAAGAAAACTTTTTGCCCCTTAGCATCACGATTGATTACGCACACGATGACGCACACGATCACCCATACGATCACGATTGATCAGCTTATTTCTTTAAAACATTTTCTGCGTGTACACGTAATCAGATTTGAGACAAAACCCCCAAAAACGTTTCTCCGGGGGTAGCGTGATTAGCACTTCTTACGTCTGTGCGCCTGGCAGGAGAACTTGGAGTATCGCGCAGCAGACAATCCGCAGGGCTGCAGTGCAATGATGAACAGCGAGGAAGCAGAACTGCTCGCCAGTTCCACCTCCAGGTCCACAGAGTTCTTTAACAACCTGGACCTATTCGAACGTCTCGGCTCATGTAAGCCTGGGGTGTGACAGAGGCCAGGCAGCTCTTGAATGTATTGGCGCAACACAAGCCCCAGGAATGGGCAAGGTGTTTACCAGCAGCTGTGAGAAGCAAGCACACCTTAGTTAGCACACCTGTATTAATGCCTGCAATTGCAATTACAATCTCCATGGATAGATCCTTTCACGCAGCTTGTGTGCCCCGAATTAAAATTAGCGATTGAAAGGGAAATGGTGTACGCATTCACGCATGGAGCACCTGTGCATGCTGCTTTGCTTTAGTCTGAGCTCAGACCCAATACTACGCTGATACTGCTCATTATTGATGGGGCCTCGCACTAGATTAAGACAGCAGTATGATAGAGCATGCAATGATGGGTAGGTGCATTTTGCATCCTCCTGCCAAAAAGCAGTTGTTACGACCACTGGTTCTTAGCAAGGAGCTTACACCTGCAAATGATTTACATTGGCCCTGTCTTGTTTTGCAGGGGAGCTTCTGTATGCAGTGGTCGGAATTTTGTACAAAAAGCTGTTTGAGCACCCCAAGACAAGGCCCTTCTTTGTGGGCAAGAATGCATCAAAGATCAAGAGGCATATGGTCAGTGGGACTCTGGTCAAGAGGAGCTCTTTTGCCTACTTTTTAGCACATCCAGAAGACACGGCATAGGGCTCCCACCGTAAGCCAGCGCCACACAAACATGTTCAGGGGTGCCATGAGGCCCAGACTTGGGGGCAAGCATGCTTGTCTCAGCCTGCAAGCGCAAGGCCTGGAAAAAGGGTGGTGCCTAACTTGGTGCCGCAAAGTTGGTGATGGAGCTTGTCTTGCTTGTGCTCATCCTACTATGGCTCAGCTGGTTCCAAGTAGAGCTTGAATGGATTGAGCATGCCTGGCACCCCAGGAGGAAGGCATTTGCTTGCCTGTGACCTGGCGACAAGCTGCTGTCACAAAAGTAGCGGCGGCGGCAGCACACAGACGGTTTGCTTTACTGTTGACATGCAAGGCTATTTCATTCACATGCAGGCTGCATTCCTCAGTTGTGCCCTGTCAGGGCACCCCACCTTGAGCCCGAAGGAGCTGTGGGAAATTCACAGGTGGGTTTCCATGACAGCAGTATGAGATCAGCATCTGTGCACACACAATGGGGATGCAGGCCTTGTCGAATTGCTGATCTGGGAAATGGAAGAGAATTGTCATCTCTCTCCAACAGATGAAATGAGAGTTGCATTTGCAGCACATGCTACCACCGGCCCTGCTAGGCCACAAGTGCAGGCACATGCCTCCCTTCTTCTTGCACTCAATGCCCTAGTGGCACTTAATGCCTTCTTCCAAGTGGCACATAATCCCTTCTTGCACTCAATGCCCTAGTGGCACTTAATGCCTTCTTCCAAGTGGCACTTAATCCCTTCTTGCACTGAATGCCCTTGTGGCACTAAATGCCCTAGTGCCCTAGTGGCACGCCTTGCCCTCCAGCGATGTTGCTTTCTGCAGCCCTACTCCCGCATGCCACCTGCATCCCTGCTGGGCTGTTGGTGTTGGCGCATGCTGTGGTGTTTTGAACACCACAGCAAACTCAGGCTTGACTGTAGCTGCTGCTCTTGAATTTGAGCTGCAGGACGCCTGCCCACTTTGTGCTCCCTGTGCTTGTGGCTGGGCTACCAACCAAGAATGCAAGTGTCACACTTGAAGTGTGTGTGTGTGCATCACTGCTCCCCTGTGCACAGGCACATGCTATGGTATCCCCGGAGGACTGATCTGCACTGTGCTTCACAAAGGGACGCACCAGCCCCCCTGACCTGCTCGCAGCCCTGCACCTGCGCCACTACCCCAGAAGCCGCAGAGCGCGCTGCCCAGGGCAGCACGCCCCCCACGCAGTGCCCGGTTGCAACACCTGCCTGCACCTGCGCCGCGGCGGAAACTGGGGACGAAAGCAGCCATTCCAGCAGCTTCTCCAGCAGCAGCAGCAGCAACCGCAGCAGCCAGCGCGGGTCCTGGGGCGGTGCAGCGCTGGCAGCCGGTGGCACTGTTCGCCCTGGTGTGGCTGCAGCAGCTACGCCTGTTGCCCCCTCTGAGCCCTTAGGGCCTCAGCATGTTGATATCATGATTCAGCTGCTGACAAGCACGCTGGTGGAGCTGGGCACACGCCAGGAATTGATTGACGGCACGGTGCGTGCATGCACATGCCCCCCTGCTAGCCAGGTCTGTTCCCGTGGCGTGCGTGGCGTGCTTGCACCTCTGCTGGCCTTGGCAGGCTGTCATGGATCACCACATCAAGGACTGCCGCGCGCTCAGCTGCTGCTTGTCAGGATGGCCTGCCTTGGTGCTGCTTCTTGCGTGGATGGCCTGCCTCAGTCCTGCTGGGCTCCCTGGCAGAGCTTGCGCAGCTGGCACTGCATGTTGTGTTATTTGCGCAGCTGGCACTGCATGTTGTGTTATTTGCGCAGCTGGCACTGCATGTTGTGTTATTTGTGCAGCTGGCACTGCATGTTGTGTTATTGGTCAAGCAACAGCCCTGCACGTGTTACAGAGCTCCCACACCCTGGAACACGTTAGTCTGTGCCAGTCAGGAGGAATGCTGGCCCTGCAGGGCCTTTTTATCTTTGCAAGCCATGTGCGCACATTCGCAGAAGCTAGTATGTGCACACTCCCGCTCACGGACATGTGCAGGCGCGTATGCGCATGCACGCACGCGCTCACACAAAACATTGACTTATACATGCAAATGCATGAGCACACACACACACACACACACGCACTAGTGCACAAACACACATATACACAAACGCAAACGTAGTAGTACGCTCTCACAAGCATGCTCACACACACTCGTGTGCACTCATGTGCACTCGCGCACATGTACACACACACACGCGCGCATACTTCAGGAAAAACATGCGCGCACATAGTGCAACTGATGTGCATAGTGCAACTGATGTGCAACTGATGTGCACTATGCTCGTAGGTTAAAATCCTCTCAGAAGCACGCTGCTTGTTTGAGCGCGGAGACATCTTTGTTGACCCACAAGGCAAAGAGGCTGCATTTCAGCATGACCTGGCCGTGCAGGTAAGGTGAAGGTGCCAAGGCTGGTTTGCTGTCTTCCAGTCCACAACTGCATTGCTATTTTTATTTTTGGCTGGTTCTTCCAGTTATTGGCTTGAGGAGCCATGACTCCTGCTACTTGCTCGCATTTTAGGTTCCAAGCTAGTTAGGATCACAGCTCAAGTGCTACACTCCTTCATGGTGTGCCACTGCGCAAAACATACACTCCTTCATGGTGTGCCACTGCGCAAAACATACTCTCCTTCATTGTGTGCCACTGCGCAAAACACACTCTTCTTCATGGTGTGCCACTGCGCAAAACACACTCTCCTTCATGGTGTGCCACTGTGCAAAACGTGCGGGCAAGTGCCTGTGGATCGAGTAGAGGAGGCAGCAGACATGACAGCAGCAAGCCTGGCCACCAGTTAGTGTCTGATTTGGTGATAGTTTGTTTCGAGTGGAGCTTGGTCTTGACATTTTTGTGAGTTTGATCACAAGCTTTGGGAGAAGATTATGGTCAACATGAGGGCTTGCACTCTTCTCCCATGCAGGGCAGAGGCTGTTGCAGTGAAAGGGCTTGCACTCTTCTCCCATGCAGGGCAGAGGCTGTTGCAGTGAAAGGGCTTGCACTCTTCTGGCATGGTGCAGAGACTGTTGCAGTGACAGGGCTTGCACTCTTCTCCCATGCAGGGCAGAGGCTGTTGCAGTGACAGGGCTTGCACTCTTCTGCCATGGTGCAGAGACCAGCAGACAGTCTGCCAGTCAAATACAGAGCTGTGTTGTGCAGCCCATCAGTCATGCAGGCCTACAGTGCAGTCTGTCAGCCGTGCAGGCCTACATTGTGCAGACTGTCGGCCATGCTGGCCTACAATGTGCGGCCCAAAAATTGCGTAGGCCTGTATTTTGCAGATTTTCAGATTTTTGTGTAAAGCGGAAAGTTGGTGTTTAAATGCATGTCGCAGGTTTGCATGAATGCAGGCCTGGGAGATTATGAGGAAACGCAGGGGATATTATAAACGCACATGCATCAAGTGCTAGTTTTATGTTCCAGATCTGCAAGTGGCCAATGCGTGCAGCAGACAGCTGTGGGGTGGCTGTGCAGGCAATGCATATCCAAAGGCCTGGTGGGCAGATAGTGGTCTGGCTGCTCAGCTGTCGTTCCCAGGCACTGGATCACAACCTTAAGCGCATACTGTGGTGTGGCTCTGCAGGTGATGCATGAGGAGGCCTTGTGTGTTGGGTCCTGGGGCACAGGCAGCCATGCACACCCTTCCACGGACAGTAGCAGACACGTGAGTATGCTCAGAGGGGGTGCAGCTAGCATGTGTTGCGTCAGCTTGTGACCTGCTTGCAGCGGGCAGCACGGCAGGCAACCAGACACCTATGTTGTGCACGCCCACAATCCAATGAGCGCTTGGAGAATCAAGTGCAGGTGGCCAAGGAGCCCATGGAATGAATCTGGTAGTGGTGCAGGATGCAGGTGGATCAGGGCACTAGGGAAAGCAGGTCAATTACCCCCAGAAAGTTGCGTATGATTAAGATAAATTTACAGTGTTAATTTGCGATGAGGGACGAGGTTGTGTGGGATGATGAAGAGCATGGTGATGTGATGAGCTTGGACATGACGGACAGGGTGGTGGGCTACCAACCCTGCCAGCACCCCTGCTGATGTTGTCTTCAGAAGTGTTTCAGGATGCAAGGAGAAAGGGAAGGAAAGCACTGAGTGGTGGACTTGCTTCTCTGTGGTGCTCTTGGCGTGTGGTCCTGGGGGCGACCAAGCATGGTTCCCTTGCCCTTGCCACATTGGCTGTGCGGCTGCTGCGCATGCGCCCCACGGTGCGCATGTGCCAGTGAGCGTAACTGGTCAGTTTGAGGCCAGCTTTGCACCAAGCACCGCTCAAGGCGTGTGCTCTGGAGCGCAGACGCTGCTGGTTTTCATCTGCTGCGCCCTGGAGTCCAGTCTGCAGCTCCTTGCCAAAGAAGATGAATAGAATGCCTAGGATAAAGAAGTAGGATTGAGAAATAAGATTGAGAAGTAGGGTTGAGAAGAGTGGAACTGGTGTGTGGAACAGAGGTGGGGAGGGGACAGAACCGCCTGTGAGACTCATCCCGGCCTCCGGATGGCGCTTTCCTGTGAAATAATTTGTTCTTTTACATCAAAGTGCCATGACAATTCTGAGGATGAAAGGTCGTGCCTGTGAAAAGCAGCTGTTAAACGATGGTGAACTCCCACCTAGGCCCTGCCCATCTACAGCGAGTCTCTCCGAGTCTCGGCGAATCTTCTGTGCAGACTGGACCACCCTGTTCGCCTTTCCTTACCAATAATCCACCTATCCTTATCAATATTCCACCTATCCTTATCAATAATTGATAAGTCCATCAATTTTGGTCATGGCTGTGTGCAGCTGTGGCCCACCTAGTCCTTACACTTGGGGCTGCGGCTTGTACCCTACATGCTCGCGATAGAGCAATCTTGGGGCGCTCCAAAGATGGAGCACTTGGCCGCCACATTGTGGCCCACCTGGCTGCGCATCATTGCGGCAAGTAGGAACGCAGAGTCCCAAGAAGAGGTCTGCAACTTGAGGGCAGGCGGCTGCTGCTCATCGGTGCATGAACAGGCCAAGGAGCAAGAGGACCTGCGGCTAGTGTATAAGCTGCTGCCTCTTGATGCACGCCAAGGTTTTCTGCACATGCTACCTTTCCCAGGCGCAAACTGCAGTGCCGAAAATATGGCTTACATGGGCTCATGCACCTGTGGTATTGGTCCCGTGGTACTGGCACCTGTGGTATTGGAACCTGTGGTACTGGCACCTGTGGTATTGGCACCTGTGGTACTGGCACTCCACGCAGCAGCAGGCCCTTGGTGTACGACGTGGGGTGGGCCTTCAGACACCTCTGCATTCCTCTGATTGCTCTGCCTGCAAAGCACACGGGATCCTGCCAATCTCCGATGCCCGTGCAGGCCCCTGGTGCTAGTGCAGGCAATGGCTCTTCCTTGCCCCCTGGTGGCCCTCAGGAAGAGGATGAGAGGAAGCGTGCAATCGAGGACATGCGCGAGCTGTTTGCCTCTTGGTGAGGCTACGCTCTGAGGCCACGCTTGAACTGAGGCGGAGGAAGATAGGGAACGAGTGGCATGCACGAGCTGCTTGCCTCCTGTTGAGGCTGTCTCATGCTCAAGGCCATGCTGGCACAGAGGCAGAGGAGGATCATGCGATTAATGAGCCCGCAGCTGAGGGTGTGTTTAGAAGCTAGCTGCCTGCATTCCGGTGAGCACATAGTGACACCAAGCCAGGGTGGGCAAGCCATACTTGCTCTGTGCCATGGGTCGGCAAGCCATACTTGCTCCATGCCAAGGGTAAGGGGCAAGCAACGCGTGCCTCATACCATCAGGCGGGTCCAAGTCCAGATGGCACGCGCAAGCTGTTTGCGCATCTGGCAAACTTGGCGCCCATCAGTGCCCCCTATCATTAGCAATTCAAGGGCCGTTTGCTGCCTTTGTCCCCCGTCTGGTTTGAAACAGCTGCACATGCACAAGGGCTCTGTGGGGCCATGTTTTGGCACACGCCTGGTGCTATAACGGCCATCCATGTACGTACGAATGAAATGCTGCAGCCTAGTACATGTGCCTGGCACGCTGCTGTCTGGTACACATGACTTGGCAGAGGTGCAGTGCAGTCTGGTATGCATGACTTGGCAGAGGCGCAGTGCTGTCTGGTATGCATGGCTTGGCAGAGGCGCAGTACTGTCTGGTATGCATGACTGGCGGAGGCGTGCACCCGTGCGTGTC